>Ga0187844_10000553_pt1 | contig 29309 bp, 24 predicted proteins | sample SpaLakP09_SKY_50_FD_134517 | JGI IMG/M metagenome (GOLD analysis project Ga0187844, IMG submission 134517) | Oligotrophic lake water microbial communities from Sparkling Lake, Wisconsin, USA - SP09_SKY_50 | ecosystem: Environmental > Aquatic > Freshwater > Lake | place: USA: Sparkling Lake... | reverse complement strand
GCCCGGCAGCGCGGCCGCGGCGGACGGCACAGCGGCCGACGCCGTGGCGCCCGGCCGGCGCGTGCTGCTGGTGGAAGACAACGACGACCTGCGCGACATGACGTGCGCGCTGCTGCAGTCCAGCGGCTGCATCGTGATGACGGCGGCGGACGGCAAGTCCGCCCTCGCGCTGGCCGCCGGCCAGCGCCCCGACGTGGCCTTCGTCGACATCGACCTGCCCGACATCTCCGGCTACGAGGTGGCGCGGCTGCTCAGGCGCCAGGGCGGCATCCGGCTCGTGGCCGTCACCGGCTACGGCCAGCCGGACGACGTGCGCCAGGCGCTGGCCGCCGGCTTCGACCTGCACCTGAAAAAGCCCGTGCGGCTCGACGAACTGGAACGCGCGCTCGGCGAGCCCGATCCCGTGCGCTAACCCCCATTTCGTTGATTGCGATCGTAATCTTATATGGCGTGGCGGTTGTTATCGCTATCAATTTTGTATCGAGACACTGGGCGGCTTCCGGTTAAAAGCCTTTATTTGGCGGGCGCGCCACGGTTTCGTTCTTCGGCGCGACAGATTTGTTTAAATGTTGTTAAACATGGCGAGCACGATTGACAAACGATTGGCGCTGATCGAATTGTCAAGTAATCTCCGTCGGAGGGCACAGGCAACCAACCATCGACAACCATGGCCGACATGACACCTGATGCATCGATCGGCGTCCGCGACGACGCAGTCGTGGAAGCCGTGTTGCGCGAACGTGCGGCGCACCTGCCCGCGCGCGATGGCGCGGCGGAAACGGATGTGCTGGCCCGCCTGGCACAAGCGCTGGCCGACACGCCGGAACACGTCCTGCAACCCCTGGCGGACGCCGCGCGCGCCCTGTGCGGCGCCGATGCTGTGGTCGTCGCGGTGCGCGACGGGACGGACGACGCCGGCGGCGAGACAGTACGCTGGTGCGTCGTTTCCGGGGCACTGGCCGGACACGAGGGCGAGCGTTGGGGCATGGACGAGTGCGCGTGCGGCATCGTCATCCGCGCCGACGGTGCCGTGCTGATGGAACAGCCGGCCGACAAGTTCCCTTCGGTGCGCGCCAGCGGCGTGGACGTGGCCGAATTCCTCGGCGTGCCCTGGCACGTCCAGGGCAACGCGACGGGCGCGCTGGGGGTCATGCTGGCCGATGGCGGGGCCCGTTTCGATGCCGAGGACCTGCGCCGGCTGCGCACCTGCGCCGCGTTTGCCGCGGCCGCACACCAGGCGGGCGGTGGCCGCGAGATCGAGCGCAAGGTCGAGGAACGCATGCGGCCTGTCCTGGAAAGCAAGGAACACCTGGAACGCGAGGTCGAGGAGAGCCGCGCGGCCGAGCGCTTGCTGCGCGAACACAAGGCCCTCATCGACGCCACCCTCAGCATCAGCACCGTCGGCGTGCTGTATTTCGACATCGACGGCACCACCCACGACGTCAATGCCGCGTTCGAGCGGATGACGGGCTACACGCGCGACGAGTTGCGCACGATGCCGAACTGGCGCGACATGACGCCGCCCGAGTTCTGGGACGTGTCGGCACGCGCGCTGCGCGACCTCATCGGCAACGGGGTCACGTCGCCCTACACGAAGCAGATGCGGCGCAAGGACGGCACCCGCTGGTGGGGCCTGTTCGCGCCCGCGCGCATCTCGGGCGAGGGCGCGAATGCGCGCTGCGTGCTGTTCGTGATCGACGTCACCGAGAACAAGGAGACGGAGGCGCGCCTGGCCGAGAGCGAGGAACGGTTCCGCGCGATGGTCGAGGGCTTCGCGCAAAGCGTGTGGGAGACCGATGCGCACGGCCGCGTCCTCACCGGCTCGCCCAGCTGGACGTCGTACACCGGCCAGGCGGAATCGGCGTCGCTGGGCGTGGGCTGGATCGAGGCCGTGCATCCGGACGACCGCGCCTATGCACTGCGCGAATGGCGTGCGGCCGTCGGCACGCGCCGACTCCTGAACGCCGAGTTCCGCGTGCAGATGGCGTCCGGCGGCTGGCGCTGGACGAATGCGCGCGCGGCGCCGCTGTTCAACCGCGACGGCAGCGTCCGCAAGTGGGTGGGCATGCACATCGACGTCGACGAGCGCCGCCGCACCCAGGCCGCGCTGGCGGAGAGCGAACGGCGCTACCGCATGCTGTTCGAGGCGATGGACGAAGGTTTTCTCCTCGCGACCGTGCGCTTCGACGAGACGGGCCGCCCCACCGGTCTCGATTACGCGGAAGCGAATCCGGCCGCCGTACGCATGGCCAACATCGCCTACGTGGGGCCGGGCATGCTCCGCATGCGCCCGGAGCACGAGCCGTGCTGGCTGGACGCCTGTGCCCAGGTCGTGCGCACGGGCGTTTCCAGCCGCTCGCAATGCTTTTCGCAGCCGCTGGGCAGCTGGTACGACTTCTTCGTGTACCCGGTCGGCGGGCGCCAGGTGCCGCGCGTGGCGATCCTGTTCCACGACATCACCGTGCGCAGGCGCGCCGAGGATGCGCTGCGCGAGAGCGAGGGCCGGTTCCGCGCGCTGGCCGACGCGTCGCCCGCGCTCGTGTACCAGTTCGACGTGGACGGCAACGTCATCTACCTGAACCAGCGCTGCGTCACGGACCAGGTCGGCGCAGACGACGGCGACGCCGGCTGGAAAAGTATCTCCCGGCCGAACGACATGGACGCGTACCTGCGCGACGTGTACGAGGGGATCCGCACGCGCGGCACCTTTACCCAGCGCATCCAGACGGTGGTCAAGGATGGCAGCTGGCACTGGTTCGAGTCCCATGCGTCGCCCTGGCATTCGGGCGACGGCGAACACCGTGGCTACGTCGGCATCTCGCTCGACATCACGGGGGCCGTGCAGGCCGAGGAGGCGCTCAAGGAGGCCGACCGTCGCAAGGACGAGTTCCTTGCGACGCTGGCCCACGAACTGCGCAATCCCCTGGCCCCGATCAGCAATGCGGTGCAGCTGATGCGCCGTCCGGACGGCCGGCGCCAGTCCGACCGCGTCGTCGAAATGGTGGGGCGCCAGGTGAAGCAGATGGCGCGCCTCGTCGACGACCTGCTGGAAGTGTCGCGCATCACGCGCGGCAAGATCGACCTGAAGCTCGAGCGGGTGCCGTTCGCCGAGATCGTCCACAGCGCCGTCGAGACGAGCGAGCCGGTGATCGACCGGGCCGGCCACCAGCTCGCCGTCGCGTTGCCGGACGAGCCCCTCGTCCTGCAGGCCGACCGTGTGCGCATGACGCAGGTGTTTTCGAACCTGCTCAACAACGCTGCCAAGTACACGGACGGGGGCGGGCGGATCTGGTTCGACGTGCGGCGCGAGGACGGCCAGGTCGTGGCCACCGTGCGCGACACGGGCATCGGCATTCCGGCTGACGCGCTGCCGGGCGTGTTCGACATGTTCGCCCAGGCCCACCGGTCCGTCGGGCGGGGGCAGGGCGGGCTCGGGATCGGCCTGACGATGGTGCGCAGCCTCGTCGAGATGCATCATGGTACCGTCGAGGCGCGCAGCGCGGGGCCGGGCCAGGGCAGCGAATTCATCGTGCGGCTGCCGCTCGCGCCCGAGCTCGACGCCGACGACGCCGCGCCGCAGCTGGGCGAGGCCCGTCCCGCGGCACCGTTCCACGGCCAGCGCATCCTCGTCGTCGACGACAACCGCGATGCCGCCGATACGCTCGGATTATTGCTGGAAGGGGATGGCGCGGAGGTCCGCGTCGTGTATGACGGCCGCGCCGCGCTGGCGATGGCCGAAACGTTCCTGCCGACGAGCGTCCTGCTCGACCTCGGCATGCCCGGCATGGACGGCTACGAAGTCGCGCGCCGCCTGCGCCAGGACGAGCGTTTCGCCAACGTGCGGATCGCGGCACTGACGGGCTGGGGGCAGGATGCCGACCGGCGCCAGACCCGTAACCGTGGTTTTTCTCACCATCTCACCAAACCCGTCAGCATGGAGGAGTTGCACAGAATTCTTACCTGAAACTCGTCAGATGAGGTTGTTGAAACAGTAAGTTACAAATTTGTGACATATGCGAGCTGCATTTGGTTCCGCTATGTGCGTTAGCTAACGTCAATATGTTCGTCTCCTGAGTAGACTGAAATCAACGTCAACCGATGTTGGGAGGCAGCGATGGCGTGGATTTCACAATTCGTCAGATACCTGGGTGTGTTCAACGACCCCCAGTTACACCCCGAAACGATTTCGGACCTCCCACCATTCGCGCTGCGCCAGACGCTGGAAGCGCTGCTGCGGACAGGCTGGCTGAAGACGTTCGAATACGACGCCGAGGATGCGTGGGTCGATTACGCCCGCGTGGACTTGCGCAGGGGCCGATCGAAGTTGAGGCTCGAGTGGGACCAGGACAGCGGCGGCACCGTCGAAGCGCCACGGGCCGTGCTCGCCGAACTGCGCGTGCTCGATCCGTGGATGCACATGCGGCACGCCCATTGACTTTCGTGGTTTGCGCGGTGGGCATCGGCAGACGGTAGGGTGGGCACCCCGTGCCCACCAAGCGCATTGTTGACTTAAAACCGCTCGTCGGCGCCCAGGTAGCGCCACTGTCCCGGCGGTAACTCGCCGAGCTTGACGCGCCCGATCCGCACACGCTTGAGGCCGATGACCTTCAGGCCGACCATGTCGCACATGCGGCGGATCTGGCGCTTGCGGCCTTCTTTCAAGGTGAAGCTGAGCTGGTCGTCGTTTTGCCACCGCACTTTTGCGGGCAGCAGCGGTTTGCCGTCCATCCACAGGCCGTGGTTCAGCTTCTTGAGATCGGCGTCCGGCAGGCGTCCCGGCTTCGTGTACTGCACGCGCACGAGGTATTCTTTTTCGATGGCCGTATCTTCGCCGATCAATTGCTTGGCGATGCGGCCGTCCTGCGTCAGCACGAGCAGGCCGACGGAATCGATGTCCAGGCGTCCTGCCGGCACAAGGGATTTCAGCTGCGTCGGATGGAATTGCTCGGGCGACGGATCGTCCGCCCAGCGGTTTTCCGGCTTTACGAGCACGACGGCCGGCTTGTAGCCGTCTTCCGCCTGGCCGCTCACATAGCCGACCGGTTTGTTCAGCAGCACGGTCACGCGCTTGGCCTGTTGCGCGGCCGCCTGGCGCTCGACGGTGATCTTCTGATGCGGCAGGACTTTGCTGCCCAGCTCGGACACCACCTGGCCGTCGACGCGGACCCATCCTTTCGCGATCCACTCATCGGCCTCGCGGCGGGAAGAGAGGCCAAGTTCGGACATGCGTTTGGAGAGGCGTACGGGTTCAGTCATGTTCTACTTCAAATATCGTTGATGCGTCGCCCCCGCGCAGGCGGGGGCCCAAGTTTATATGCGCTACTGTAGAGCTTGCAAAATTGGGTCCCTGCCTTCGCAGGGACGACGTTGGTTGCGTGTGTCGTGAGCTTAAATTTTTACGGCGTCGAGCAGTTCGGTCTCCAGCTGCACCTGCACCCGCTGGTTGTTCAGCGCCTGCCCGTCGATGAGGAACACGTCCTCCACGCGCTCGCCGAGCGTCATGATCTTGGCGGTGTGCAGGTTGATGCGGTAGCGGGCGAGCACGCTGGCGATCGAGTACAGCAGGCCGTTGCGGTCGTTGGCGCCGATGGACAGCACCCAGAACTGGCCGCGCTCGTCCGGGCGCATGTCCACGGTTGGCGTGATGGGGAAGGTGCGCGACATGCGCGACAGCCGGCCCCGCAGCGGCGGGCACAAGGGTTCCTGGTGCACCAGCACCTCGCACAGCTCGTGCTCGATCAGGTTGATGATGTCGCGGTAGCTGTTGGCGAAGTGTTCGTCCGTGATGAGGAACGTGTCCAGCGCGTAACCGTCCTTCGTCGTGTGGATCTTGGCGTCGAGGATGGAAAAATTCTTGCGGTCGAAATAGCTGCAGATGCGCGCGAACAGGTCCGGCTGGTCCTTCACGTACACCGTCACCTGCAGGCCTTCGCCGATCGGCGCCAGGCGCGATTTCACGACGGGCTTGTCGCGGCCCAGCTTGTCGTACAGGCAGCGGGTCTGCCAGGCGATGTCGGATGCGTCGTGGCGCAGGAAATAGGCCATGTCGAGCTGCTTCCACAGCGCTTCGTGCGCGTCGGACGGGAGGCCGAACAGGCGCAGCGTGGCCAGCGCTTCCTGCTGGCGCGCGCGCAGCTCGCGGTCGGCCGACGGCGGCTCGCCGCCCAGCACGCGCAGGGTCATCTTGTACAGGTCTTCCAGCAGCTTCGCCTTCCACGCATTCCACACCTTCGGGCTCGTGCCGCGGATGTCGGCCACCGTGAGCAGGTACAGCGCGGTCAGGTGGCGCTCGTCGCGCACGAGGCCAGCGAAGGACTGGATCACGTCCGGATCGGACAGGTCCTGCTTCTGGGCGACGACGGACATCGTCAGGTGGTGCTCGACGAGGAACACGACCAGTTCCGTGTCCTCTTCCGAGAGGGCGTGGTCGCGGCAGAATTCCAGCGCGTCGGTCTTGCCCAGTTCCGAGTGGTCGCCGCCGCGGCCCTTGGCGATGTCGTGGAAGAGGGCGGCCACGTACAGCAGCCAGCGGTCGCGGAAATTGGCGATCAGCTGGCTGCAGAACGGGTATTCGTGCGCGTGTTCCGTCATCGTGAAGCGGCGCATGTTACGCACGACCATCATGATGTGCTGGTCGACCGTGTACACGTGGAACAGGTCGTGCTGCATCTGGCCGATGATGCGGCGGAAGTTCGGCAGGTAGCGGCCCAGGATGCCCATGTCGTTCATGCGACGCAGCGCGTGCACGAGGCCCGCGGGCGCCTGTAGCACGCGCAGGAACAGGGCGCGGTGCTGCGGGTTCGCGCGGAACGCGTCGTCGATGAGGGTGCGCGCATGCCACAGGGCGCGCATCGTGCGCGCCGTCATGCCCTTGATGTCGGGGCGCTCCGTCATCAGCACGAAGATTTCCAGCACGGCGGCCGGGGTCGATTCGAACGTGTCGTCCGCGGCGATGTCGATGAAGCCGCCCACTTCGTTGAAGCGCGGATTGATCGGCACCGGCTGCGACGGCGTGGGGAACAGGTAAGCCTCGATATTCTGCAGCAGGATCGTGTTCAGCTGGGTCACGGTCTTCGCGGCCCAGTAATATCTCTGCATCAGGTATTCGCTGGCGCGGCGCGCGTCGAGGCCTTCGCCCGTCGACGTGAGGCCGAACGTTTCCGCGATCGCCGTCTGGACGTCGAACACGAGGCGGTCCTCTCTCCGGTTCGTCTGCAGGTGCAGGCGGATGCGGATGTCCTTGAAGGCGCGTTCCTTTTCCATCAGCTGGCGCGCTTCCTCGCGCGTGATCAGGCCGCGGATCGCGAGCTGGCTCCAGGAATTCGCGAGTCCGGCCGCCTTCGCCACCCACAGGATCACCTGCAGGTCCCGAAGGGCACCCGGGCTTTCCTTGACGTTCGGCTCCAGCGAGAACGGCGTGAATTCGTACTTGGCATGGCGCAGGCGCATCTCGGCCGTCTTGGCCTGGAAGAAGGCCTGCGGATCCATCGCCTCGTCGTAACGGCCCAGCAGCTCGGCGAACACGGCCAGGTTGCCCGTCACGAGGCGTGCCTCGAGCAGGCTCGTCTGCACGGTGATGTCGGCGGCCGATTCCGTCATGCATTCGTCCACCGTGCGGATGCTGTGGCCGATTTCCAGGCCCAGGTCCCACAGCAGCTGCACGAAATTTTCCAGCTTGGCCTGCGCGATCGCGTCGGGCGGACCGCCCAGCAGGATCAGCAGGTCGACGTCGGAATGGGGAAACAGTTCGCCGCGGCCGTAGCCGCCCACGCCCACCAATGCCGCATCCGGCGGGAGGCCGGCCGCGTGCCACGCATCCGCCAGCACGCCGTCGACGCTGTGGCGCAGGCCGCGCAACAGTTTTTCCGGCTTGCCGTTCTCGCGGAACTCGGCGATGACGAGCTGGCGCTCGGCTTTCAGGCGCTGTTTCAGCTGCAGCGGCTGCAGGGGTTGTGTCGGGGCGGCGGTGGCAGTGGACATGGGAGCGGGTCAGGCGGCGACGGTGTCTTTCTTCTGGACGATGGCGGGCGGCGGCGGGGTGCCGGCCGACGTCGTCAGCACTTCATAACCCGTCTCCGTCACGAGGATCATGTGTTCCCACTGGGCCGACAGGCTGCGGTCCTTCGTCTTGATGGTCCAGCCGTCCGGCATTTCGCGGATCTCGCGGCGGCCCGCGTTGATCATCGGCTCGATCGTGAAGATCATGCCCGGTTTCAGCTCTTCGCCCGTGCCCGGACGGCCGTAGTGCAGCACCTGCGGTTCTTCGTGGAACACCTTGCCGATGCCGTGGCCGCAGAATTCGCGCACGACGGAATAGCCCGCGTTTTCCGCATGCTGCTGGATCACGTGGCCGATGTCGCCCAGGCGCGCGCCCGGCTTGACCTTGCTGATGCCCAGCCACATGCATTCGTAGGTGATCTCCACCAGGCGGCGCGCCAGCTTGGACGGTTCGCCGATGAAGAACATGCGGCTGTTGTCGCCGTGATAACCATCCTTCGTGATGACGGTGACGTCGATGTTCACCACGTCGCCATTCTTGAGGACCTTGTCGCCCGGAATGCCGTGGCAGATCACGTCGTTGACGGAGGTGCAGACGGCTTTCGGGAACGGCGGGTAGCCCGGCGGCGCATAATTCAGCGGGGCGGGGACGGTGCCTTGCACATTGATCATGTATTCATGGCACAGGCGGTCCAGTTCGCCGGTGGTCACGCCCGGCTTGACGAAGGGCGTGATGTAGTCGAGCACCTCGGCACCGAGGCGGCCGGCGATGCGCATGCCCTCGATGTCTTCCGGGGTCTTGATGGAGATTGCCATATTGATCCGTTCTGCGATAAGTTCTGTGCCGGTCATTATATGTGATTCATAACGTGGCCGGGCCGCCCGCCGCCGACCGCCGGTGAGGCGTCCTGCATGCGCGAGCTTGAAATTCGTGTCGAATCCCGCTAGAATCTCGGGTTGCTCGTGTCCGTATCGAGCAATTTGTGAAAACCGCTGTTGCGGCGATTTCATTTTTAATCGCGAATGCGGCCGAAAAGGGTGCCCGATAAGGGTGTACCGGCCGTCATTCAAGACCCAACCCTGGAGAATACAATGTCTGTCACTATGCGCGAAATGCTGGAAGCCGGTGTTCACTTCGGCCACCAGACCCGTTTCTGGAACCCGAAAATGGCCCCGTTCATCTTCGGTCATCGCAACAAGATCCACATCATCAACCTGGAAAAAACCATGGCGATGTACCAGGATGCGATGAAGACCATCAAGCAGATCGCCGCCAACCGCGGCACGATCCTGCTGGTGGGCACCAAGCGCCAGGCCCGCGACATCATCGCCGCTGAAGCACAGCGCGCCGGTGTGCCTTACGTCGACCAGCGCTGGCTGGGCGGCATGCTGACCAACTTCAAGACCATCAAGACGTCGATCAAGCGCCTGAAGGACATGGAAGCTGCCATCGAGTCGGGCGAAGTCGAGAAGATGAGCAAGAAAGAAGCGCTGATGTTCTCGCGCGAACTGGACAAGCTGCAGAAATCGATCGGCGGCATCAAGGACCTGCAAGGCGTGCCGGACGCGATCTTCGTCGTGGACGTCGGCTACCACAAGGGCGCCGTCACCGAAGCCGGCAAGCTGGGCATCCCGGTCATCGGCGTGGTCGACACCAACCACTCGCCGGAAGGCGTGACCCACGTCATCCCGGGTAACGACGACTCGTCGAAGGCCATCACCCTGTACGCACGCGGCGTCGCCGATGCGATCCTGGAAGGCCGTGCGAACGCCACCAACGAAGTCGCCGAGATGGTCAAGTCGGCTGACGACTTCGTCGAAGTTTCCGAGCAAGCTTAATTCCCGGCGGGTCACGGCCCGCTGAGCTGTAAAGGGGCGCCGAGCCTAAGATCGAGCGCCCCTTTTTGCAAGCAGTTTCTGGATAGATTGATAATATGCAAGCCGTCGAAGACGGCGGCTTGCTCCTACTTTTAGGAGAAATGACATGGCAGCGATTACTGCAGCGATGGTTGGCGAACTGCGCGCGAAGACCGACGCACCGATGATGGAATGCAAGAAGGCACTGAACGAAGCCGAAGGCGACATGGCACGTGCCGAAGAGATCCTGCGCGTCAAGCTGGGCGGCAAGGCATCGAAAGCAGCCGCCCGTATCACCGCGGAAGGTGTCGTGACGGCTTTCGTCGCCGGCAACGTCGGCGCGCTGGTCGAAATCAATAGCGAAACCGACTTCGTCGCCAAGAACGACGAGTTCATGGCCATGGCCAACCTGGCTGCCAAGCTGGTCGCCGAAAACAACCCGGCCGACGTCGCCGCCCTGGCCGCCCTGCCGGTCGACGGCAAGACCTTCGACGACGTGCGTACGGCACTGATCGGCAAAATCGGCGAGAATATGACCGTTCGCCGCTTCCAGCGCTTCGAAACCACCGGCAAGCTGGCGTCTTACCTGCACGGCAACCGCATCGGCGTGATCGTCGACTACGACGGCGCCGACGAGCAGGTCGGTAAAGACGTCGCGATGCACATCGCCGCGATGAAGCCGGTCTCCCTGTCGGCAGAGCAGGTGCCGGCCGAGCTGATCGAGAAAGAGCGTTCGGTTGCCCAGCTGAAGGCCAAGGAAGACGCCGACAAGGCCGTCGCCGAAGGCAAGCAGCCGCAATCGGCCGAGATCGTCGCGAAGCGTATCGACGGTTCGGTGCAGAAGTACCTGAAAGAAGTGTCGCTGTTCAACCAGGCGTTCGTGAAGAACGACAAGCAGAGCGTCGAGCAGATGCTGAAGGCCGCCAACACGACCGTGAAAGCATTCACGATGTACGTGGTCGGCGAAGGCATCGAGAAGAAAGTCGACGACTTCGCAGCGGAAGTGGCAGCCCAGATGGCTGCTGCCAAGCAGTAATAAAGAGAACGGGACGCAAGGCCCGTTTTTACAACCGGTTGCAACACGCCGGTAGGGTGGGCAATTCAAACCAGTGGCTTGAATTGCGTGCCCACCATGCGTTCACGTGACGCATGCAATGGTGGGCACGGGGTGCCCACCCTACGTCGGGCGGGGTGATCCTTCGGTCGGCAATGTTCCCGGGCGCGTTCCCGTGAACTGAAACAGAATCAACACATCTATACTTAGGAGCCCCATTCATGACAAAACCAGCCTACCAACGAGTCCTTCTCAAACTGTCTGGCGAAGCGCTGATGGGCGACGATCCGTTCGGCATCAACCGCGCCACCATCGAACGCATGGTCGCCGACGTGGCTGAGGTGTCGAAGCTGGGTGTGGAACTGGCAGTGGTGATTGGCGGCGGCAACATCTTCCGTGGCGTCGCGCCGGGTGCGCAGGGCATGGACCGCGCGACGGCCGACTACATGGGCATGCTGGCCACCGTGATGAATGCGCTCGCGCTGGCCGACGCCATGCGCCAGCAGGGCATCACCGCGCGCGTGATGTCGGCGATCGGCATCGAGCAGGTGGTCGAGCCGTACGTGCGTCCGAAGGCGCTGCAATACCTGGAAGAGGGCAAGGTCGTCGTGTTCGCAGCCGGTACCGGCAACCCCTTCTTCACCACCGACACCGCCGCCGCACTGCGCGGTTCGGAAATCTCGGCCGAAATTGTATTGAAGGCAACCAAGGTCGATGGCGTATATACTGCCGATCCGAAGAAGGATCCGCACGCGACCCGCTACGAACAGATCACGTTCGACGAAGCGATCGCGAAGCACCTGCAGGTGATGGACGCCACCGCGTTCGCCCTGTGCCGCGACCAGAAGCTGCCGATCAAGGTGTTCTCGATCGTCAAGCCGGGTGCGCTCAAGCGCGTGATCATGGGCGAGGACGAGGGTACACTCGTACACGTTTAATCAATAGTTAGAAATACAGGAGAGCAGCATGTCCGTCGCTGACGTTAAAAAAAGTGCCCAGGACAAGATGGCGAAATCCATCGAGACCCTGAGAGGCAACCTGGCCAAGGTTCGCACCGGCCGCGCCCACACCGGCATCCTGGACCACGTGATGGTCGATTACTATGGGTCGCCGACCGCGCTGCCGATGGTCGCCAACCTGACCCTGATCGACGCCCGCACGATCGGCGTTCAGCCGTATGAAAAGAAGATGCTGAACGCCATCGAAAAGGCGATCCGCGAATCCGACCTGGGCCTGAACCCGTCGACGTTCGGCGAACTCGTCCGCGTGCCGACCCCGGCCCTGACCGAAGAGCGCCGCAAGGAAATGGTCAAGCTGTGCAAATCGGAAGCGGAAGACGCGAAAATCGCCGTCCGCAACGCGCGCCGCGACGCCAATGAGCAGCTGAAGAAGCTGGTCAAGGACAAGGCGATCTCGGAAGACGACGAGCGCCGCGCCCAGGACGACGTCCAGAAGATGACGGACAAAGCCGTCGTCGACATCGACAAGCTGGTTGCCGAAAAAGAAAAAGAAGTGATGACGGTGTGATCCGTAATGCGGCATGATGAGTGCCGCGTATCGTCGTGGACGTCGGACCGGCAGGCCAGGCCTGACCGGTCCGTTCCGCCTTTTGTTGTAGCCGCCTTTTTGGCCAGATTTATGATTTTCAAAAGTTCGACCACCGCAGTTCCCGAAGCGCCCTCGGTGCCGCGCCACATCGCGATCATCATGGACGGCAATGGCCGCTGGGCGACCAAACGCCTGCTGCCGCGCGTCGCCGGCCACGTCAAGGGCGTGGACGCCGTGCGCAAGATCGTCGAAGCCTGCGTGGATCGTGGCGTGGAATACCTGACGCTGTTCGCGTTTTCGTCGGAAAACTGGCGCCGTCCGGCCGACGAAGTGTCGTACCTGATGGGCCTGTTCGTCACCGCGCTCGAGCGCGAAGTGTCGAAGATGCATGCGAATAACATCCGTCTGAAGGTCGTGGGCGACCTGTCGCGCTTCGACGAGAAGCTGCGGGACATGATCGCCAACGCCGAGCGCCGCACCGCCAACAATTCGCGCCTGACCGTCACCGTGTGCGCCAACTACGGCGGCCGCTGGGACATCATGCAGGCGACCGGCAAGATGGTCGCGGCCAACCCGGGCGTGACGGAATACACCGAAGAGATGCTGGCCGAGCACCTGGCGATGGCCTATGCGCCGGAGCCGGATCTGTTCATCCGCACCGGCGGCGAAGAGCGCATCTCGAATTTCCTCCTGTGGCAGCTCGCGTATTCGGAGCTGTACTTTACCGACACCTTCTGGCCGGACTTTTCGCCCGCGTCGCTCGACACGGCGATTGCGTCCTACCAGAGCCGGGAGCGCCGCTTCGGCCGCACCGGCGAACAGGTCGCCAACAAGGCTAAACAAGGCTAAACCGCTGATGCTCAGAACCCGCGTCATTACCGCTGTCGTGCTGCTGGCAATATTGCTGCCAGTCCTTTACTTCAACAACTACACGGCGTTCGCGGTCGTGGCGACGGTGTTCTTCGGTGCCGCCATCTGGGAATGCTTCCGGCTGTTCAATCCGGAGACGCACAACGCCCACGTGATCGCGCTCGTGTGGGCTGCCGTGTTCGCGATCTCCGTGTTCACGGGGCACACGAACATGTCGTTCTGGGCCGCGCTGAGCGTGGCCTTGTGGATCGCGCGCTTCGCGCCATCCCTGAAGATAGGCCTGCCGCCGCTGGGCACGCCCGCGAACACGCTGCTGTCGCTCGTCTACGCATTCGCCGTGGTCGGCTGCTTCGCGGCCATCGTCGACCTGTATTCCCACTCGCCGCTGTTCCTGCTGTCCGTGCTCGCGATCGTATGGGTGGCCGACATCGGCGCCTATTTCGCCGGCAAGGCCTTCGGCAAGCACAAGCTGGCCCCGTCGATCTCGCCCGGCAAATCGTGGGAAGGTGCGATCGGCGGCGGCATCGCCGTGCTCGTGCTGGGCTGCCTGTCGGTCCAGTTCGGCGGCGACGCCTTCAACCAGACGTTCGCCGTGCGCGTCCAGCACACGTACGGCTGGCCGGTGCTGGCCGGGGTGCTCGTGCTGCTGACGGCCGCCAGCATCGTCGGCGACCTGTTCGAATCGCAGCTCAAGCGCCGCGCCGGCATGAAGGACAGCAGCAACCTGCTGCCCGGCCACGGTGGCGTGCTGGACCGCATCGACGCACTGATCCCCGTGCTGCCGCTCGCCGCGCTGATCGGCTCGCGGCTGTAAGACACAGGCCGTTCCAGCGCGGGCGGCGCGCCGCCTTGACGCGCGCCGTGCCAGAATGACTCAGCGCTGGCCATCCGACGATGTTGGAACGACCTTGACCATGGAACGCAACATGCAAAGCATCACTATCCTTGGCGCCACCGGTTCGATTGGCGTCTCGACCCTCGACGTGCTGGCACGTCATCCCGACAAATACCGTGTCTACGCGCTGTCCGCGCACGAGCGCGTGGATGCGCTCGCCGCGCAATGCCGCGTGTTCCGTCCGCAGCGCGCCGTCGTCGGCTCGCCGGAAGCCGCGGCGCGCCTGCGCGACCTGCTGGCGGGACTCCCCATCGACGTCGCCCACGGCGAAGCGGCGCTGTGCGACATCGCCTCCAGCCCCGACACGGACACGGTGATGGCCGCCATCGTCGGTGCCGCCGGCCTCGCGCCCACGCTCGCGGCCGCGCGCGCCGGCAAGAAGGTCCTGCTGGCGAACAAAGAAGCGCTCGTGATGTCCGGCCAGCTGTTCATGGACGCCGTGAAGGAACACAAGGCGACGCTCCTCCCCATCGACTCCGAGCACAACGCCATTTTCCAGTCGCTGCCGGGCGCGTATGCACGTTCGCCGGACGGGGCAGGGGTCGCGAAGATCCTGCTGACGGCGTCCGGCGGCCCGTTCCTGCAGCGCGCCGTCGAGACGCTGGAACAGGTGACGCCGGAAGAAGCCTGCAAGCATCCGAACTGGTCGATGGGCCGCAAGATCTCCGTCGACTCGGCCACCATGATGAACAAGGGCCTGGAAGTGATCGAGGCGCACTGGCTGTTCGGCGCGCCGGCCGACCGGATCGAAGTCGTCATCCACCCGCAAAGCGTGATCCATTCGATGGTGTCGTACGTGGACGGCTCCGTGCTGGCCCAGCTCGGCAACCCCGACATGCGCACGCCGATCGCCCACGCGCTGGCCTACCCCGAGCGCATCGCGTCGGGCGTCGAGCAGCTCGACCTGACGACGTTCGCGGCGCTGGAGTTCCACAAGCCGGACTTCGACCGCTTCCCGTGCCTTGCGCTCGCCTTCGACGCCTTGCGCGCGGGCGGTACGGCGCCCGCACTGCTGAACGCGGCGAACGAAATCGCCGTCCAAGCCTTCCTGGAGCGCCGCATCGGCTTCCGCGCCATCGACCGCGTCGTGCGCCGCGTGATGGACGAGAACCCGCATGGCGAAGCCACCAGCATCGAGGCCGTGATGGCCCAGGACGCGCGTGCCCGCGACGCGGCCGGACGCATCGTGCATGCGCTGCGAGTCTAAGTTCATCTGACTCCAGCGGGTACTTACGGGAGGTAACCATGAACCTGATCCACACCCTGCTGGCATTCCTGCTGGCGCTGGGACCGCTGATCGTCTTTCACGAACTGGGCCACTACATCGTCGCGCGCCTGTGCGGCGTGAAGGTGCTGCGCTTCTCGATCGGGATGGGGCGCATCGTGTGGTCGCGCCGCTTCGGCCCGGACCAGACGGAATGGGCGATCTCGGCGCTGCCGATCGGCGGCTACGTGAAAATGCTCGACGCGCGCGATCCGTCGACCGCGCCGACCAACGACGCGGACCTGCCGCGCGAATTCACGCGCCAGAACGTGTGGAAGCGCATCGCCATCGTGGCGGCGGGGCCCATCGCCAACTTCATCCTCGCCATCGTCGTGATGGCCGCCCTGTTCATGCACGGCAAAGAGGAGCCGGGCACGCGCCTGCGCGCGATGCCGGAAGCGTCGGCCGTGTACAAGGCGGGTGTGCGGGGCGGCGACGTCGTCACGGCCGTCAACGGCAAGCCCGTGCAGTCGTGGACGGAACTGCGCTGGGAAATCGTGCGCGCCGCCATCGACAAGCATGCGGCCGAACTGACGCTGCGCGGGCCAGGCCCGAACAGCGCGCCGTACCGCGCCGTGCTGCCGGCGGAGCGCATGGCCGGCCTGGACGTGGACAGCGACGTGCTGGGCGCCCTCGGCATGCAGCTGTGGCGCCCGCGGCCCAGCGTCGACAAGGTGCTGCCCGACGGCGCCGCCGCGCGTGCGGGCCTGCGCCAGGGCGACCTCGTGACGTCGATCGACGGCAAGCCCATTTCGGATGGCATCGCGTTCATCGAGGCCGTGCGCGGCGCGGCCGGCAAGACCTTGCAGGTAGGCGTGCAACGAGGCGCCGAGAACCTCGTGCTGCCCCTCGTGCCGGACCGCGATCCCCAGTCGGGCCGGGGCCTGGTAAAGCTGATGATCGCGCAGGCGCCCGAGATGGTGACCGTGAAGGCTGGCCCGCTGGACGCGGTGGCGAAGGGCGCGCAGCGCACGTGGGAGACGAGCGCGATGACCGTCAAGATGATCGCCAAGATGATCGTGGGCGAAGTCTCGCTGAAAAATGTAACCGGCCCGATCACGATCGCGGACGTGGCCGGACAGACCGCGCGCTCCGGCCTGGAGCCGTTCCTGGAGTTCATCGCCTTCATCTCCATCAGCCTGGGTGTAATGAATCTGTTACCAATTCCCGTTCTGGACGGTGGCCATTTGCTGTATTATTCGCTGGAAGTTTTGACCGGGCGCCCCTTGCCCGCGCGGATCGGCGAGATCGCGCAGCGTGCCGGGGTCGGCCTGCTGTTCATGCTGATGGCGCTTGCCGTCTTCAACGACCTGGTGCGACTGCTCTGAACACACGGCACTCCGATATGTACGCTGCGCCTGCGGCGTGCTTCGGAGTGTCCTGCTTAAAGGCGGGACAAGCACCGGCGAAGAACACGTAACGTTGTCCAATGACTGACCCATTGATCTAACCGATGAATTTACAACCCGAACGTTTTGCCCAGCCGCGTTTTACCTTGCCCTCCCGTCGCAGCATGATCGGCGCAGCCGTGCTGGCCCTGTGTGCCGGCCAAGCCGCCGCCGTTGCTCCCTTCGTGGTGAAGGACATCCGGGTCGAAGGTATCCAGCGGACCGAGGCAGGCACGGTGTTCAGCTACCTGCCGGTGCGCGTGGGCGAGACCTTCGACGACGAGAAAGGCACGGCGGCGATCAAGGCGCTGTATGCGACCGGCTTCTTCAAGGACATCCGCCTGGAAGAAGAGAACGGCGTGCTCGTGGTGCTGGTCGAGGAACGTCCCGCCATCGCGTCCGTCGACTTCACGGGCACCAAGGAATTCGAAAAGGACATGCTCGTCAAGGCGCTGAAGGACATCGGCGTCGGCGAGACCAAGATCTTCGACAAGGCCTCCGTCGACCGCGCCGAGCAGGAACTGAAGCGCCAGTACCTGTCGCACGGGCTGTACGGCGTCAAGATCACCACGACCGTCACCCCGATCGAGCGTAACCGCGTGAACGTCATGTTCAACGTGGACGAGGGCGACGTCGCCAAGATCAAGCAGATCAACATCGTCGGCAACAAGGCGTTCTCCGACAAGGAACTGCGCCAGCTGCTGCAACTGAACACGTCCGGCTGGTTCACGTGGTATTCCAAGGCCGACCAGTACTCGAAGCAGAAGCTGACGGGCGACCTGGAGACCATCAAGTCGTGGTACCTGAATCACGGCTACCTGGAAGTGAACGTCGAGTCCACGCAGGTCTCGATCACGCCCGACAAGAAGGACATCTACCTCACCATCAACATCACGGAAGGCGAGAAGTACACCGTCTCCGGCATCAAGATGGATGGCGAGATGTTCGGCCGCGAGGAAGAACTCAAGAACCTGATTCTCCTGAAACCGGGCCAGACCTATTCCGGCGACCTGCAGGAAGCGTCGAACAAGCGCATCGCCGACCGCCTCGCGAGCTTCGGCTACGCGTTTGCGAACGTCACCGCCAACCCGGAAATCAACCGCGAGAAGCGCGAAGTCGCCTTCACGTTCTTCGTCGATCCGGGCAAGCGCGCGTACGTGCGCCACATGACCATCTCGGGCAACACGATCACCCGCGACGAAGTGATCCGCCGCGAATTCCGCCAGTTCGAAAGCTCGTGGTACGACCCGAACCGGGTGAAGCTGTCGCGCGACCGCGTCGACCGCCTCGGCTACTTCAAGGACGTGACGGTCGAGACGCCGGAAGCGCAGGGCACCAACGACGCCGTGGACGTGAACATCGCCGTCGTCGAAAAACCGACCGGTAACTTCATGGTCGGCGGCGCGTTCTCGCAGGCGGAAAAATTCACCTTCACGGCGTCCGTCACGCAGGCCAACTTCGCCGGCAGCGGCAACACCGTCGGCGTCGAACTGAACACGAGCCGCTACAACCGCACGATCTCGTTCGCGCAAACGAATCCGTACTTCACGGACGACGGCATTTCGCGCGCCTTCCAGCTGTACCTGCGCACGTCGCGTCCGCCGGCGCTGAACATCGGTTCGTACACCGTGCGCCAGCAGGGCGGCAACCTGACGTTCGGCGTGCCGTTCTCGGAAATCGACTCCGTCTACTTCGGCGTGGGCCTGGAAAAGACCCGCCTCGAGACGGACGAAAGCTCGCCGACCCTGTACAAGCAGTTCGTGCAGCAGAACTCGAAGGACAAGACCGCCCAGACCACCGGCGTGGGCGAGGCGACGACGAACGCGATCCCGCTGACCGTGGCCTGGGGCCGCGATTCGCGCGACTCCGCGATCACGCCGACGCGCGGCCGCTACCAGCGCGCCAACCTGGAAGTCGACTTCATCGGCGACGCCAAGTACTACCGCGTCGTGTACGAACACCAGTGGTACCGCCCGATCACGCGCTGGATGACCCTCGCGCTGAAGGGTGAGCTGGACTACGGCGCGGGCCTGGGCGGTCACGCCTACCCGGTCTTCAAGAACTTCTACGGCGGCGGCATCGGCTCGGTGCGCGGCTACGAGAGCTCGTCGCTGGGTATCGTCGACCAGTACACGTACGACGCCCTGGGCGGCGCCAAGCGCGTGATCGGCAATGCGGAGCTGCAGTTCCCGTTCCCGGGCAGCGGCCAGGATCGCTCGCTGCGCTGGTTCACCTTCGCCGACGGCGGCCAGATCTTCCAGGAGCACGAACCGATCCGCACGTCGCAGTTCCGCTACTCGGCAGGTATCGGCCTGTCGTGGATTTCCCCGGTGGGGCCGCTGAAGTTGAGTTATGCTAAGCCGTTGAACGCGAAGCCGGGCGACCGCCTTGAGCGCTTCCAGTTCCAGATGGGTACCGGTTTCTGATCCGGCCCGTCGCCGAGACAAGGATTGCGAAGAATGATGTTGAAAAAATCGTTAGCCTCGTTGCCGCGTAGCCTGGTGCTGGCGCTGCTGTGCGCCGGTGCGATGGCGCAGGCGTCCGCGCAAAGCGGCATGAGCCGCATCGGCTTCGTCTACACGGAACGCCTGATGACCGAGTCCAAGCTGGCCAAGGCGGCGGACGCGAAGCTGCAGTCGGAATTCTCCAAGCGCCAGAAACAGCTCGACGACGCGGTGCAGAAGTACAAGGTGAGCCGCGAGAAGTTCGACGACGAAGCGCCGAAACTGTCCGACGTCGACCGCACCAAGCGCACGCGCGAACTGCTCGACATGGAGAAGGACGTGCAGCGCATGCAGCGCGAGTACAACGAGGACCTGTTCCAGCGCAAGAACGAGGAGCGCGCCGCCATCGCGCAGAAAGCCTATAAACTGATCGAACAGGTGGCCGAGCAGGAACACCTCGACGTCGTGCTGCAGGAAGCCATCTGGACCAGTCCGCGCATCGACATCACCGACCGGATCCTCAAGCTGCTCGACAAGTAAGCCCCCGGGGCTTCCTGGATGCCGGCCGGCTTGATGAGCGGCCGGCAGTTTTCACTTCTTTTACGGAACGACCACGATGGGCACTCGACTGGGTGATTTGGTCGAACGCTTCGGTGGCCAGCTGGTGGGTGACCCGAACCTCGAGGTTCAGGGCATCGCACCGCTCGACAGCGCCGGCGCTTCGCACATCAGCTTTCTCAGCAACAGCAAATTGCGCGCATTGGCCGCGCAGAGCCAGGCGGCGGCGCTGATCGTCTCGCCGCTCGACGACGCCACCGTCGCCACGACGTACGCCGGCGCACGCATCGTCACCACCAACCCGTACGCCTATTTCGCCCGCGCCGCGCAGTACTTCGTCGCGCTCGAGGAAGTCGTGCCGCCGCCGGGCATACACCCGAGCGCCGTCGTGCATGAAACGGCGGAGATCGACCCGTCCGCGTACATCGGCCCGAACGTCACGGTGGAGGCGGGCGCCGTGATCCACGCGGGCGTCCAGATCGACGCCGGCTGCTTCGTCGGCCGCGACGCGGAGATCGGCGAAGACACGCACCTGTTCGCGAACGTGACGTTCCATGCGCGCTGCAGCATCGGCAAGCGCGGCATCCTGCATTCCGGCGCCGTGATCGGCACCGACGGTTTCGGCTTCGCGCGCGAGAACGGCGTGTACATCAAGATCCCGCAGACGGGCCGCGTACTGCTGGGCGACGACGTGGACGTCGGCGCCAACACGACCATCGACCGGGGCGCGCTGGACGACACGATCATCGAAGACGGCGTGAAGCTCGACAACCAGATCCAGATCGGCCATAACTGCCGCATCGGCGCGAACACGGCGATGGCCGGCTGCGTGGGGGTAGCCGGCAGCGCGAAGATCGGCAAGAATTGCACGTTCGGCGGCGCGGCGATGGTGCTGGGGCACCTGGAAATCGCGGACAACGTCCATATCTCCTCGGGCAGCATGGTGTCGCGTTCCGTCCTCGAGCCGGGGCAGTACACGGGCTTTTATCCGCTCGCCAAGAACGCCGAATGGGAAAAGAGCGCCGCCATCGTGCGCAACCTGTCCTCGCTGCGCGAGAAGATGCGCAGCCTGGAAAAACAGATCAAACAACTCACCGAAGCACCAGAACAAAAATGACCACTGAAACGACGACGAGTAAAACCCTGGGGATCAACGAGATCAAGGAATACCTGCCGCACCGCTACCCGCTGCTGCTGGTGGACCGCGTGGTCGACTATGAACTGGGCAAGACCATCACCGCCATCAAGAACGTGACCGTCAACGAAGAATTCTTCAACGGCCACTTCCCGCACAAGCCGGTGATGCCGGGTGTGCTGATGATCGAGGCGCTGGCGCAGACGGCCGCGATCCTGTCGTTCATGACCATGAACGTCAAGCCGGACGAGAACTCGGTCGTCTACTTCGTCGGCATCGACAACGCGCGCTTCAAGCGTCCGGTCGAGCCGGGCGACCAGCTCAAGATGGACATCGAGATCCTGCGCACGTCGCGCGGCATCTGGAAGTACAAGGCGACGGCCAGCGTCGACGGCAAGGTCGCCGTCGAGGCGGAACTGATGTGCACCATCCGCGCAAACGAATCGACGCAAAAGCAGGCAGGACAGTGATGAGCAAGATCCATCCGAGCGCGATCGTCGACCCGAAGGCGGAGCTGGACTCCACCGTCGAAGTCGGCCCGTATTCGATCATCGGGCCCGACGTGCGCATCGGCGCGGGTACCGTCGTGGGCCCGCACGTCGTCATCGAGGGCCACACGACGGTCGGCCGCGACAACCGCATCTTCCAGTTCGCGTCGCTGGGGGCCGCCCCGCAGGACAAGAAATGGGCCGGCGAACCGACGAAGCTCGAGATCGGCGACCGCAACACGATCCGCGAATTCTGCACGTTCAACCTCGGCACCGCACAGGATGCGGGCGTGACCCGCCTCGGCGACGACAACTGGATGTCCGCGTACACGCACCTGGCGCACGACTGCCAGGTCGGCAGCAACACGATCTTCTCGAACAACGCGCAACTCGCGGGCCACGTGCACGTGGGCGACTGGGCGATCCTGTCCGGCTACTGCGGCGTGCACCAGTTCTGCAAGATCGGCGCCCACGCATTCATCGGCATGTACACGAGCCTCACGCAGGACGTGCCGCCGTTCGTCCTCGTGTCCGGCAACCCGGCCGAGGCGCACGGCGTGAACATCGAAGGCCTCAAGCGCCGCGGCTTCACGCGCGAGCAGATCAACGCGATCCGCGCCGCGTACAAGACCATCTACCGTTCCGGCCACACGCTGGAAGAGGCCAAGGCCAGGCTGGCGGAAGAGGAAGCGGCCGCCGGCGACGGCGCGCAGCACATCCGCGCCATGCGCGACTTCCTCGACAACGCAAGCCGTGGCATCGTCCGCTAAAACGTCGCTGGCCCTCGTGGCCGGCGAAGTGTCCGGCGACCTGCTCGCGGCGCGGCTGATGGCGGGCCTCAAGCCGCACCTGCCGGACGTGGCGTTTTCCGGCATCGGCGGCCCGCGCATGCTGGAGCAGGGCCTCGTGTCCGACGTCCCGATGGACACGCTGACCGTGCGCGGCCTGCTGCCCGTGCTGCTGCGCTACCGGGAACTGAAGGGCATCCAGAACCGCCTGCGCGACCGCCTGCTGGCGCAGCAGCCGGCCGCGTTCATCGGCGCCGACTATCCCGGTTTCAATCTCGGCCTGGAAGAGCAGCTGCGCGCGGCGGGTATCCCGACCGTGCACTTCGTCGGCCCGCAGATCTGGGCGTGGCGGGGCGGGCGCATCAAGAAGATCCAGCGCGCCGTCTCGCACATGCTCGTGATCTTCCCGTTCGAGGAAGAGATTTACCAAAAGGCCGGCGTGCCCGTCACGTACATCGGCCATCCGCTGGCGGAGACGATCCCGCTGCGTCCCGACGTCGCTGCCGCACGCCGCCAGCTCGGCCTGCCCGAGAACGCGCGCGTCGTGACCGTCATGCCGGGCAGCCGCATGTCGGAAATTAAGTATCTGACCGAGCCGTACGTCCGCACCGTCAAGCTGCTGGCGGCGCGGGATCCCTCCGTGCGCTTCATCGCGCCGATGGCGGGCGAGCGTCAAAAAGCGTATTTTATGGAGCTGGTGGCGAAGGCCGGCCTGCAGGATGTGCCGCTACAGCTCATCGACGGCGAATCGCACGCGTGCATCGCGGCGGCGGACGCCGTGCTGGCCGCCTCCGGCACGGCCACGCTGGAAGTGGCGCTGTACAAGAAGCCGATGGTGATCGCGTACAAGGTCTTGCAGGCCGAGTGGCTGCTCATCCGGAACATGGGCTACCTGCCGTGGATCGGGCTGCCGAACATCCTGGCGCGCGACTTCGTCGTGCCGGAATTCCTGCAGCACGCGGCCACGCCGCAAGCGCTGGCGGACGCCGTCTGGTTCCAGCTGACGGACGAGAACAACCGGGTGAAGCTGCGGGAGCGCTTCACCGAAATGCATCACAGCCTGCTGCGCGATTCCGCGCGCGAAAGCGCCCGCGCCGTGCTGCAGGTGATAGGCAAAGCATGAAAAAGAAGACCTTCGATTTCTACCCCGGCCTCGCGAAGAAGAACCGGCCGTTCACGCTGGACGACATCGTCTGCGGCGTGGACGAGGCCGGGCGCGGCCCGCTGGCCGGCCCCGTATTCGCGGCCGCCGTGATCCTCGATCCGGCCCGCCCGATCGAGGGCCTGCGCGACTCGAAAAAGCTGACGGAAGCGCGCCGCGACGAGCTGGCCCCGCTGATCAGGGAGCACGCGCTCGCGTGGGCCATCGCCGAGTGCTCGCACGCGGAAATCGACACGCTGAACATCCTGCAGGCGACGATGCTGGCGATGCGCCGCGCCGTCGAGCAACTGGCGACCGTGCCGACCATCGCCCTCATCGACGGCAACCGCTGCCCGCAGTTCGCGCCGCACATCCGCGCGCATGCGGTGGTGGAAGGCGACGACAAGGTGCATGCGATTTCCGCCGCGTCGATCCTCGCGAAGACGGCGCGCGACGCCGCCCTGGTCGCGCTGCATGAAGCGTATCCGCAATACGCGTTCGACCAGCACAAGGGCTATTCGACGGCGCTGCACCTCGCGCGCCTGCGCGAGCACGGTCCGAGCCCCGTGCACCGGCGTACGTTCGCGCCGGTCCGTGCGCTGATCGAACCGGACCTGTTCGCGGAGCTCACGGCATGAAGAGCGTCACGTCGCGCGACAACCCGTTTTACAAGGAACTGAAACACCTCGCCGGCAGCAGCCACGCGCTGCGCAAGGCGGGCCGCTCGCTGCTGGACGGCGTCCACCTGTGCCAGGCCTACCTCGACCTCGTGGGACAGCCCGTGCACTGCATCGTGTCGGAAGGCGCGCTGGTCAATCCCGAAGTGGCCGCCATCGTCGACCGCGTGACGGCGCCGGCCACGTCGCTGCCGGACGCGCTGTTCGGCGCGCTGTCGCAGGTCGAACACGGGATCCATCTGCTGTTCCTTGTCGACACGCCGCGTCCCGCCCGGCCGGACACGCTGGTGCAATCGGCCGTGCTGCTGGACGGCGTGCAGGACCCGGGCAATGCCGGCTCCATCCTCAGGAGTGCCGGCGCGGCGGGCATCGGGCAGGTCTATTGCAGTCCCGGCACGGCGTCATGCTGGTCGCCGAAGGTATTGCGCGCCGCGATGGGCGCCCACTTCGTGCTGGAGATCTTCGAAAACGTCGACCTGGCGGACCTCATCCGGACGGCAGAGGTGCCCGTGCTGGCGACGAGCGGCTATGCGAGCGAACGGATCTACGATGTGGATCTCGCCCGCCCCGTCGCCTGGCTGCTGGGTCACGAAGGGCAGGGCGTGTCGGACGCGCTGCTGAACCTGGCCACGCACCGCGTCGTCATCCCGCATGCGGGCGCCGTGGAATCGCTGAACGTGGCCGCGTGCGCGGCCGTGTGTTTCTTCGAGCAACTGCGCCAGCAGGCGACGAAACTTCGGCGGGCATAGACGCCGCCTGTCCGTTCGGTTACGCTTCGTGCAGGTAACGACGGAGTCGAGATGGACATAGGGCAATCGCAGTTGCAGTCTTTGCACTTCCTGGTCGCGGAAGCGGACCCGGTGCAGCGTCGCGCGCTGATCGAGGCGCTCGGCCAGGTGGGCGCCACGCGCGTCACCGACGTGCCGGACGGGCCGATGGCGCTGCGCACCTTGCAGGCCAGCTTCACGCCGAAAGTGGACGTCGCCATCATCGACCTCGACCTGGGCGGCATGGACGGCCTGGAACTGCTGCGCGCGATCGCCGCGTTGAAGTCAAGCGTGCGGCTGATCGTCGTCGGCACCCAGCCCGCGAGCGTGCTGTTTTCCGTCGAGAGCCTCGCGCAGGCGCATGGCGTCGACCTGCTGGGCACCATCGCGAAACCCGTCACGAGCACGAAACTCAAAGCCTTGCTGGACAATTACCAGGCCCCGCGGCGCGCGCCGGCGGCGCCGCCCGGCCCCAGCTTCACGTTCGCGGAAGTGGGCGTGGGCCTGCAGAAGCGCCAGTTCGAACCGTTCTTCCAGCCCAAGATCGAGCTGGCGACGGGCCAGGTGAAGGGCCTGGAGACGTTCGCGCGCTGGCGCCATCCCGAGCACGGCGTGCTGGGACCGGCGTCCTTCATCGGCGCGCTGGAAGCGAACAACCGCATCGACTTCCTGGACTGGACGATGCTGGAGATGTCGGTGGAGCGGTGCCGCCGCTACCACGACCAGGGCATCCCGATCTCGATCGCGCTGAACCTGGCGCCCGCCACGCTGGCGCATCCGAACTTCATCCGCCAGGTCGGTTCGACGATGCAGCGCCACGGCGTGCTGCCGGATTACCTGACGTTCGAGATGACGGAATCCTCGATCCTCAGCTTCGACGCCGACTTCATCGAACGCCTCGTGCGGCTGCGCATGATGGGCTTCGGCCTCGCCATCGACGACTACGGCACGGGGCGCTCGAACCTGCAGATCCTGGCGCGCATCCCGTTCTCGGAACTCAAGATCGACCGGTCGTTCGTGGACGGCGCGTCGAAAAAGCGCCAGCTGGGCACCGTGCTGAAATCGTGCCTGGGGCTGGCGCACAGCCTCGACCGCATGTCCGTCGCCGTCGGCGTGGAAACGCGGCAGGACTGGGATTTCCTGCAGGGACTCGGATGCACGTATGCGCAGGGCTATCACATCGCCAATCCGATGCCGGCCGACCAATTCCCCGGCTGGCTGGAGGACTGGCGACACTTCTTCTGAATGTACCGCCATCCGTTTCCCGGCTATCCGGGACGTGTCCTCGAACGCCTCCTGAACGCTCGTAGCCTCGCGCGCCTGCGCCACGCGGTGTTCTCGCGCCTGCCGTTCCCGGTGCTGCAAAGCGACGTGGCCGACGTGGTCTACGTGACGTGGATGGTCGACGCGCGCGCCGCCACGGCACTGCTGCCGGCCGGATTGCGCGTGTGGGAGCGTGACGGCAGGACGCCGCTCACGGCGCTGACCTACCGGCACGGCCATTTCGGCCCGGCGCTGGCGGGGCCGCTGCGCCGGCTGTTCCCGTCGCCGCTGCAGAGCAACTGGCGTCTCTATCTGGGCGGCCAGCTGCCGGCGGGCGCGCCGCAGCGGACGGTCTGGTTTTTGGAAAACATGATGGACAGCGGCGCCTACGTGGCGGCCACGCGCCTGTTCAGCGACATCATGCGCACGCACCGGCCCGCGCGTTTCACGCACGATCGCGCTGGAACGCGCATCGAACCCGGCGCGGGCAGCGCGCCCGCGCTCGCGTACGCGATGGCGCCGGCGGCACAGCCAGTGCTGCCGCCCGCGTTCGCCGCCGCGTACGCATCGTGGGATGACGCCGTGCGGATGCTGGCCTGCCAGGACGCCGCGCTGGGCTGGTCGGCGCGGCTCGGAAAACTCGTGCTGTCCCATATCGACCTGCCGGTACCGCTCGACGCCGCGCAGCCGCTCGTGCCCGCGGGCCCCGTCGCGTGTTCGCTGCTGGAAGCGCTGCCGGCGGACGGGGAACCCTTGTGTTTCTTCGTGCCGCAGGTGCCGTTCAGGGTGCTCTCGGAAACGCTGGTGGCTGAGAACCGGGGTCAGACCCCCAAAAGAAACACCGGGGTCTGACCCCTGCGCTATCAATATTCGCGGCGGTCCGGCTTGATCTCCTGGAGGATGGTCGTCGCGATCTCTTCGATCGACTTGGTGGTCGACGACAACCACCGGATCCCTTCGCGCCGCATCAGCTGCTCGGCCTCGTTCACCTCGTAGCGGCAATTCTCCAGCGACGCATACTTGCTGCCCGCGCGCCGCTCGTTGCGGATCTCGGACAGGCGCTCCGGCGTGATCGTCAGGCCGAAAATCTTGTGATTGAACTGCGGCAGCGCCGACGGCAGCTTGTTGCGCTCGAAATCGTCCGGGATCAGCGGATAGTTCGCCGCCTTGATCCCGTACTGCATCGCCAGGTACAGGCTCGTCGGCGTCTTGCCCGAGCGCGACACGCCCACGAGGATCACGTCCGCGTCCGCCAGGTTCTTGTGCGACTGGCCGTCGTCGTGCGCCAGCGAGAAGTTGATCGCTTCGATGCGGTTCTTGTATTCCTCCGTGTCGACGACGTTGTGGATGCGGCCGATCGTGTGCGTCGACTTGACCCGCAGTTCCTGCTCGAGCGGGGCGACGAAGGTCTGGAACAGGTCCATGTGCATGCCCTGCGCGGCGCGGATCACGGCGGACAGGTCGTGTTTCACGAGCGTGGAAAAGACGATCGGGCGCTGGTTGTCGGCGATCGCGGCGTCATTGATGCGGCGGGCGGCCGCGTAGGCCTTGTCGATCGTGTCGATGAAGGGCAGGCGGATTTGCCGGAAGCGCATCTCGAACTGGCTCAGCACCGCATGGCCGAACGTTTCCGCCGTGATGCCGGTGCCGTCGGAAACGAAGAAAACGGTGCGCGCGGCGTTCGGATTGGCTGGGGTGCTCGGGATGGACATGATGTTTTTTAGACAGATAATGACAAAGTTGCAGCTTGTTGGGCTGTGAAACCCGGTCGCGCGCGGTAAAATGCTTGGGAACGGGTTGTTGGATTGTGCTTTACGACGCCAAGAATAACAAGAAATCCCCCGGAAACTCGACCAGCCTGCCGCGCGAAGCCCGCCTTGAGCAACGATTGCTCGGCCCGCCGCCGCTGCCTAACCAGGCTCGTCCGTCATCCGGCCGTCGGCCCATCCGCCGTACAGATTTCCATCATCAAAAAGGTGTTTTACCATGACTAACCTGTCGAATGCAGTACTGAAGGCGCCCGATCCCACAGCGGCCGGCGAGAGCGTGTATGTCGCCTCGTTCGAAACCCTGCGCATGACCGACGTCGAGTCGGTCGGCGGCAAGAACGCGTCGCTCGGCGAGATGATCAGCCAGCTGGCCGAGGCCGGCGTGCGCGTGCCGGGCGGTTTCGCCACCACGGCCCAGGCCTTCCGCGACTTCCTGAACCACTCGGTCGATGGCGGGGACTCCCTCGGCGAGCGCATCGCCAAGCGCCTGGAAGGCCTCGACGTCGACGACGTGCGCACGCTGGCCGCCAGCGGCGCCGAGATCCGCCAGTGGATCATCGACACCCCGTTCCAGCCGCGCCTGCAGGCGGAAATCGAAGCCTTCTACGACCGCCTCGTCGCCGATTCGGACACCGAAGTGTCGTTCGCCGTCCGTTCGTCCGCGACCGCGGAAGACCTGCCGGACGCCTCGTTCGCGGGCCAGCAGGAGACGTTCCTGAACGTCGTCGGCATCGACAACGTGCTGGAAGCGATGAAGCACGTGTTCGCATCGCTGTACAACGACCGCGCGATCTCGTACCGCGTCCATAAAGGCTTCACGCATGCCGAAGTGGCACTGTCGGCCGGCGTGCAGCGCATGGTCCGTTCGGACACGGGCGCGGCCGGCGTCATGTTCACCATCGACACGGAATCGGGTTTCAAGGACGTCGTGTTCGTCACGTCGAGCTACGGCCTGGGCGAGACCGTCGTGCAGGGCGCCGTCAACCCGGACGAGTTCTACGTGCACAAGCCGATGCTGGAACAGGGCAAGAAGCCCGTCATCCGCAAGAACATCGGCTCCAAGCTGATCAAGATGGAATTCACGAAGGAAGCCAAGGCCGGCCGCTCGGTGCAGACCGTCGACGTGCCGATCGAGCAGCGCAACCGCTATTCGCTGACGGACGAGGAAGTCGTCGAACTGGCGAAGTATGCCGTCATCATCGAGAAGCACTATGGCCGCCCGATGGACATCGAGTGGGGCAAGGACGGCCGCGACGGCAAGCTGTACATCCTGCAGGCGCGTCCGGAAACGGTGAAGTCGCAGCAGAAGGCGACGGATTCCCAGCAGCGCTTCAAGCTGAAGGGCACGGGCACCGTGCTGACGTCGGGCCGCGCGATCGGCCAGAAGATCGGCGCCGGTCCGGTG
>Ga0187844_10000551_pt1 | contig 29431 bp, 21 predicted proteins | sample SpaLakP09_SKY_50_FD_134517 | JGI IMG/M metagenome (GOLD analysis project Ga0187844, IMG submission 134517) | Oligotrophic lake water microbial communities from Sparkling Lake, Wisconsin, USA - SP09_SKY_50 | ecosystem: Environmental > Aquatic > Freshwater > Lake | place: USA: Sparkling Lake... | reverse complement strand
GCCGGCGCCACCGTCACATCGCCCTGGCCGCTGCGCGCCAGGGCATCGGCCACAAAGCCGCTGGCCTTTTGCTGTTCGACGAAGGTCTGCAGGTATTGCTGTGCCAAAGGCCGGCCGGCCGGCAGGGCCATGGCCTGCTCGATGGCCATGAAGCGGCCCTCCAGCACGCGTACGTTGCGGTGGCTGGCGGCATAGGCCTGCAGCGGCTGCTTGACACCGGCGGCGGCGTCCAGCCCCTCGCTGACGAACAGCTCGATGGCGGCGGCCGAGGTGGGCGCGCGCACCAGCTGAGCGTCCTTCAGGCTGCGGCTCAGAAACAGGTCGTAGGCGGCGCCCTTGCCGACGGCGATGCGCACGCCGGCGCGGTCCAGCTCGGACGGCATCAGGAACGGCGAGTTGTTCGGCACCAGATAGCCGCCCTCGATCAGCACATAGGGCGAGGTGAAGCTGATCTGCGTGGCACGCTGCGGATCGATGGCCAGGAAGGCAACGTCCCAGCTCTGCTCGCTCAAGGCGTCGAGAACCTTGCCCGCAATGTCAAAACTCACCAGCTCGACCGGCAGGCCCAGCTGCTGACCCAAGGCATAGGCCAGATCGACCGACACGCCGCGCGGCTCACCGCTGGCGGCGTCTCTCTGCGCCAGCACCGGGTTGCCATAGTTGATGGCGGCGCGCAGCCGGCCGGTGGGGGCGAGCTGCTGCAGCAGCTCACTCGGGATCGGGTCGGGTCTCGTCACAAAACTCATACTGCCACTCCTTACTACTCGGGGCACCTAAACGCCATGCTGCCTCAACCAGGCATGCATGCGCCGCCAACCGTCGCGGGCCTCGGCTTCGCGGAAGCTGGGCCGGTAATCGGCGAAAAACGCATGTGGCGCATCGGGGTAGATGTGCAGCCTGGAGCCACCGCCGTTCAGCCGCAGCCTCACATGCTGCTGTTGTACATGTTCCAGCGGAATGCCGCTGTCCTGCCCCCCATATAGCCCCAGGACCGGCGCTTTCAAGGCGTCGACCACATCGACCGGATGGCGGGGATTGAAGACATTGGTCGGCCCCGTCAGACGGCCGTACCAGGCCACGCCGGCACGCAGCTGCGGCTGGTGGGCGGCATACAGCCAGGTGATGCGCCCGCCCCAGCAAAAGCCGGTGATGGCCGCACGGGCGGCATCGCCGCCATGCGATCCGACCCAGGCGAGGCACTGGTCGAGGTCGGACAGCACCTGGGCGTCGGGTACCTTGGAATAGATCTTGTCGCGCAACTCGTCCATGCTGGCGGCCGTGGAGGCATCACCCTGACGGAAGTACAGCTCGGGAGCCACGGCCAGATAGCCCAGATGGGCCAGGCGGCGCACCACGTCGCGGATGTGTTCGTGCACGCCGAAGATCTCGTGCACCACCAGCACCACCGCAAACGGCCCGGCACCCTTGGGCTTGGCCCAGTAGACGGGCAACCGGCCGGTGGGTGTCACCACCACCGAGTCGCCCTGCACCAGGGCCTCGGCATCGGTCAGTACCAGCGTGTCGGCAGCGACCGGCTGCACGGCGGTGGCAAAGCGGGCGCGAAGGGCATCGGAATAGGGTTGGCTCATGGCGAAAAGTCGGGTCAGCTGGCCTTGGCGGTTGAGGTATTGTCTGCGCCTGAGCCTGTCGGCCGGCTGACGGCGGGGCCATGCAGGCCCTCGGGGAAGCGGTCCATGCGGCGCAGCGGCGTGAAGCGCCACATCCACAGCCCGGTCACGGCCAGGGTCGCTGCGCCGCCCAGCAGGATGGCAGGCACCAGGCCGAACCAGCCGGCCGTCAGGCCCGACTCGAACTCGCCCAGCTCGTTGGACGCGCCGATGAACACCGCGCTGACGGCACTGACACGGCCGCGTATCGCATCCGGCGTCTCCGACTGCACCAGGATATGGCGCACGTAGACACTGACCATGTCACCGGCCCCCATCAGCACCAGGGCAACAAGCGACAGCGGCAGCCAGGTCGAACTGCCGAACAGCAGCGTGGCCACGCCGAACAGGCCCACGCCACCGAACATCCACAGGCCGACATGGCGGCGCAGCGGCCAGGCCGCCAGTACGGCGGTGGTCAGCGCAGCGCCAACGGCCGGAGCGCTGCGCAGCAGGCCCAGGCCGGTGGCATCGACCTGCAGCACATCGCGGGCCACCGCCGGCAGCAGGGCGGTGGCGCCGCCGAACAGCACGGCAAACAGGTCCAGCGAGATCGCCCCCAGCATCACCGGGCGCGAGAACACGAAGCGCAGACCGTCAAGCACATTGCGCAAGGAGGCCGGCTCCTGGCTGGCGACAACGCGCTCGCCATGGGTGCACAGCATCAGCAGCACGCTGCCGGCCAGCAGCAGGGCCACCACGCCATAGACCACCAGCGGCCCGGCCAGATAGAGCAGGCCGCCGAGCACCGGGCCGGCGATTACGGCCACATGAAAGGCCGAGGAGCTCAACGCCACCGCCTGGGCAAAGCTGCCCGTCGGCACCAGATTGATCAGGATCGCCTGCGAGGCCGGCATGCCAAAGGCCCGGGCCCCACCAAACAGCACCAGCACCGCGAACACCGGCCAGACCACACGCAGATCGGACAGGGTGAAGGCCAGCAGTAGCAGCGCACACAGCAGATTGACGGCCAGGCAGCCGGTGATGATGCGGCCGCGGTCCAGCCGGTCGGCGGCCTGGCCGGCGGGCAGTATCAGCAGCACGAACGGCAGGAACTGGGCCAGGCCGACCAGGCCCAGGTCCAGCAGGCTGCCGGTGATCTCATAGATCTGCCAGCCCACGGCCACGCTCTGCATCTGCACCGCCAGCGCGCCCAGCACCCGGGCCGCCAGATAGAGCGTGAAATTGCGATGGCGCAGCACGCCCAGGGCCGGGGAATTCAACAGCGACATGCGACTCCTGAGTCGATGGAAGGTCGCGCTGAACATAGCAGATGGTGCAGGGAGCGCCATACGCCAAACGCCCTGCCGACGTGGGCGCAAGCCGGCCCTGCGATTCGTGGGATTGACGGTCTCCGGGTCGCCAACCACCCTTGGGTCACCGTCTCGACCAGGAGTTCGCCATGCGACACACCCATTTCCTCACCGGCATCGCCCTGTGCCTCGCCGCCGCCCTGCCCGCCCAGGCGGCAGTGTCCTCGGGCACGGTGACGATCACCGGCACCTTCTCGTTCGATTTCGACGCTGGGGTCGTGACCGTGGGCTTGAGTTCACCTAGCGACATCTTCTGGGAACAGTTCACCTCGACCACCCGGGCGGTGAGGCCGGTCAGCGGCGCCACCGTCTTCAACCTCGGTGTGGTGGCTTACGGCAGCCTTGACCTGGCCGCCTTGAGCGTGCTGCCCTATGGCCTGGCTGACATCAATGGCAGCGATGTCGGCAGCCTGCTGGTGCCCGGCGATGTGTTCGCCGTCAAGACCGACATGGGCAACTATGCCAAGGTACTGGTCACCGGCCCCTATGACGCCAGCATGAACAACGGCCTGCCGATCGAGTGGGAAACGCTGGCCCCGGTGCCCGAGCCCGAAAGCCTGGCGCTGTGGGCGGCAGGCCTCGGCGGACTGGTGCTGGCACGCCGTCGCAGGATGGCAAGGTAGCGACCGACGCACCGGCCGACTTCATCTGGCCGATCACCCGATTGACGGGCTTCGCGCCCAGCCACTGAGCAAGCCCGTCGTGATGACCGGGCGACGATCAAACGGCTGGGCGTTTTCCTGTCCGGCTCGCACACGGCGATCAGGCCGCGTCAAACGCCAGCTTGACGAACGGGCACAGAAATCGCCGCATCGCGGATCGTCTTTCGATACTCCGCAGTGTCGCCGCCAAGCCCACCCGGATTTGCGCCTTCATGGTGGGAGATCACAAACAAAAGAATCACGAGGGATCCCCATGAAACGTTCTGGCATCAAGTCATTGCTCATTGCCGCTGCGGCACAGCTGCTGGGCGCGCAACCAGCGCTGGCCAGCAACACCGACCAGCTGACCAGCGTGCTGGAAGCCCGCTTCCGGCAGGACCGCACCGGCGTCTGCGTGCTGGCGGCGCTGGTCGAGGGCAAGCAGGTCACCCGCAGTCGCTATTGCGCCCGGCCCCGCGCCGATGGCGGCCCCGGCGCCGACGCCGCCTTCGAGATCGGTTCGATCAGCAAGACGATGACCGCCTTTCTGGTCTCGGACCTGATCGCCGCCGGCCGGTGGTCGCTGGATGACCCGATCGCCAAGCACCTGCCCGCCGGCACCGCCGTGCCCCGCCAGGGCGAGCGCCAGATCCTGGTGCGCGACCTGCTGACCCACAGCGCCGGCCTGCCGGCCGTGCCCTCGCGCATGCGCTCGACGAACTCGGGCGATCCCTATGCCGAGTTCAGCGAGGCCGACCTGCTGGCCTCGCTGGCCGATGTGCAGCTGAGCCGCCCGATTGGCAGCCAGGCCGAATACTCGAACTTCGGCATGATGGTGGTGTCGCTGGCCGTGGCCCGGGCCCATGGCGCGGACCTTGAAAAAGCGCTGCGCACCAAGCTGTTCGAGCCCTTGCAGATGGGCGGCGCCTTCATCGCCCGGGCGCCGGCCGGTGTGCGCCAGGCCCAGGGGCATCTGCCGTCCAGCACAGCCACCTCGGCCTGGACGATCACGCCCAATCTGGCCGGCGTCGGCATGGTGCGCGCCACCCTGGATGACATGATCAAGTACGCCCAGGCCCAGCTGGGCCAGACCGACACGCCGCTGCTGGCACGCCTTCAGGCCACGCACCGGCCGCTGGCCCATGGCTTTGCGATGAACTGGGCGGTGCTTAAGCTCCCCGGCCATGAGCTGCTGGTGCATGAGGGCGGCACAGGCGGCTTCTCGTCGCTGCTGGCGCTGGAGCCCGCCAAGCAGCGCGCGCTGGTGATCTTGGCCGACACCGCGCTGACCGATCTCGGCGGCCTGGGCGATATCGGCCTGGCCCTGCTGGACCCCGCCATGCCGCCAACCAAGCCGCGTCTGGCCGCGACCCCACCGCCCGCCCTGCGCAAGGCCCTGCTGGGCGAGTACGAGCTGGCCGGCCTGAACGCCCGCATCTTCGAGCAGGACGGCCGCCTGATGGGCCAGGCCGAGGGCCAGCCGGCGCTGGAGCTGCTGTACGACAGCCACGGCGACTTCTACCCGGCCGCCGTCAGCGCCCTGCTGACGCCGGTGCTGGCCGATGGCCGCGTCGATCGCTTCGCCTGGCGCCAGGGCGGCGGCGTGCTGGAGGGCGTGCGCAAGGGCAGCCAACGCGCCGCCACCGCCACCAACCCGGCGTGGAAGGACTGGGCCGGCGACTACCAGCTGGCGCCGCAGTTCAGCCTGCGCGTGTTCGAGGCCGACGGCAAGCTGCTGGTGCAGGGCACCGGCCAGCCGGCCATAGCGGCGCAGGTGAGCGGCACCGACCGCATCGAGATCAAGGCCGTCGGCGCCGTGGTCGAGTTCAAGCGAGGAGCCGGCGGCGAGGTCGTCAGCGCCGTCTTGCGGCAGGCCGGCCAGGCGCTCGAAGGCAAGCGCAGGTAACTGTCCTAGGCCAGGGTGTCCAGATAGGCATCGCCATCGTCGATGCCGAACTCGACCCACATCGGCAGGTGGTCGCTCATGCGGTAGGTGCGCCTGTCATTGAAGCTGCGGCCGGGCTTGGCGGCGCGCTCGGCGGCATAGAGGGCTTCGTCCTCCATGCGATAGACCTGCTCGTAGTAGTCGAACACGCCGGCCTTGCCGGTGGGTGTCAGATGGGCCAGCTCCTTGAAGTAGGCGATCTGGTCGTAGTGCCGGTCCTTGGCCACATTCGAGCCGGGCACCGACTGCAAGGCCTCGGGCACGCGAAAGCCGGCGGCCGTCAGCGCTTCCATCGTCACGTCCTTGCGGTTGAAGATATTGAAGTCGCCCAACGCGATCAGGTTGTCGCGCACCGGCGTGCCGCCGGGCTCGTACTGCGGCGCACTCGACAGCTTGCCCGCGTACTTGGCCAGGGTCTTGCCGAAGGCGGTGATCTCCTCCAGCCGCCGCGGGTCCACCGGCACGCTTTCGCCGTAGTAGATGTGCACCGTGGCCAGCGTCAGATAGGCCCAGCCGGCGCGAAAGCCGGCGATATAGGGCGAGCGTGCCATCTGCACCGGCTCGGTCTTGGCGCCATTGACCTTGGGCAGCACCAGCTCGGCCGCCAGGCCGGTGAAACTGACCTTGCGGCGGTCGAACAGATAGGCCATGCGCTCGGAGTTGCCCGAGGTGCCCAGCGTCACGTCGGTGACGATGAAGTCCCACCAGCTGCCCAGCAGCCGCTGCAGCACCTGCAAGGGGTAGAGCCCATCGCGCACCTCCTGGATGGCGATCAGGTCGAAGCGGCTGAGGATCTCGGCGATGTAGAAGTAGGGCTCCTCGGCCCGGTAGCCGTATTTGCCGGAGTCGAACTCGCGGATGTTCCAGGTCGCCAGCAGCAGGGTGTCGGAGGCCGTCCTGGCCGGTAACGCCATCGACAGCCCCTTTCGCAGCCGCTTGAGCCCCGCGACGGTGCGCTTGCGCACCTCGGCATCCTGGATCTTCTTCAGGCCAGCGTAGTAAGGCATAAGCGCTCCCGGTTGCGGCGATCCATCGTAGCGCGGCGGCGTGCGAAATGCGACCCACCCCGGGCGCGAACGCGGCCAGAATCGGTTCCCATGAACATCACCGATCTGACGGCGCATGCGCTGTCCGCCGCCATTCGCTCCCGCCAGGTCTCGTGCCGCGAGGTGATGCAGGCCACGTTGGCACGCATTGGCGTCGTCAACCCGCAGCACAACGCCATCGTCAGCCTGCGTGACGGCGATCATCTGCTGCAAGAGGCCGATGCCTGTGATGCGGTGCTGGCATCGGGCCAGACGGTCGGCTGGATGCACGGCCTGCCGCAGGCGATCAAGGACATCGCGCCCACCGCCGGCCTGCGCACCACCTCCGGTTCGCCGCTGCTGCGCGACTTCATCCCCGCCCAGGATGGGCTGATGGTGCAGCGCATGCGGGCCGCCGGCTGCATCATCATCGGCAAGACCAACACGCCCGAGTTCGGCCTGGGTTCGCACACCTTCAACGAGGTGTTCGGCCTCACCCGCAACGCGTATGACCCGTCGAAGTCTGCCGGTGGCAGCAGCGGCGGCGCGGCGGTGGCCCTGGCCACGCGCATGGTCGCGGTGGCCGACGGCAGCGACTTCATGGGCAGCCTGCGCAACCCTGCGGGCTGGAACAATGTGTTCGGCTTTCGCCCCAGCCAGGGCCGGGTGCCGGCCTGGCCCGCCAACGATGTGTGGGTGACCCAGCTCAGCACCGAGGGGCCGATGGCGCGCACGGTGCATGACCTGGCCCTCTTGCTCGACACCCAGTCGGGCTACGACCCGCGCGTGCCGCTGTCGCTGCCCGACCACGCCAGCTTTGCCGCGGCGCTGGACGACTTCAATCCCAAGACCGCGCGCATCGGCTGGCTCGGCGATCTGGGCGGCTATCTGCCCATGGAGCCCGGCGTGCTGGACGTCTGCGAACAGGCCCTGCGTCGCCTGGCAGATGGCGGGTGTAAGGTCGATGCGATCGCAAAACCCGGCTTTGCGCCGGAGCAGGTCTGGCAGACCTGGCTGGTCTGGCGGCGCTGGCTGGTAGCCGCCCGCATCGCGCCGCATCTGGAAAAGATACCGGCGAACCGCGCGCTGATCAAGCCCGAGGCGCTGTGGGAGCACGACCAGGCCGCCGATCTGAGCGGCGCGCAGACGCTGGCCGCCAGCGCCCAGCGCAGTGCCTTCTACCAGCAGACGCTGGCGCTGTTCGAGCACCATGACTTTCTGGCCCTGCCCTCGGCCCAGGTCTGGCCCTTCGACGCCGAGCAGCGCTGGCCGGCACAGATCAACGGCCGCCCCATGGACACCTACCACCGCTGGATGGAGGTGGTGATCTACGCCACCCTGGCCGGCCTGCCCTGCATCAGTGTGCCGGCGGGCTTCAGCGCCGACGGTCTGCCGATGGGCCTGCAGCTGATCGGCAAGCCGCGCGGCGACCTGGCCCTGCTGCAGCTGGCGCGGGCGTATGAGACGACGGCACAGGAAGTATTGAGCGTGCGGCCCGCCTAGCGGTTATTGGCCAATCGCGTGGTCAACAACACAGGCAGGCTGGGCCAAAGAACTGCAGTCTTGAGGGGGCTGGGCCGCGGCGACCGACGGCTCCGCAGCGGTTGCCGCCCCTCGATCTGCCGAGTGGGCTGTAAGCAATGTGCCCAAAGGGAGTATTCACCTTGGCTCGACATGAACCCGCGGCCGGCCATTATGGATACCTTCGCTGATCAGCCGCCCTTGGCCGGTTCGTCCAGCACCAGCTTGCCCTTGACGACCGGGATCTGCTTGCCCGGGTTGTAGGACATGCGCACCATGTCTTCCTTGCCTTCGTAGCGGTAGGTGACGTCGTAGCCCGCGAGCTTTTCGGTGCGCACGTTGACGGTCTTGCAGCGCCTCTCGGTGGCGCTGTTGGTGTCGCGTTGCTGCATGCCCTTCTGCACCTGGTTGCCGGCGTAAGCACCGCCGGCCACGCCGATCACGGTGGCCACCTTCTTTCCCGAGCCACCACCGATCTGACTGCCCAGCAAGCCGCCAGCCACGCCGCCCAGCACGGTGCCCGCGATACGCTTTTCGTCCTGCACTGGGGCCTGGTGCTGCACCACCACCTGCTCGCACTTTTCCTGCGGCGTACTCACGGTCTGCATGGCTTCCTTGACGGCCAGCACCTCGGCATGCTTCGGCTGCGTCAGGCTCTTGTAGCCCGTCACACCGCCGGCAGTCAGCACCACCATCGCGAGGCCACCCACCGCCACACCCTTGATCATCGACTTGTCCATGCTGTGTTCCTTGTTTCGTGTGATTCGGGCCTCTGTCAGTGGCGAGCTTCTGTCGCATCACGCCACTGCTGCGCAGCAGGGCCCAGTCGCCACTATGGCTGCTACCGTCCACCGCGGGCGTGGGATGCAGGCGCAAGGCTGTGTAAGACAAGCCGCCGTGTCGCAGCTCGCTTCGCTTGCTGGGTCTCCGGCCTCGAAAGCCGCCTGCCCGAGCAGGTGGCGCGTGATCACCCTGGGCAACACCTGAAGCACCGGCGCTACCCGCTTGGGCAGTGCGGCCAGTAGTAGCTGGCGCAGGGGAATCGGCAACGACAGCACCCACTGGCGCACCGGTACAGGAGGGATGACATGTTCCACCGAGTGCGCGGCGGTCTGGGTCATCCTCCGGGCTCCGCACGACGGGCAAAAGTCTCGCCGCTTGCAGCTGAAAGCGAGCAGCTTGTCGTGGCCACAGTCGCCGTAGCGCAGGCGCAAGAGGCCGTGGGCAAGGATGCCGCATTCGAGGAAGGCGTCGAACTCGCCTTTGACGAACTGCGGCAGGTCGTCCCCCGGTGGCCAACTCTGTCTCGGCGATGAAGGCAGCGGCGTACTGCTGCACTAGGCGGTACAGCGTGCTCTGCTCCGGGCGGTCGCCCGTAGTGGACCGGGGCGTCGTCCGGCGCCTGCTGGGGCTGCCGGCCGATGGCTTGCACGAAGGACTCCCGAAGTGGTGAGCCCGCAAGGTCTCAAGCCGTGCGTCGCGCCTCAATCGCCCTTTGCGCCGCTTGCCGATGTGTGCCCTGGCCGGCGGTTCCGTGAACAGGTGCCTGTGTGGGTCTGACCGGCAGCTTCGGGGCGCCGAGTTCGGGGCTGCGATTGGCACTGATGGGTCGTGACGGGCCGACTGATGCGTCGCACCACAAGTCGGCTTTGGGCACTTTGCTGACTCCTGGACGCCAACGGCAAGTGACAGTCTCAGCCTGAAGCGCCCCCCAAAGCCGCTCACCACCTGGTCGCCAGCTTGTACATTTCCAGGCATCTCCCAAGCCCGCACCTCGACCTCATGCCCAAAACCCCTCAAAAGCCTTTCGTCATCGGTGTCGCAGGGGGCAGCGGCAGCGGCAAATCGACGGTGACGCGCCAGGTGTTGGCCGCCATCGGGCCGGAGAAGGTGGCGGTGGTGATGCAGGATGACTACTACCGCGACCAGTCCCGCATGCCGCCGGAGGACCGGCGCAAGCAGAACTACGACCATCCCGATGCCTTTGACTGGCCGCTGATGGCGCAGCATCTGGCCGCGCTGCGCAAGGGTGAGGCGATAGCGATGCCGGTGTATGACTTCTCGGCCGACAACCGCTCCTGCGAAACCATTACCGTGAAGCCCGCACCGGTGATCGTGGTCGAGGGCCTGTTCGCCTTGTACGACACCAAGCTGCGCAACATGATGTCGCTGAAAATTTATGTGGACACGGCCTCGGACGTGCGCTTCATCCGGCGGCTGCAGCGCGATATTTCGGAGCGTGGCCGCAGCACCGAGTCTGTGGTGCACCAGTACCTGGAAACCGTGCGCCCCATGCACAAGCAGTTCATTGAGCCGACCAAGCGCAACGCCGACGTGATCCTTCCGCACGGTGCCAACGGTCCGGCGGTGGACATCATCACCACCAAGGTGATGAGCTTGTTCCACGATGACGAGCGTGGCTGAGCCCCAGACGCCCGTCGCTTCGGCGTCCTAGAGGGCGTGCCGACTTGGGGTCAAATTGTCCTGGTCACAACCAGCCTTCGTCACACAGGCCGCAGAGCGCATCCAGCAGCACATTCGCCCCCTGCGTCAGCTCGGCCGGCGACGTGTGCTCGCGCGGGTTGTGGCTGATGCCGCCCTGGCTGGGCACGAAGATCATCGCGGCCGGGCAGATGCGGGCCATCATCTGCGCGTCGTGGCCGGCGCCCGAGGTCATGCGGCGCTGCGGCAGCCGGCGCGAGGCCGCCGAGGCCTCGATGCAGCGCACCAGGCGCTGATCGAACTGCACCGGCTCGAAGCGGGCCAGCGGCTTGGCAGCTATCTCCACGCCCTGCTCCAGCGCCAGCTCTGCCAGATAGGCCGCCAGCTCGACTTCCGCACGCTGTAGCGTCGCCTCATCGGTGTTGCGCAGGTCGACCGTCAACGTGGCCCGCGCAGCGATGACGTTGATCAGGTTCGGCTGCAGCGTGATCGCGCCGACGGTGGCCACCTGGCTGCCGCCAAATCGCATCGCCAGCTGGCGCACGAACACCGCAATCGCCGCCGCGCAAAGGCCGGCATCGCGCCGCAGATGCATGGGCGTGGTGCCGGCGTGATTCGACTGGCCGGTGATGGTGATCTCCTGCCAGGAGATGCCTTGCAGGTCTTGAACCGCGCCGATGGTCAGGCCCTCGGCCTCCAGCACCGGGCCCTGCTCGATGTGCAGCTCGATGAAAGCGTGCGGCCGGATGGCGCCGCAGGGCAGGTCGCCGGCATAGCCGATGCGCTGCAGCTCGTCGCCCAGGCGCGCGCCGTCTGTACCCAGCGTGTCGAGTGCCTGCTGCAGCGGATAGCCGCCCGCGTGCACCAGCGAGCCCATCATGTCCGGCATGAAACGCACGCCCTCCTCGTTGGTGAAGGCGGCCACGACCAGCGGCCGTTGCGTCTGCACCTTGCGCTCATTGAGCCAGCGCACCACCTCCAGCCCGGCCATCACGCCGTAGATGCCGTCGTAGCGGCCACCGGTGGCGACGGTGTCGATATGCGAGCCGGTCATCACCGGTGCGGCGCCTGGGTTCAGGCCCGGCCGCGTGCCGAAGATATTGCCGATCTGGTCGATCTGCACCTGCAGGCCCAGCTCATGCATCCAGGCCACCAGCTGATCGCGGCCCGCCTTGTCCGCATCGGTCAGCGCGATACGGCAGACGCCGCCCCTGTCCGTCGCGCCAATGCGGCCATGGGCCTCGATTCGCGCCAGCAGCGGTGCCTCGGCGATGCCTTCGCGGGCCAGCCAGTCGCCCTGCGCCTGCAGCACCTCCGCGGCCGACAGCCCGGTCAGGCCCTGATAGACGCCCGGCGCGGTGGCGCCCTCGGTGTTGATCAGCAGCAGGCGTGACTGCGCATCAAGGCCCAGCTGCCGCGCCTGGTCTGGCGACGCCATCACCGCCAGCAAGCCAGCCAGGCCGGCCACACCCGACTCTCCGGCCAGCACCGGAATATCCCCGTGTTCGCCCGTCGCCAGCAGCCGCATCGCCTGCTCCGCCTGCGCATCACTGACGGTCATGAACCAATCCACCGCCGGCTGCAGAAAGCGCCAGGCCAGCGGCGAGGTCTCGCCACAGGCCAGCCCGGCCATCACCGAATCGACGCTGCCGCTGGCCCGCGCCGCTTGGCCGGCGCGCGCGCTTTGCAGCAGGCAGTCGGCCTGCTCCGGCTCGACCACGATGAGGCTCGGCCGCCGCGCGCCGTAGCGCTCCCAGAAGTAGCTGGCGATGCCGGCCGCAAAGCCGCCCACGCCACCCTGCAGAAACACATGGGTGAACGGGCAGGGTGCGTCGTCGGCCGCGGTCTCCAGCAGCTCGTCGGCAATCACCGCATAGCCCTGCATCACGTCGCGGGGAATCTCCTCGTAGCCCTCATACGAGGTGTCGGACACGACCTGCCAGCCGTTCGCCTTGGCCAGCCTTGCGGCCTCCTCGACCGAGGCGTCGTAGTTGCCGGTGATGCGCACGATCTCGGCGCCCAACGCGGCAATCGGCGCCTCACGCTCCTCGCTGACATGGGCATGGAGCACGATCACGCAACGGCAGCCGATGCTGCGCGCGGCAGCGGCCAGCGCCCGGCCGTGGTTGCCGTCGGTGGCGCTGATGACGACAAACTCTTTCAGCTGATCGGCATGTTGGCCGGCGAGCAGGCCCCCGGCCGTGAAGCCGCCATCCGGCCACTGCCGCAGCACCAGCCGCAGCAGCGCCACCGGCGCGCCCAGCGCCTTGAAGCTGCCCAGCGGCGAGCGGTGCGATTCGTCCTTCAGGCTGACCTGGCCCAGGCCCAGCTTTTGGGCCAGCCGGGGCAGACTCCACAGCGGTGTGGTGCCGGGGTTAAGGCCATCCCAGCGCGCCAGCCAGCGGCGGCTCTGCCGGCCCTGCTCGATGTTCATGATCGCCTGCAGCGCAGCGTCGTACCGGCCGCGGCGGGCCTCGGGATTGGCAACTACAAGCATCTCAGTTCCTGGATGAAGACGAAGGCAGGCGCTGGCGGGCCAGCTCGGCGAAGTAGCGGGCGCCGATCGGCAGCAGCTGGTCATTGAAGTCGTAGCCGGCGTTGTGCAGCGGCACGCCGCCGGGTGCACCGGCCTCGCCGTTGCCGATGAAGACGAAGGCCCCGGGCACCTCGCGCAAAAAGGCGCCGAAGTCCTCGGACACCATCATCGGCGCCACATCCTCGACCACCTGCCCGGCACCGACCACGGCCCGCGCCGCCGCCACGGCCACCGGCACGCAGCGCGGCCAGTTCACCGTGGGCACGAACTCGTGCGTGTAATCGACCTCACAGCTTGCGCCATGGGCAGCGCAGATGCCCGCGCACAGCTCGCGCATGCGGCGCTCGAGCAGCGCCTGCACCCCGGGGGCGTAGCTGCGCGTGTCGCCCTTGATCGTCACGTGGCTGGGAATGGCGTTACGGATGCCGTCGGTGATGAACTCGGTGCAGGAAACGACAGCCGGCTGGCCGGGATCGATCGAGCGGGCGACCAGGGTCTGCAGCGCCAGCACGATCTCGGCGCCGATGACCAGCGGGTCTATCGCCATCTGCGGCCGCGCCGCATGGCCGCCGCGGCCGGTGATGCGGATGACGAAGTTGTCCTCGCTGGCCATGATGCCGCCGCTGCGCGTGGCAATCTGGCCCAGCGGCATGCCGGGCATATTGTGCGCACCGTAGATCTCGTCGACCGGAAAGCGCCGGAACAGGCCGTCGGCCATCATCGCCGCCGCGCCGCGGCCATGCTCCTCGGCCGGCTGGAAGATGAAGCGCACCGTGCCGCTGAAGTCTCGACGCTGCACCAGCAGCTGGGCCGCGCCGAGCAGCATCGCCATATGGCCGTCATGCCAACAGGCGTGCATGCAGCCGGGGTTCTGCGAGGCGTGCAGGCGGCCGGGTGCGTCCTCGCTCATCGCCAGCGCATCCATGTCGGCACGCAGGGCTATCACGCCGCGCCCGTCGCCCACCGTCAGGCTGGCCACCAGGCCGGTGCCTCCAATGCCGCGATGCACCTCCAGGCCCAGCACCTCCAGCACCTGGGCCACGAAGTCGGCCGTGCGTGCCTCGTTGAAGCCGGTCTCGGGAAAGCGGTGCAGCTGGTGGCGCCAGCGCTGCAGCTGGCTGATGTCGGGTTCGGCTGTGTCCATGGGGGCGTCCCGGGTGGTGAGATCGCCCTCATTGTTGCGGCATCACCGCGACGCGAATCAGCGAATTTCGGCGTGATTCAAACGAAATTCCCCGATCTTGGAGCTCAGGGCCGAAGTGGGTCCTGCTGCTACAGCGGCATCGCAGGGTGACGGACGCGCAGGCGGAGGCGGCTGGTTCGCTCATGAGCTTGGGCGCCGACGCTCGGCCGCAGTGGAAAGCAGCGCCAATCCAACGTCAGTCATTTTATGGGATGCCCAGAACGGCGATCCGGCGCTACATTAGCAAAACACCAAATCGGCAAAAATGGAGGGTCTTGGCACCATGGACGCACAACAGTGGTTGATGACGGTGATGGCCTTCCTGGTCGGAGCGGGTTTGGCCTGGGTGGGCGCGCACTGGTGGTTCGGCCGCAAGCTCAAGGAGCTGGCGGGGGCCCGGGAGCGCCATGACGCCGCTCGCCATCTGGCCAGTCAGCAGGCCGCGCAGGCGCGCAAGCAGATCGAAATGCTGCAGCAGGAAATGGCCGAGATGCGCCTGGCCGCCCAGCGGCGCAACCAGCGCGCCGAGGCGCAGGCCCATGCCTCCGCCCCCGCGCCGCTGCCGATCTTTGGCGCGACCGGGCCCGGCGAGCTGCCCAGCGACGGCTTCCCTCAGACCCAGATCCTGCCGCGCAAGCGCTAGGGCACGCCTCCTAAGGCGCCAGACGCCCCAGCACCTCCAGGCCCTGGCCCTGGGGCCGCACGACCACACCCTCGCCCGAGGCAGTGCCGAGGCCGGTCAACATGGTGATGTTGACCTGATGCGTCACCACCACCAGCACGCCCGGCCCGCGCCACTGGCGAAGCAGGGCCAGGGCGGCAGCGGTTTGCGCTGGTTGACGGGACGGATCGCCGAAAAAGGAGTTGAAGTTGCTGTCATCGCGTGCCCGGCCCGGAAACGCCAGCGCCGCCGTTTCGCGGGTGCGGCACCACTCTGAGGTCAGCACCGCCGTCACCTTGATGCCGCGCTGCCGGAACTGCTCACCCAGGCGTTTCGCCTGGGCCCGCCCGGCCTCGTCCAGATTGCGCTGCGTGGCGCAGTCATCCAGCTTCATGCCTGGTGGATCCCCGCCACCAGGGGCCGTGGCATGGCGGAATAGCACGATGCTGCCGTCCTGCAGCGCGGGCCAGGCGGCGTCGGCTTCGGCGTTGGCCGGCGCAACCGAGCCGGCCAGCAGCACCAGCACCACCAGCGCCTGGCCAACGCAAATAGTCCTGGTTGAGTTCATGAATCCCATTGAGTGCCCGTTCCGAAAACGCCGTGCATTGAACATCTTGAACCCTGTCGAGACCACGGACACACTGCCGCCCTCCGTGGGCCAGGCCGGCATCATGCTCGGCGGGCGGGCCCCGACAAGGTCAGAGCTTGGCCACCGCCTCGCGCGACCGCCTGTCGTCCGAGGCCAGCGGGCTGATTGAATCGGCCTGGGCGAAGCGGGCCTCGGCGCGCTGCTTCAGCGCGGTGGCTTCGGCCTTGCCGGCGGCGCTGGCCGCCATCACTCCCAGCGCGCGGGCCTCGTAGATCAGCAGCAGGCGCGATGGTGTCGGGCCGGTTTCTGCACTTATCAACCGGGCAAAGATGGCTTGGGCCTCTGCGGCCTGCGGGCGGGCAGAAATCTTGTTGCCAGCGGTCTGCGCGCATTGGGCCAGCGACATCAAAGCCAGGCCGCGGCGCCGCTGGGCGTTGGCGTCCTTGACCTCGCGCCAGCGCTCGATCGGCGGTTGCAGCAGGGCGGCGGCCGGCGCGCAGTGGCCGTTGGCGGCATGGGCACGGCCCAGACCGAGGCTGAACAGCGTGCGGCGCGGCTGCCAGGAGGCATTGCCGGGGTTGTCGCGCAGCAGCTGATCGACCAGGCGCCAGGCCTCCGTCATCACCGCCTCGGCGCCCGCCGGGTCGTTCTGGCGGCCCAGCGCCTCACCAAGATTGTGCTGGACCAGGGCCAGATTCCACTGCCTGCCAGTGTCCGGCGGATCGCTGATGCGCACCGCCTCGGCGCCCACCTTGGCCGCCTCGCGCAGGCGGACGATAGAGGCATCGAGCTCATCATGCTTGTCATAGACCACAGCCACGCTGGCCAGCATCATCGAGTGCCGCATCATCACATCGGCTGCAGGGGTGTCGCGGGCCAGGCCCTCGAACAGGCGCGAGGCCTCGGCAAAGGCGGCCAGCGCCGGATCGCGCTGGTTCAGATTGGGCAGGTTCTGGGTGTCATAGGTCTGGCCGATCTCGCCCATCACATAGGCCAGTGCCAGCCGCAGCTCGGCATTGTCCGGATGCAGCTGCAGCGCCGGCCTCAGGCCCTGCTCCGCCCGCCTGAGCTGTGCCAGCGCGTCGGCAGGCTCGCCGGCGCTGCGCGCCAGCCTGCCCAGCGTGCGATGGGCCAAGGCTTGCGCGACCAGGTGTTCGATCTTGTCGGCCGGCGTCAGCGCGGCGGCCTCGAAGGCACGCAGCGCCGCCTCGGCATGGGTCTTGGCCTCAGCGCTCTTGCCGGTGTTCATGCCGTTCACATTGCCCTGCGCATCGGCCAGCCGTGACAGCGCACTGCCCAGCACCGCCTGCGTCTCGCGCGGCTGGCCCGGCTGGGTGGCGAGTTGCTCCAGATTCTTCGTTGCCTCGGTGAGCATGGCCTCGCGCACCACCGAGCCGCCAGGCAGATTGCTGATGGCCTGCGCATGCTGGCTGACGATGCTGCGCAGCAGCTCCTGGATCTGCGCCAGCCGCGCCTCGGCCGATTGCTCGGCCACGCGCGCCGCATGGGCCTGCCAGCTGGTGCCGGCCAGGCCCAGCAGCAGGGCCAGCACGGCGGCGGCGGCACCGGCGCTGGCGCCGCGATGGCGCTGCACGAACTTGGCCACCAGATAGCCCGCCGAGGCTGGGCGGGCCGACACCGGCCGGCCGTCCAGATGGGCGCGGATATCGGTCGCCAGCGCATCGACACTGGCGTAGCGCTGCTCGATGCGCTTGTCCAGCGCCTTCAGCAGGATGTTGTCCAGATCGCCCTGCAGCTGCCGGCGCGTGCTCAGCCAGGCGGGGTCGGTGACCAGCGCGGGTGACAGGCTGCTGGGCCGCGTCGGCTCGTCTTCCAGCACGCTGCGCGCGGCCTCCTGGGCGGACGTGCTGTCGCGTCCATAGGGCCGCACACCGGTCAGCATCAGGTAGAGCAGCACGCCCAGGCTGTAGATATCGGTGGCGGTGGTCACCGCCTCGCCGCGCACCTGCTCGGGGCTGGCGTAGTTGGGCGTGAACGGGCGGGTGGCGGCGGAGGTCTGGTCGGCGTCGGCGCCCTCGCCGGGGTCCAGCAATTTGGCGATACCGAAGTCCAGCAGCATGACCTGGCCCTCGGGCGTGACCAGCACATTGCCCGGCTTCAGGTCGCGGTGCACCAGCAGGCTGCGGTGCGCATAGGCCACCGCGTCGGCCAGTTGCAGGAACAGCCCCAGCCGCTCCTTCAGCGTGCGGCCCGCCATCGCAGTGTCCAGGGGCAGGCCATCGACATAGGCCATCACGAAGAAGGGCTGGCCGTCGTCGCTGAGGCCCGCATCGAGCAGACCGGCGATGTGCGGATGCTGCAGCCGCGCCAGCGCCTGGCGCTCCAGCGCAAAACGCTGCAGCACGGCGGCCGAATCCATGCCGCGCTTGAGCAGCTTGATCGCCGCCCGGCCCTCGTACTGCCCATCGGCCCGGCGCGCCTCGAACACCTCGCCCATGCCACCGGCACCCAGCGGCCGCACGATCTCCCAGGCGCCCAGGCGCTGGCCGGTGCTGGCCGCGCCCTCGGTCATCAACCGCGCGGTGGGGGACGCCAGAAACGCGCCCTCACCCGTGCCGGTACTGGCGCCGTGATGGGCAAGCAGCGATAGCGCCTCGGCGCGGATGGCAGCTTGCGCCGGCGAACTCGCTACAAAGGCCTCCCGCTCGGCGGCGGGCAGGGCCAGGGCTTGCTCGAACAGTGTCTTGACGGCGAGCCAGTCGGCCGGGGAGCGAGGCGGGATCATGAGTCGATTGTCGTGCGGGCCCGCTCCGACGCAATTGGCGTAAGCCCCGCAGACAGGTGGGCCCAAGCCGCTGTACCGCCAGATTCAACGGCCAGCCGTGTAGATCTGGTCGAACACCCCACCGTCGTCGAAGTGGGTCCTCTGCGCCTTGGTCCAGCCGCCGAAGCTGTCGTCGATGGTGAACAGCTTCACCGGCGCGAACTGCTTGGCGTACTTGGCGGCGACCTTGGCATCGCGCGGCCGGTAGTAGTGCTTGCCGGCAATGTCCTGGCCCTCGGGGCTGTACAGGTATTCGAGGTAGGCGGTGGCGATCTTGCGCGTGCCGCGTTTGTCGGCCACCTTGTCGACCACGCTGACCGGCGGTTCGGCCAGGATGGAGATCGCCGGCGTGACGATCTGGAACTTGTCCGGGCCCAGCTCCTTGACGGCCAGATAGGCCTCGTTCTCCCAGGCGATCAGCACATCGCCGATGCCGCGTTCGACGAAAGTCGTGGTCGAGCCGCGGGCGCCCGAGTCCAGCACCTTGGTGTTGGCATAGATGCGCTTCACAAAGGCCTTGGCGCTGTCGGCATTGCCGCCGGGCTGCTGCAAGGCGTAGGCCCAGGCGGCGAGATAGTTCCAGCGGGCGCCGCCCGAGGTCTTGGGGTTGGGCGTGATCACCTCGACGCCGCTGCGCACCAGATCTGGCCAGTCGGCGATGCCCTTGGGATTGCCCTTGCGCACCAGGAACACGATGGTCGAGGTGTAGGGCGAGGCGTTCTGCGGCAGGCGTTTTTGCCAGTCGGCCGGGATCAGCCTGGCCTTGTCATGCAGCGCATCGACGTCATAGGCCAGGGCCAGGGTGACGACATCGGCCTCCAGGCCGTCGATCACCGAGCGTGCCTGCTTGCCCGAGCCACCGTGCGACTGGCGGACGTTCACCGTCTCGCCGGTCCTGGCTTTCCAGTGCCTGGCAAAGGCGGCGTTGAAGTCCTGATACAGCTCGCGGGTCGGGTCGTAGGAGACATTGAGCAGCGTCGTCTGCGCCAGCGCCAGCGGAGCGGCGAGTGACAGGGCCAGGGCGGCGATCAGCGGGAGCTGGCGTCGAAGCAGGTTCATGGTCGGGAGCGGTCAGCAATGAAGGGGTGACTGAACTGTAGAAAAGCCTGCACCAGGCGTGAACCAAGAAAAACAGCTTTGCATTCCAGGGCGCTGGGCGCACAGGCTGGGTCCAGCGCGTGGGCGAGAATCGCAGCTCGCGCCCACCTTCAGCGCACAAGGACACGACCATGACCGTTCAACTCAAAAAACCCGGCACCAGCGCCACCCCCATCACGCTGGTGACACGCGCCGGCCTGACCGAACTGGCGCTCACCCTGCCCGAAGCCAGCCGCAACTGGCTGGCCACCGTCGGCTTCAAGGGCGCGCCTGATACCTTCGCGCTGCTGCCCGGCGCCGATGGCAAGCTGGCCTCGGTGCTGGCCGGTGTCGAGCACGACGCGGCGCCGTACGCGCTGGCCGCCCTGCCCGGCGCCCTGCCCGAGGGCCACTACAAGCTGGCCAGCGAGGGCCTGCAGCTGGGCGCCGAGCAGGCCGCTCTGTCCTGGGAGCTGGGCAGCTACCAGTTCGATCTATATAAGCCGCGCAAACGCCCGGCCGCCGTGCTGCAGCTCGCGTCCAGCGCCGACGCGCAACGCGGCCTGGCACTGGCCACCGCCATCTGCGCCACCCGGGATCTGGTCAACACCCCGGCCGAGCACATGGGCCCGGCCGAGCTCGCCGCAGCCGCCGAGGCAGTGGCCAAGCAGCATGGCGCGACCTTCAAGCAGATCGTCGGCGACGCGCTGCTGAAGCAGAACTTCCCGGCCATCCATGCCGTGGGCCGCGCCGCCACCCGCGCGCCGCGGCTGATCGAGCTGACCTGGGGCAAACCGAAACACCCGAAGCTGACGATCGTCGGCAAGGGCGTGTGCTTTGACAGTGGCGGCCTGGACATCAAGGGTGCCGAGGGCATGCGCCAGATGAAGAAGGACATGGGCGGCGCCGCCAATGCGCTGGGCCTGGCCGCCCTGGTGATGGCCTTCAAGCTGCCGGTGCGGCTGCAGGTGCTGATCCCCGCGGTGGAGAATGCCATCGCCGGCAATGCCTACCGGCCCGGTGACGTGATCAAGACCCGCCAGGGCCTGCACATCGAGATCGGCAACACCGACGCCGAGGGCCGCGTGATCCTGTGCGATGCACTGGCCTATGGCGCCGAGCAGTCGCCCGAGCTGATGATTGACATGGCCACGCTGACCGGCGCCGCCCGCGTGGCCCTGGGCGGACAGCTGCCGGCGCTGTTCAGCAACCGCTCCGAGCTGGCCCGCGAGCTGGTGGACCTGGGCCTCAAGCTCGACGACCCGCTGTGGCATATGCCGCTGTGGCACCCCTACCGCGCCGGCATCGAAAGCACCATCGGTGACATCGTCAACACCGGCAAGAGCCCAGCCGGCGGCGCGATCAACGCGGCCCTGTTCCTCGAATACTTCGTTCCCGAGGCGATCGACTGGCTGCACATCGACCTGTTCGCCTGGAACGATGGCGCCCGCGTCGGCCGCCCCATCGGCGGCGAGGCGCAGACGGTGCGCACGCTGCTGGCCTATCTGGAGCAGCGCTTCCGCTGATTGCGTGCACAGTGCACATCCTGACGTCGGATAGGTGCTCACAAGGGTGTCAAGCGGGGCTCAGGTAGGACGATAGCAGTTGGAGGGACACACCCCCATCAAGGAGTACTGAAATGCGCAAGCCCTGCCTCTCCATCGTTCTGATCGCCGCGCTTGGCGGCTTGCCGCCCCTCGGCGCCCTTGCCGCCGACGGTGGCGCCACCGAGGCCGAGGCCGTGGCGATGGTCAAGAAGGGCGTGGCCTTCATCAAAGCCAATGGCAAGGACAAGGCCTATGCCGAGTTCTCCAGCAAGGGCGGCCCGTTCACCGACCGTGACCTGTACCTGGTCGCCTACGGCCTGGACGGCACCGTGCGCGCCCATGGCGCCAACGCCAAGATGGTGGGCAAGAATCTGATCGACCTGAAGGATGTCGACGGCAAGGCCTTTGTCAAGGAACGCGTCGAACTGGCGGCGAGCAAGGGCAGCTTCTGGCAGGACTACAAGTTCACCAATCCCGAGAACAAGAAGATCGAGCCCAAGCGCATGTACTGCGAGAAGCACGAGGACATGGCCATCTGCGGCGGCATCTACAAGTAAAGCAGCCGACGTCCTGCCTTCGGGCACGAACTGCCCGCAGTCACCCGGGGAAGCACATGAAACTCGCGACGAAGTTGCTGGCAGCACCTGTGCTGACGGCCCTGGTGGTCTTCGGTGTGGGGCAGGTCAACACACTGGTGATGAACCGTGCCGCCGCCGCCAATCGGGCCACGCTCGCATCGCAGCTCGACGACTACCGCACGCTGGCCAGTGCCCAGGAGCAATTGGCGCAGGTGCACACCGGCGTGTACCGGACGGTGGCGCTGATCGCGTCGCTGGACGACGCAAAGATCAAGGCCTTCCGGGAAGATCTGGTGCGCCAGGCTGATGGCGTCAAGCGCGTAGTGGCAGGCATCTCCGCATCACGCCAGGACGATAGCGATCTGCGCGAGCTGACCGGCCAGCTGGGCCGGGAGATCGACAGATACCGGTCCCAGGCCGACCAGGCCATCGACCTGTCCTCGGTCGACCCCAACACCGGCATTGCCTCGATGCAGGGCGCCGACAAGACCTTCTCCGGCCTGAGCCAGACAATGCAGGCGATGGTCAAGCGCGGCGAGGTCAGCTCCGAACAGACCGTCGCCGCCGCCGACGCCGAGCGCCAGCGGATCAGCTGGCTGCTTGGCGCGCTGGGCGTGTTGAGCGCGGTGCTGGCGGTGGGCCTGTCCTGGCTGATGCAGCGCAAGCTGACGGCCGAGCTGCAACGCGCCACTGCGATCGCCGGGGAGGTGGCGGCCGGCAACCTGGCCGTCGATGCCAGCAGCGCGCGCAACGACTAGGTCGGAGATCTGGTGCGCGCGCTGGGTGCCATGACCCGCCAGCTGGGCAGCTCGATGCGCGAAGTGCTCAACTCCTCAGAGTCGATCCGCACCGCCAGCGCCGAGATCGCCACCGGCAACCAGGACCTGAGCCAGCGCACCGAGCAGACCGCCTCCAGCCTGCAGCAAGCGGCCTCGGCGATGGACCAACTGACCCACACCGTCAAGCAGTCGGCCGAGTCGGCCAGCGAGGCCAATCGCCTTGCCGGCTCAGCGGCCGAGGTGGCGGCGCGCGGCGGTCAGGTCGTTGCCCAGGTCGTGAGCACGATGGACGACATCAACGTCAGCTCACGCAAGATCGGCGACATCATCGGCGTCATCGACAGCATCGCCTTCCAGACCAATATCCTGGCACTGAACGCCGCCGTAGAAGCCGCCCGCGCCGGAGAACAGGGGCGCGGCTTCGCTGTGGTGGCCGGAGAGGTACGGTCACTGGCGCAACGCAGCGCCCAGGCCGCGCGTGAAATCAAGACCCTGATCGGTGTCTCGGTCGAAAAGGTCGAGAACGGCTCCCGCCTGGTCGCCAATGCCGGCCAGACCATGAACGAGATCGTCGGCAGCGTACAACGCGTGTCCAACATCATCGGCGAGATCACCGCAGCAGCGGCGCTGCAGTCCGACGGCATCGGCGAGGTCAATGGCTCCGTCGTGCAGCTCGACCAGATGACGCAGCAGAACGCAGCGCTGGTGGAACAGTCCGCCGCAGCGGCGGAGAGCCTGAAGGAGCAGGCGGTGAAGCTGGCGCAGATCGTCAACACCTTCAAGCTTGGCGTCGGCGACTGAGCCCTTGGTCGGGTCAGGCACCGCCCGGACTCAGCCCGTGAAGCTGTAGCGCTGCGCCAGACCGGCGTAACGCTGGAGCAGCACCAGCGGCCGGTCCGACGGCCCACCGCCCGATTCGGCCAGCACCTGCAAGGTGCCCAGGAGGTTCTGCCCCTCGGGCGAGGCCACCAACCCGTCCAGGACTTCGATCGACGCGCGCAACCCGGCCAAACCAGCGGACGCGGGTGCCTGCTGCACGGCCCGCAGCCAGAGGGGCAGCAGGCGCGGCGCCCCGGTGACAACGGCCACATGGGTCATCAGGGCCCCGTAGCCATGCTGGCCGGCAAGCAAGGCCAGCTCCTCGGCGCGGAGGCTGGACTTCATCACCCGGTAGACATTCAGAAAGCGCAGCGCGCGCCGCGGTGAGCCGCCGACGAAGGGCGCGAGCGCGGCGATGAGCTGGCGCTCGTCGGCGCTGAAGTTCAGGCTGAAGACCGGGGTGCGCGGGTCGGGTTCCGGTACGGGCGGTGACAATGGTGCTGCCGGCGGCGGGCTCGGCGCTGCGGCGGGCGCAGACGCCGGTCCCAGCGCGGCGGGTATTGCCGGCATCGGCGCGGCCGGCGCAGGCTCGGGCGCAGTGCCATGCTTGGGTGCGGGCGACGGCGCAGGCGGCTCCGCCGATGCGCTGCGGTGGTCCAGGAAGGCCTTGCTGGCCTCCGGCGTCATCGGTCGCACCCAATAGGGTATCTGGAAGATCTTCTCCAGATAGTCGTGGGCGGTGGCGATGCTGCCGTTCAGAGCCTGGCCCGGCGCCGCCAATGTGGTCGGGTAGTAACTCTCGAGCGCACGGCTGACCCAGCGCACATCGACCGCCACCATCACGACGAACAGCGGGAAGCCGAGCAGCAGGTGCACCGCCTGCAGCACATCGACCACCTTGGCCGGAGCGCAGCGATCGAGGTCGTCGATGTAGAGCACGATGCGGTTGAATACCGGTGTCTCGGCCGCAGGGCCGGGCGATGGTGGCTGCAGCTTGGCAAACTCCTCCTCCTTCAGCAGGCCATCGGCCTGGGCGCGCAGCGCCCTGATGCGCTGGTCGAAGGCAGCGCGCTGCGCCTGCTCGCGCTCGGCGTCGCGCTCCACCGCACCCATGGCCGCGGCCAGTTCCTCGAAGTCCTTGCGGATCGCCGCCACCAGGCCCAGGTGCTTGGCGTAGTCGCCATTGATGGCGCGCTCGCGCACAAAACGCATCAGCCGGCCGCGGCCGGTGCCGCTGGCGTACTCACGCTCGGCCTCGGCCAGCCGCTCGCTGGAGCCCGCCAGCTGGGCCTTGGCCTCCTCGACCTGGGCCTTCAGGCGGGCAAAACTGTCCTGCGCGTCCCTGACCTCTTTCGCCGGGTCGCTGACCTGCTGCTCGATGGCCGTGTTCAGCTGCGTGCGAAAGCCCTCGACATGGTCGATCGCCACACGCACGCGGCGGGCCATCCAGCCCAGTGCGCCGGCAACCGTGGCCATCGCCCCAGACACCGTCAGCACCGCGGCATTGATCTGCGCCAGGCCCGGCCAATGCAGCGCGGTGGCCAGCAGGTCACGCGCCAGCACCAGGGCGGCCGGCACCGCCAGGCAACCGAGCAACAGGGCCGGCGGCACCCACCAGGCCCCCGCCTGGCGCAGTACGGCGCCGGTGACCAGGCGCCCGCGCTGGGCCTGCTGGGTCAACGCCTGCATCGCCTCGGCCAGCGCCTCGGCATCTCGCCCCGCCTGCGGCAGGCCCAGTGTGTCGGCCGCCTGGGCCAGCTGCCTCTGCGCCGCGCTGTCCCTGCCCAGCGCCTGCATGAAGGCCTGGGACACGGCATTCCAGTAGACCTGAGGCGCGCTGCCGGCCCGGCTGCGCGCGGCCGTCAGCTCGCGCTCGGCCTCGCCCAGCTGCACCGCCGCACGCTGCTGCTCCTTGCGTCGGCGCAGCAGCCGCTCGGCGGCGTCCAGGGTCAGCTCGCGCGCCGTCGCCAGCTGCTCGAACAGCTGATCTGCCTGGCTGGCCTCGCCGGCCCTGGCCTGCTCGCCCACCCAGCGGTCCAGCTCGACAAAGATGTGATCGACCAGGCTGGCCCACAAGCTGGTGTCGGCATAGTGCCAGGCATTGAAGCGGATCTGCACGATCTGCTGGTGGAAGGTGTCGGTATCGAACTCCTGCGCGTCGCCCCTGGCCAGCAGGGCGACATGCTCTTGCACCAGCTTCAGGAAAAAGGACTTGCCCGCCCCCCACTCGCCGAACACGCCGACGGCCATCGGCGGGGCCAGCGCCTTCGAGGCGAGCAGGCGTGCAAAGGCCTGCGCCTCGTCCTTGGCGCCGAGGCTGTCGGTCAGCTTCGGCGCCCAGGGGTCGTCGTTGCCGTGGGCGGCGACGCCGATGCCGGGAATGGGGGCCGGCGTCGGTGTCCGCGCGGACGCCGGGTCGGGCATCTCGCCCAGCGCGGTCCGCCAGGTCTGCAGCCGCTGCGGGTTGTCGCCCCCCATCTCGTTCAGCAGCTGGGTGCGCAACCGCGGCTGATTCAGCTCTTGCTGCAGCAGGTTCTCCAGCAGCCGCCCGCGCCCGGTGCGCAGCACGGCGGCCAGCAGGGCATCGGCACTCAAGGCTTCGCTGCCCAGCACCGCATTGCCGATCTCGGCCGCCTGCCTGAGCACGGCCCAGGCGTTGTCGGTGGCGCCCGTCGAGGCGCCCGAGCGTTCCTTCTTCTCCGGCTCGGCCAGATAGGCCTCGCGCAGCCGGGACAGCGCCTTGTCCAGCGCCGGGTCGGCGCGCAGCAGTCGCGCGAAACCCAGCAGGCCCGGCTCGGGCTGGAGCTTCTCGACGGGCCCCTGCGCCAGACTGTGCAAGGCCAGGAGCAAGCGCGTCGTCGAGATGCGGCGCGGCGCACCGGCCTGGGGCTGCGCGGCCAGCTGCAGCACCTGTTCGGCCAGCGGCGTGGCGCTGGCAACACCCAGGCGCGCCAGCAGGTCGGTCAGCCAGGAAGACTCATCGCCCGCTGCGAACTCCGCATGCCCGGACAGCCCGTCCAGCGACGGGCGGCGGCGTTCGGGCAGCAGCTCGGCCAGGCGCTGCGCTTCCTCAGGAGTGAGGCGGAAGTTTGTGCCTTGCGGTGCACGCAGCAGCAGATTGCCGTGCAAGGCGCCGGACTTGATGACGTCCTGGCGCAGGACAGGCCGGCCCAGCCAGACTTGCTCATCGACGACCACGCGGGTCGTCGTCCGACCCTTGGCCGGCTCCTCCGGGCTGTCGATACGCGCAATCTCGCCCCAGCCGCGCAGCCCGCCCTTGTCGGTGGTCTGCCACAGAAACACCAGATCGCCGGGCCGCATCTCGGCCGCCCAGCGCTGCACCGGCCAGTCGGTAGGCGTACGCTGATCATTGTCCTGGTCGTGGCGGCCCGAACCGGGTTCGCGGTCCCTGTACTGGAACAGCCAGGCATGGCGACTCGGTGCATTCACGGCTGCGGCTCCCCGGCGCGCGGGGCGGGCGCGCTGCGCGTCAGTGTGCGGCCGACGCCAGCCCGCCGTCACCCTTCAAGATAGGGAGCCCTTCGACGAAGGCTGCTAGATGCGCATGGCCCCGGCCCCGAACAGGCCGACCAGCCCGATCACGATCAGGTAGATGGCGACGATGAAGTTCAGCAGCTTGGGCATGATCAAGATCAGGATGCCGGCAAGCAGGGACAGCAGCGGGGTCAGGCTCAGGTGGAGGTTCATGGCTTTTCCAGTTGAATGCCGGGCACAGCAGGACAGCGGCCTCGGATGAGCCGAGTCTGAGGTCACCGCTCAGGTGCCGGAAGCGGGCTGCATCGCCATCGGCTGTAGTACAGCGCCTACGCCGCGTCCACGACAAAGGGCCGGGTCTTGCGACCCGGCCCCGTGCAAGCCGCCCGTTGGATCAGAAGCTGTGGCGGATGCCGCCGACGAACTCGGTGATGTTGCGTTCGCCACCGCTGGTCAAGCCGGCCGGTACCGAGCTTGCGATGCGGGCGGTGTAGCCCACGCCATCGTTCTTGAAGCGCGTCAGCGACGAGTACAGCGCCGTGCGCTTGGACAGGTCGAACTGGTAGCCCACCCCCAGCGCCTGGGTCTTGCCCTCGAGGCCGTTCTTGCGCTTGCTCTCGACATACTGGGTCTTGAAGGTGTGGTGGCCCAGACGGTAGTCGCCGCCCAGCCAGTAGCCCGTGCCATCGGCATTGGCGACCGAGCGGTCATCGACCGAGATCACGCCGGCGACGACGCGGAAGGCGTCGACGCTGTAGGCACCGGCCGCCGACAGGGTCTGCACATCCAGATTGGACGCGGCCTTCTTGTCGGTCACATAGGACACCATCGCATCGATATTGCCCTGGGTGTAGCGGGCATAGACGTCACCGACGCGGGTCTGCTTGGTGCCGCCGGCGACTTCACCGAGGCCCACCAGCGCCCCGGCCTTGAACCCGTTGTAGCCGACGCTTTCGAACTTGATCGAGTTGCTGACGCGCGCCGGCCCGCCGTTGAGGGCGCCGGAGGCGTCGCTGCCGCGCACCGGCTCATAGCCGCCAAAGCCGCCGATCACCGCCGTACTGGCGCCGTAGGAGGTGTTGGAGAACTGGCTGAAGTCGCCGGACAGGGTGTAGATGCTGCCGTATTGACGGCCCAGGCTCAGCTGGCCGTAGGGCGTGCCCAGGCCGACGAAGGCCTGGCGGCCCCAGAAGGCGCCCTGGCCATTCGTGCCCTCATCGAGATTGATGCCGCTTTCCAGGGTGAAGAAGGCGCGCAGGCCACCCCCCAGGTCTTCCGTGCCGCGCAGGCCGAAGCGCGAGCCCTGCAGGCCGCCCGACTGCACACGGGTTACCGTGCTGACGCCGTCGAGCACCTGCACATTGGCATCGACGACGCCGTACAGCGTGACCTGGCTGCCCGAAGTCTGGGCGAATGCAGCGGACGAGGAGGCAGCCAATGCAGCGGCGGCGGCCACAGCCGAGAAGATGTTTTTGTTGCGAGACATGTCGATGATTCCTGCTTGCTAGCGAAGTGCAATCCACGCCGCCGGCTTCCGAGCCGGCGGCCCCGACCCTGGCCTCCATCGGCTTGGGTCATGGCTCCCAATTGGGGGCGGGTATGCACCTAGAAAGCCCGGCTTCTTGCAACGCAGCGTTCCGGAATCAACAAGAATCAGTGGGCGCTATGCGCTCAAGGTCTCGCGGCCAGGGCGGGGACTATTCCCCCGCCCGCAACCAAGCCGCAGCCCGCTCGGCGATCATCAGCGTCGGCGAGTTGGTGTTGCCGCTGGTGATGGTCGGCATCACGCTGGCATCGACCACGCGCAGGGCCGCCACGCCGCGCACACGCAGGTGGCTGTCGACCACCGCCATGGGATCGTCGGCGCGGCCCATCTTGCAGGTGCCCACGGGATGGAAGATCGTCGTGGCGATGTCGCCGGCCAGGCGGGCCAATTCATCATCGCTCTGGTACTGCAGGCCGGGCTTGAACTCCTCGGGTGCATAGCGCTGCAGCGCCGGCTGGGCAACGATGCGGCGGGTCAGGCGCAGGCTTTCGGCCGCGACCTTCCGGTCTTCGTCGGTGCTGAGGTAGTTGGGCGAGATGGCCGGCGCATCGCGATAGTCGGCCGTGCGCAGCAGCACCGTGCCGCGGCTGGTCGGATTCAGGTTGCAGACGCTCGCGGTGAAGGCATTGAAGCCATGCAGCGGTTCGCCGAAGGCATCGAGCGACAACGGTTGCACGTGATACTCCAGATCGGGCCAGGTCTTACCCGGGCTGCTGCGCGTGAACGCGCCCAGCTGCGAGGGCGCCATGCTCATCGGTCCGCTGCGTTTGAGCGCGTACTCCAGGCCGATCATCGCCTTGCCGAAGAGGCTGTTGGCCAAGGTGTTGAGCGTCTTGGCACCCTGCACCTTGAACACCGCTCGTATCTGCAGATGGTCCTGCAGATTGGCACCGACGCCGGGCAGGTCTTGCTGCACCACGATGCCCAGTGACTGCAGATGCGCCGCCGGGCCTATGCCCGACAGCTGCAGGATCTGCGGCGAGCCGATCGCGCCGGCACAGAGCAAGACCTCGCCGCCCGGCTTGAGCTTGATCTCCTCGGGCCCATGCGGCGTGTGCGCGGCCACGCCGGTGCAGCGCAGCGCGCCGGCCTCACCACCTTCATCGCCCTCCAGCAGCAGGCGGCTGACCTGCGTGCCGGTCCACAGCTCGAAGTTGGGCCGTCCGAAGGCCTTCGGACGGAGAAAGGCCTTGGCCGTGTTCCAGCGCAGGCCGCCCTTCTGGTTGACCTCGAAGTAGCCGACACCCTCGTTGTTGCCGGTGTTGAAGTCCGCGGTGGCGGG
>Ga0187844_10000550_pt1 | contig 29432 bp, 21 predicted proteins | sample SpaLakP09_SKY_50_FD_134517 | JGI IMG/M metagenome (GOLD analysis project Ga0187844, IMG submission 134517) | Oligotrophic lake water microbial communities from Sparkling Lake, Wisconsin, USA - SP09_SKY_50 | ecosystem: Environmental > Aquatic > Freshwater > Lake | place: USA: Sparkling Lake... | reverse complement strand
GCGCTGGCGAAGGGTCAGGTTCTCGGCTTCAAGAGCCGCCAGCCGCTCACGGAGCGGCAAGGTTCCAGCCTCGACCTCAGCGGCCGTGAACCTCGGCGTGATGTGCTGCGGGCAGTTCCAGTCGAAGGCTTCCAGGCGGAGCACCAGGGCCCGTTCGACCCGGGCCCGATAGCCCGGCAAGGCCAGGCGCTCGGCCAGTTCCGGATCGTCCGTGAGGTCGCGAGCCTCCATGCGCGCCAGGATCTTCAGGCGGGCCCGGCGCGGATAGTCGACCAGGATCAGACTGACCCGGTCCTCGACCGAGACATTGCCCACGGTGATGTACTGGCGGTTGCCGGCAAAGTCCGGCAGGGCCAGCGTCCGGTCGTCCAGCACCTTCAGAAACCCCTTTGGACCGCCGCGATGCTGCACATAGGGCCAGCCGCTTTCGGAGATTGAGGCCAGGTAGATGCTGTCGCGATCGGCGATGAACGCGGCTTCGTTGTCAGTGAACCGATCAAAGGTTCGATCACCGTCAAAGGCGCTCCAGTTGGCCGCGCTGCCATTGGCGGCCTGGGCCGCGCGAACGGCCGGCGTGACGAGGATATCAAGGAACCCATAGGCCATGATGGTTCTCCTGCCTGTTGCGGTGCCCCACCGGCGGCGCTTGGTCGCCGACGGGGCGATCCGGTCACGCCAGGTCGGCGGCGTGGACGACCGGAAAGTCGATCTCGGTCCCGGCGACATTGTTGAGGAAGTTGGTGAAGACGTTCTCGACGACCACGCCGACAATCTCGACGATCTGGGCGTCTGTGAAGCCGGCGGCGCGAACAGCCGCAAGGTCGGCGTCCGAGACATGGCCGCGTGAGCGGGTCACCTCGGCGGCGAAGGCTACCGCAGCATTGGCCATCGGATCGGACGAGGCGCCACGACGATTCAGGGCGATCTCCTCAGCATCGATCCTGGCCAGGTTCAGGCCGAGATAGGTGTGGGCCGACAGGCAGTAGTCGCAGCCATTGATCTGGGCGACGGCCAGGGCGATGCGCTCGCGGGTCTTGACGTTCAGCGTCTTGGCCATGGCACCACCCAGACCCAGGACACCTTGCAGGGTCGCCGGGCTGAGCGCGATCAGGCGGTAGAGGTTGGGCACGACGCCCAGTTGCTTCTCGACCCCGTCGAGCAGGGGCTGGGCGGCGGCGGGGGCGGCTTCGCGGGCCGGAACGGCGATGCGGGACATGGGCTCTCCTGGTTTGGGACGCGGCGGCTGCCGTCGTTGAACAGGAAGCTAGACCCTCACCCCTGCCGCGATAATTCCATCATTTGACAAGTCTTTATTGCCAGTTCAGCAATTATGGCATGGACCATCTCGACAGCCTGCGCGTCTTCAACTCGGTGGCGACCCACGGCAGCTTCGCAGAGGCGGCGCGGCGATTGCGGCTGTCGCCCTCGGTCGTCACCCGCGCGATCGCCGACCTGGAGCGACGCCTGGGCCTGGTGCTCCTGCACCGGACCACGCGCTCGGTGCGCCTGACCGAGCGGGGCGAGATCTATCTGGCCAGCAGCCGGCGCATTCTCGCCGACATCGAAACGGCCGATGCCGAGGTGCGCGGCGCCAATGCGGCCCCGCGAGGTTTGCTTAACATCACGGCTCCGATCCTGTTCGGCCGCCTGCATGTCCTGCCGATCGTCAGCCAGACCCTGAAACAGCATAGCGAACTGACCATCCGGCTGAGCCTTTCGGACCGGTATGTGCACCTGGCCGACGAGGGCGTGGACCTTGCCATCCGGATCGGCCCCCTGGCCGACAGCAGTCTGATGGCGACACAGCTGGGCAGTGTGAACCGGGTGCTGGTTGCCAGTCCTGCCTATCTGGAGGCCCGGGGCCTCCCGCAATCGCCGGGCGACCTGTTCGACCACGAGGTCGTGGCCTTCGAGAATGTCGACGCGACGAACGAGTGGCGGTTCGATACCGACCGCAAGACGGTACGGGTCAGCCCGCGACTGATGGTCAATAGCGCCGACGCCGCGATCGCTGCGGCGGAAGACGGTCTCGGCATCACCCGCGCCCTGTCCTACCAGGTTCGCGAGAGCGTCCTGGCCGGCCGCCTGGTCCTGCTGCTGGCTGACCGGATGCCCGAGAGGCTTCCCGTCAACGCCGTCTTCCCGGCGCGCCGGCTGAACTCGGCCAACCTCAACGCTTTCCTCGACGCCGCACGCACGCGGTTCAAGACCCATCCGTTGAACGCCGTGACTGGCTGAGCCGGCCGAACTACGGGCGAAGGGTCAACTCCGGCTGCCCCTTGTCGGCGGCAGCGCCCCTAGGTGCCGGACCAGGGCTCGAAGCTTGACCCGGCGACAGCACGCTTCAAGCCGGGCGAGTTGAATACAAAAGCGACCTGGCCGGCGCGATTGACCGCAATGACGCCGCCGTCACCGCCCAGGCGACCGACACTGTCGATCATGCCCTGGCAGGCACTCTCAAGGGACCCGCCGCGATAGCGCAGCCGCGCGGAGACATCGTAGGCCGCAGAGGTCAGGATGAAGTATTCCCCGACCCCCGTACAGGACACTGCAACCTCGTCGTCGGCCCAGACCCCGGCCCCGGGCAATGGCGTATCGCCGACCCTGCCCGGCCGCTTGCCAAATACCCCGCCGGGCGATGTCGCCGCCGCCAGGGCTCCGGTCAGGTCAAGGGCTGCGGCGCCGACCGTACCATGCGCCAGCGCCTTGGTTTCAGCTTCGATGTCGGCAGCCGTGATACCGACCGGCATGCGGAAAAACCGCGCTGGATCGATGATCTGTTCAAGGCCTTGCTGTCGGGCAAAGTCAGAAGCACCCTGCCCGGCCAGTAGCACATGGGGAGTGGCCTCCATCACCCGGCGCGCGGCGGCGATGGGACTGGCGGCGTCCCGGATCGCGCAGACGGCCCCGGCCTTGTGGCGCGCGCCGTCCATGATCGAGGCGTCCATCTCGACCAGTCCGTCAGCATTGGGCGCGGAACCCCGACCGGCCACAAAGAGGCCGCTGGCCTCCATCTCAAGCACGGCGATCTCGACACAATCCACCGCCGAAATCCCGGCCGCCAGCTGCGCGGAAAGACGTGCCGCCAGGTCACGCATGTAGTCAGTGGCCTCGCGGTAATCGCGCCCGGGCGTAACGCCGGCGCCGCCGTGCAGGGCGATCACATGGGGGGGAGAACTCATCTGTAACCTACGGTCTGACAACGACATGGACGGGAGAGACGTCGAAGGCCACGTCGACGATGGTTTCGCGATCGCGCCCTTCGGCGTCACGGCCCTGATAGGCCGCAGAAGAGGGCGTCCGGCCGAAGCCAAGACTGACACCTGAGCCGTCGGGCAGGAAGGACGGGCGCCCGATACGGGTAGAGGCTGACACGCCAACAAGATCCTCGGCCAGCCAGGTGTCCAGGCGCTGGGCCGGCACGGCCAGACCCTCGGCGACGCGCAGCCGCGCCCTGGCCGACATCGAGGGTTTGAGCGGCTCCTTGTAGCTGGCCGGCGTCACCGACAGGGTCGCCAGGTCCACCACATCACCGCCGCTGATGAGGTGCAGGCGCGCCTGCTGCAGACGCAGTCCCCCGCCCTCGACGTCGATCCGGGCTGAGCGCTCGTCAAGAACGGTAACCCCGCCGGCTCCGATCACCCGGGCGCTCAGTCGCGCCAGATCAATGACCAGGGCCGTATTCTCGTCGATCCCGAAGCCGACGCGCTGACTCGCCGGCAGGGTCGCGACCGCCCGTGCCAGACGGCCGAGGCGCGCGCGGCGATCAAAGTGCTGGTCGACAAGGCCGCTGGTGAAGAAGCCCAGCCCGCGGGCCATCGCCAGGGATTCGCCATCTTCCGTATCGGGAGCGCCGAGCGGCCGTAGCAGGGCGGGCAGGCTGTCGCCCTGCAGGATCATGGCGTCGCTCATGATCGCGGCACCGGCGCTGGTGCCGCCGATCACCGCCCCCTGGTCCAGACGCGCGCGCAGGGCCGTCAGTAGCGGGGTGTCCTCGCCCTTCGGCGTCTTCAGGGTCGCGACGATGCGGGCCTGATCCCCGCCAACGAACCACACGCCGTCAGCCTGCTCGGCCTTGGCGACCTCCGCCGGGGCTGAGCCACCTGACGCCCAGCGGGACTCGTCGACCTCCGCCGTGTCGGGATCATCGCGCACCGCCACCCGGGCCACGGCGATCTGACCGGCGGCAATGCCGCGCCGTTGCAACTGCTCGGCGAAGGCCCTGGCCGAGTCGGCCGGTGCACCGGACGCCGCCGGAATGATCAGGAAGCGCGGCGCGGCCCCCGGAGCCACATGGGCCGTGGCCGCGTCGATGAAGGCAGCGTGAATGGCATCATTGTCCGGGGACAGGGCCCCGCCGACAATGACCAGCTTGCCGCTCTGGGCGGCGGCAGGGCCGGCGATCAGGGCGGCCAGGATCAGGCTGGGCAAGGGGCGCATCAGCTGTACCCGATCAATTGTGCGACCAGGACAAACGCCGCCGCAAGGACCAGCAGACCGGCCAGCGGCTTCCAGATGAAGGCCAGCCAGGTCGAAAAGCCCAGGCGGCCTGCCGCCAGACACCCCATCAGGGCCGCCGAGGTCGGGGCGATGATGTTGGTCAGGCCATCGCCCAGCTGGAAGGCCAGCACGGCGGTCTGGCGCGTGACGCCCGACAGGTCCGACAGCGGTGCCATCAGCGGCATGGTCAGGGCCGCCTGGCCCGAACCCGAGACGATCAGCAGGTTGATGGCGCTTTGGAAGCCCAGCATGCCCCAGGCCGTCGCCCAGGTCGGCAGCAGGGCGGTCAGGCCGCTCATGCCGTGCAGCAGGGCGTTGAGCAGGCTCAGCTGGTCGGGCTTGTCGCCGCCCAGCATCAGGATGATGCCCTTGGCGACACCGACCACCAGGGCGGCCGGGGCCAGTTGCGCCGCGCCGTCACTGAAGGCCCGCACGAGGTCATTGGCGTCGACACCGCCCAGCTTGAAGACGCGGCCCACCAGGCCGGCCGCCAGGCCGAGCGCGAAGAACTGGGCGGCGATCTCGGCCAGATAATAGCCCTTGGCGACCACGCCCCACGCTACCCAGGCCACGGTCAGAAGCAGCAGGACGAGGATGATCGCATCGCCGCTCCCGAACCGGCCGACTGCGCCGACACTCGCCTTGTCGCGCCAGCGGGAGTCTGAAGCATAGGCCTTTGACAGGGTCGGGGTCAGGCGGACCCGTCGGGCGTACCACCACAGATAGGCCAGGCCTGCGCCGGTGAAGACCAGCCACATCACGATCCGCAGGCCCATCCCCGACAGGGCCGGCAGGCCCGAGATGCTCTGGGCAATGACCAGCCCAAAGGGGTTCATCCACGACGCCGAAAAGCCGATCTGGGTGGCGACATAGCAGGTGAGCATGCCGGTGATGGAGTCATAGCCGCTACGTACCAGTACCGGCGTGACGATCAGGCTGATGGCGATGGCCTCCTCGCTCATGCCGAACACCGCGCCGGCCAGAGAGAAGGCTACGAAAAGTCCGAGGATCAGCAGTTCACCCGGCCTGGACTTTGCATCGGCGGGATCGCCGATCAGGGCAGTCAGGGCCCGATCGACCGCTCCGGTGCGCATGATGACGCCGAACACGCCGCCGATCACCAGGATGAACGCCATCAGTCCGACGGTGGCCGAGCCGCGATCGCCCGTGACCAGGCCCTCGAACGGGAAATTCAGCAGGCCGACCTGCTGCTCGGTGCCGAAGACCGGAGCGCCCCTGGGATGGGCCGCGGCACTGTAGGCGGCCGGATCGATCCGCCCCGAGGGCGCAAGCCCGAACCGGCCGGGCGAAAACAGCCAGGTGCTTGCAAAGGCCACCAGCGCCAGGATGAGCAGGATCAGGAAGGTGTCGGGGATCTTGCTCTTGATCCCGGGTTCGGCAGTGGACTGGTCCATGGGAGAGTCTCGAAAGTGCCGCCGCTTCTGGCTCGGAAGCCGGAAGCGACGGCGACGTCAGGGTCAGAAGCGATGAGTCAGGCGAACCGTCGCGAAACGGCCGACCAGATCATGGTTGTAGAGGTCGACATTGGCGCTGGACCCGAGAACCCGGGGCGGCGTCTCGTCCAGCAGGTTCCTGATGTTGAGCTGCACGAAGCTGTGCGGACCAAAATCATAGCTCAGGCTGGTGTCGAAGGTCAGGGAGCTGTCGACCTTGACCTTGGCCGTGGCCGGCAGGCCCACCGCCGCCAGGGTGCGGGCGTCCGGTCATCCGTGTACTCGCTGACATAGCGCGCACCTAGTGAAGCCCGCCAGGCGTCCTGCTTCCAGCGCAGCCGGGCATTGGCCAGGAAGCGCGGATAGAGGTAGTCGCCGGCCAGCGTCTCGACCACCGCATCGGCAGACGCCTTGCGATCAAAGTCGATCAGATAGGTGGCGTCGAAGGTCAGGGTGAACTGGCCTGCGGCGCTTTCCGGCAGGTAGTGGGTGTAGGAGAAGTCCACGCCGCTGGTCTTCTGATAGCCCAGGTTGCTGATCTGGAAGTGGGCATCGGTGACGAAGCCATTGGTCACTTCCAGGCCCGGCGTGCCGGTCGGCAGCAGGCCTGCGCCCTTGACCGGGAAGGCTCCGCCCAGAGCCCGACGAATGAAGTCGTCCTCGGCGATACCGACCAGGTTCTTGTGCTCGATGTTCCAGTAGTCGAGCTTGATCTCGATATCGGCATTGGGCTGTAACAGCAGGCCACCGCCCCAGGTGTCCGCGTTTTCAGCCTTCAGGTCGGTGTTGCCGACGTCTTCAGACAGCAGGGACTGACCACTGGCGGCGGCATTGCCGTTACAGGCCGCCGGGGTGACCTTGCAGTCGACACGGTAGCTGGACAGTAGGACCCCTGCCCCGCTCTGGGCCAGGGACGGGGCCCGGAACGAGGTCGACCAGTTGGCGCGGAAGGTCAGCAGGTCGCTGGCCTTGAACCGGGCCGAGACCTTCGGATTGAAGTCGCCGCCGAACGCGTCGTAGTGGTCGTAGCGACCCGCCAGCTGCACGTCGAACTGGTCGGCCAAGGGCACGTAGAGCTCGCCATAGACCGCCCACTGGTCCCGTTCTGCCCGGGCGCTGGTCGACGAGAACCCCAGGATGGGCTCAGGGTTGGTCGAGGTGGCAACGGCCTCGCCTGACGGTGTGTCACGCAGGGTTTCACGACGGTACTCCGCGCCGAATGCCGCCTTCACCGTGCGCCCGCGCAGGGTGAACAGGTCACCGGAGGTGGAGGCGTCCAGCGAATAGGTGCGCGAGCGGCCCTTGCGGTCGGCCGTCGTCTCCAGCAGCTTGTCCAGACCGGCGGCCTGGGTGCTTTGCCCGCCGAAGGGATTGTACCAGAGCGTGGTCTTGCCCGCCGCCTCACAGGTATTGCCCACATAGCTGGCGCTGGGCCGACTGAGATTGACGTTCCACCGCTTCACGCTGGACCCGTCACTGCACAGGTTGCCGAGATTGGCGTCGTAGAAGGCCTTGGACCGGATCAGGCCCGAAAGGCCGCTCTGCGTGCGGTCATTGCCGCCGAACAGCAGGCCCGTGTCGTAGGTCCAGCCGTTGGTGAACTTGCCCTTCAGGCCTGTCACATAGCGGAAGGAGTCGGATTCCACCTCGACGGCGCGCGGCTCGATCAGTTTGCCCCAGGCGAAGATCGGAAAGCCGTTATAGGAGCTGAAGCGTCGAACGCGGCCTTCGGAAACGATGTCGGCCTTCAGCGCTGCCGGCCAGTTGGGGTTTTCAGGATCGATCGGAGCCCGCGAGAAGTTCGCCGGCGAGCTCGTACCGCGGGCCTCGGTGTGCTGGAACAGCAGCTCGTTGTACCAGGAGACGTTGTCGCTGATCGCGAAGTCATGGGTGATCAGGCCGCCCAGGCTTTCCTGCTGATCCTGCGACGAGACATAGCGGTTGGTGTTGACCTGGCAGTATTCGCCGAGATTGCCGACCTTGAAATCGGCCGTCGCGCAGCCACCGTTTCCGGGACCTTCGGTCTGGTCGTTGGTCATGAAATAGAGGTCGTTGAAGCTGGGATAGAAGCCCTGCTGACTGGGACGAACCGAGTCCCGCGAAGCCTCCCGGTCGCGCAGATAGAAGGCATTGCGCTTGAAATAGTCGACCACGGCCGTGACGTGGTGGTCACCGAACGCCTTGCCCACGACGAAGTTGGCATTGAACCGGCCTTCGTCGCTGCCGGCGGTGGAGTCGCCATAGGACGCGGTCATTTCCGCCCCCTCAAAGTCCTTGCGCAGGACGTAGTTGACGACACCGGCCACGGCATCAGCGCCGTAGAGCGCCGAGGCGCCGTTGGGAAGAACCTCGACCCGCTCCAGCGCGGCCAGCGGAATGGCGCTGGCGTCGATGAACGATTCCTGGCCGCGTGCGAAGGCACTGACCGAGGCGCGACGGCCATTGATCAGGGTCAGGGTCGCGCTGGTCCCCAGACCGCGCAGCGAGACGCCCGAAGCGCCCACCGGCGTGTCGCTGGACAGCGCCCCGGCGCTGGCCGTCGAGAAGGTGCCGCCCCCGCCGGCGGCGGCCGGAAGCTGTGAGAACAGGTCGATGACCGAGGTTGCCCCGGACTCGTCGATGGTCGCCCGGTCGATCTGATAGGCCTGAACAGCGCCTTTCAGATCCAGCCCCTGGATACGGGTGCCGGTGACGGTGACGGCCTCGACCGTCTGGACCTCGTCGGCGACGGCGGGCTTGGCCGTGGCAGGCGCGGTTTGGGCAAAGGCCGGTGCAGCCAGGCCAAGCGCCAGTATCGCCCCGAGCACATGGCTCAGGTCGTGATGATGCGGTTTCATAGATCTATACCCCCGGCCGCGCGGGACACTCATCCCGGGAGGACGCGCGCGGATTGATGTGCGAGATGACAGGCAAGGGTCGGGGCGCGACTCCGCGTGCGACAAGGCGCAAGCGGACGCATGATCAGTCCTGGACTGGATCCTGGCGGTGCCTCAGGCACCATCGACCCGACCGCATTACGGTCGGGGAGCAATCACTCGTTGAACCAGTCTTTCAGATGAAACTGAACAGACCGGCGCACGAGAACCTGATGCGAAGGCCGCATGAATTTGATGTTCCTGTGACGCTGCGACGCTACAGAAATCGTTGCCGCTGACAAGCTGTGTCCCGGCATCCGGCCGGAGATTCTTGCCGTTGATGATCATGAGGCACGATTATTCGGGCACCGCTGTCTCTGGTGAGCCACAAAAAGACACCGAAAAGGCGTCGCAGGCGCGAGCAGACAGCCGTCGGGCGGCGGGGTTTTGATAGCCTCAAAGCGCCGGGCCCGGGCCTTATGAAAACAGGCAGGCCTTGGGATGAAACCCGGCTCAGGACTTTGAGGGCCTAGCCGCCCGGGTGCAGACCCGGCGCTTCCTGCCCGGTGCGCGAGACATATTCAGTGTAGCCGCCGCCGTACTGGTGGATTCCCTCGGGCGTGAGCTCCAGCACCCGGTTGCTCAGGGCCGCCAGGAAGTGGCGGTCGTGCGAGACGAACAGCATGGTGCCCTCGAAATCGGCCAGGGCCGCGACCAGCATTTCCTTGGTCGCCATGTCGAGGTGGTTGGTCGGTTCGTCGAGGACCAGCAGGTTCGGCGGATCAAACAGCATCTTGGCCATGACCAGCCGGGCCTTCTCACCTCCGGACAGCACGCGGCAGGGCTTTTCGACATCGTCGCCGGAGAAGCCGAAGCATCCGGCCAGGGTGCGCAGCGCGCCCTGGCCGGCCTGCGGGAAGGATCCGTCCAGCGACTCAAAGATCGTCTCTTCGCCGTCCAGCAGGTCCATGGAGTGCTGGGCGAAATAGCCCATCCGCACGCTGGCCCCGATGCTGACGGTGCCGGCGTCAGGCGTGGTGTCGCCGGCCACCAGCTTCAGCAGGGTCGACTTGCCGGCCCCGTTGGCCCCCAGGACGCACCAGCGCTCCTTGCGGCGGACCAGGAAATCGAGGCCGTCATAGATCGGCCGGTCGCCATAGCCCTTATGGACATTCTTCAGGCTGATCACGTCGTCGCCCGAACGCGGCGGGCTGCGGAAATCGAACTGCACGGTCTGGCGACGGCGCGGCGGCTCGACGCGTTCGATCTTGTCGAGCTTCTTGACCCGGCTCTGCACCTGGGCAGCGTGCGAGGCGCGCGCCTTGAACTTCTCGATGAACTTGATTTCCTTGGCCAGCATGGCCTGCTGGCGCTCGTACTGCGCCTGGCGCTGCTGCTCGCTGAGCGCCCGCTGCTGGTCATAGAAGTCGAGATCGCCCGAATAGGTGATCAGCGACCCCGCATCGATCTCGACCACCTTGCCGATGATGCGGTTCATGAAGGCGCGGTCGTGCGAGGTCATCAGCAGCGCACCGTCGTAGTTCTTGAGGAAGGCCTCAAGCCAGATCAGGCTTTCCAGGTCCAGGTGGTTGGACGGTTCGTCCAGCAGCATGCCGTCGGGCCGCATCAAGAGGATGCGGGCCAGGGCCACGCGCATCTTCCAGCCGCCCGACAGCAGACCGACATCGCCATCCATGCGTTCCTGACTGAAGCTCAGGCCGGCCAGGACCTCCCGTGCCCGGGCTTCCAAGGCATAGCCGTCCAGCTCCTGGAAGCGCTCCAGCACCTCGCCATAACGCTCCATGACGGAATCCAGCTGGTCGGCCTGGTCCGGATCGACCATCGCCGCTTCCAGCTTGGCCATCTCGGCCGCCAGGGCGCTGACCGGGCCGACGCCGTCCATCACGGCGGCGACGGCGCTCTGGCCTGACATCTCGCCGACGTCCTGGCTGAAATAGCCGATCGTCATGCCGGGATCGATGGTGACCAGGCCGTCGTCAGGCTGCTCCTGGCCGGTGATCATCCGGAACAGAGTCGTCTTGCCGGCCCCGTTGGGACCGACGAGCCCGACCTTCTCCCCCTTCTGGACGCCCATCGAAGCTTCGATGAACAGGATCTGGTGGCCGTTCTGCTTGGAGATGTTGTCGAGGCGGATCATGGGGCGGTCTGCTAGCGCGGCTGACGGCAGAATGCCAGCCTCGGGGCCCCCTTTCGCCAAACGGGGCAGCTTCCCGACCGGAGAGCCGCCCCGCAAGACCAGAAACTAGAGCCCTCCCGCCCCGCCGAACTTGTGGGTCAGCTGCAGGTAGTAGCTGCGACCGGTCGAGTCGAACCACGAGGTGTCATAGTAGGGATAGCCCGAATAGGTCGGGTCGCGTGGCGGGTCCTTGTCGAGCAGGTTGTCGACCGCCAGGCTGATGCGGGTGGTGTCGTTCAGGTCGTACTGGACCGTGGCGTTGTAGAGATAGGTCTCCTTGGTCCAGCCTTCTTCGGCATAGTTGGGCAGGCGGTCCAGCCGCTGGCCATGCAGGCCCAGGGTCAGGCGATCCAGGGTCCAGTTGATCGAGCCGGTGCTCTTGGAGCGCGGGATGTAGTAGCCGCTGTCAAAGGCCAGCTGGTTCTCGATCGGATCGCCCGGATATTGCCGGCTGGTGTGCTTGTGCACCCAGGTGTGGGTCAGGCCGAAGTTGAAGGTGCCGAAGCTTTCGGTCGGCCAGCGATAGTGGGCGGCGACGTCGACGCCGCTGGTCTCTTCTGTGGCGACATTGATCGGATTGATCGTCACCGTCGCAATGGCCCCGGGGTTGATCGCCGCCGTCAGCGGGTTGCGGGCCACGCGCTTCAGGGCATCGACACAGGTGGGCGAGGTCGCGCTGACTGCCGTTCCGGCGCTGGTCTTGCCCAACCGGCAGTCGGCTTCCTGGCGCAGCACGCTGTCCAGGCTCATGTCGAGGACGGCATTGTCCAGCTGGACGCGGAAATAGTCGACCGAGATGTCGAAGTTGCGGACCGGCGACCAGACCGCACCATAGTTCAGCGACTTGGAGGTCTCCGGCTTCAGCTTGGCATTGCCCAGACGGACCTTGACCAGGCCCTCGCCAGCATAGCTGCAGTCGCCGATGTCCTCGTCAGGCTCCTCGCTGCGGCAGCGGTAGTAGTCGGTGCCCGACGGATGGCTGATGCCTTCCTTGGCGAACACATAGTGCAGGTCCGGGGCCCGGAAGCACGTGCCATAGGCCCCGCGCACCAGCAGGGTCTTGAGGGGCCGCCATTCCAGTCCACCATTGTAGGTGAACTTGTCGATGGAGTTGCCGCCGTACTTGTAGCCGTCGTAGCGGCCTGCGGTGCTCAGTTCGAGGGTCTTGAGCAACGGGGCGCGGAACTCGTAGCCGGCACCCCAGCGCTTGCGCGAGCCATTTCCGTCAGCGTCGCGCAGGCCGTAATAATAGTTCTGGGTGGCCAGGGGATCGAGGCCCAGCTTGTAGGACTGCTTGCCCAGCTCGGCGACGGCGGCAAAGCCGACCGGGCCGGCCGGCAGGGTGAACAGGTCAGCCTTGTTGACCTGGAACGACAGCCCTTGCTGGCGGGCGACCGGCTTGTAGGTGGTGCGCGCTGTGATCGAGTCGTACTCGGCGACGGTCAGCGGCCTGTAGAGCCGGGCCGGATCGGCGTTGAAGATCGGATAGCCACTGTCTTCATCGACACCCAGCTGCCTGCCGAGGAAGAAGGCCGTCGCCTTGGAGGTCACCACCTTGGGCCAGCTGATCGCCGCCTTGTACTGGCTGAAATTGTAGAAGGCCTCGTAGTCCCAGCCGCCGCCCAGCGCGCCCTTGATGCCGGGCGTAATGCTGAAGGTCTTGGAGACGTTCTTGATATAGCCCTTGCTCAGTCCGCCCATCTCCTCGGGCGTGAAGTTGCGGTGCCAGAAGTCCAGGGCCCCGTCGAACTGGTTGTAGAAGATGCCGTCTTCACTGCCGTTGGCATCCTGGTATTCCCAGTCCAGAACGTCCTGGAACTGGCGGGTGCGGCTGTAACCGGCCGAGATGTCGGCGAAGAAGGCCAGGGTGTCGGTCTTGGCATAGTTCAGCGAGGCCACGACATTGGCGCTCTTGCGCTCGCTGATGATGGTGCCGTAGCCGATCGAGCTGTAGCTGCCGCAGTAGTAGCCCGGACCGTAGTCATCCAGGTCGGGATCATAGTCGCCCCAGCCCGGCCGGCTGGCATATTCCACCGAGCCGCCGTTCAGCTTGCTCAGACTGGCGCAGGTGGCGCGGCCCGGATCAAGATAGACCTCGGCATCCGGATCCATGCGCAGGAAGTCCCGGCGCGCGATGCGGGCGCGAGCGGTCGGCGCGTCCTTGGTGCTGTCCTGGATATCGCGATCATAGGCCCAAAGGGGCTTCTGGTTGACGAACTCGCCGCCGATCACCAGGTCGAAGTCGCCTTTGGAATAGCCACTGGAGACGTTGACGCGCTGGCTGCTGGCCCCGCCGTGCTCAAGGCCACCGAAGGTGACGTCGACGATCGTGCCGTCGGCCTTCTTCTTCAGATTGAAGTTCACCACCCCCGAGATGGCGTCCGAGCCGTAGACGGCCGAGGCGCTGCCGCTGAGCACCTCGATGCGGTCAATCATGCCCAGCGGGATCGAGGAGGTGTCGGTAAAGGCGCTCTTGCCGTTGAACGGCAGGGGGAAGTCGGCGATGCGACGGCCATTGACCAGCACCAGGGTGTGGTTGGGGCCGAGGCCGCGCAGGTCGACCTGCTGGGCTCCAGGCGTCCAGTCCGCGCCGCTGGAGGACTGCTGGGTCTGGGTCTCGCCACCGTTCTGAGTGAGGCTGCGCAGGACATCGGGAACGCTGTTGAAGCCGGCGGCCTTGATGGCCTCGCTGGTAATGACGGTGACCGGCGCGGGACCTTCGGTGGCGATGCGGGGGATGCGGGACCCGGTGACGACCAGGGCCTCGACGGCCGTCTCCTCGGCCTGCGGCGCGGACTGGGCCAGAGCCTGACCAGAGATCATCAGGCCGGCGGCGCCGACCAGGGCACTGGCCCTCAGCAGATGCATCTTCATCTTCATCCCCTCTTGTGATCAGGCCCTCCGCTTGCGCGGTCCGGCCAGCATCGGGTTGCACGCCCGAAGTCACGTGATGTTGGATTGCATTTCAAACAAATTGAAAGCCAAAAAGAGCAATCTGTCAGAAAATGTAGACACACTGTGCTCAGCATGCAGCTTTAGCCCCTGACGCATCAAACGGCGGCACAAGGCGGGAAACGGCGGCGATGACCTTCGAAACTGGCACCGAGGGCTTGAACCGGCGCAAGGCGTGCCAACAGGATCCCGACAGGCGAGGAACGGAAAACATGCTGGCTCGATTCTCAGCGATGGCCCTGGCAGCGGCCCTGCTCCTCCCGGTCGGAGCGCGAGCCGCAGAGGGGCCGGGCCAGGGCCCGGACGCCGTCGGCCCAGGCTATGACTACTACAGGATCGGCGACATCGCCGCGCCGACACCCGGCAAGACCGGCCCGCTGCTGGCCCTGATGGGCGGAGGCGACTGGCCACTGGAGGCCTTCCGGCAGTTCGTCAAACAGTCCGGCGGCGGCCACATCGTGGTTCTGCGCGCCCGGGGCGGCCGCGACCTGCAGGACTAGATCTACAAGGACGTCGGCGGCGTGGCTTCGGTCGAGACCCTGGTGATCCACAATGAGGATGCCGGCGAGGATCCGAAGCTTCTGGCGATCATCGCCCGTGCGGACGGGATCTTCTTCGGCGGTGGCGACCAGAGCAACTATATCCGCGCCTGGAAGGGTACGGCCCTGAACAAGGCACTGGACGCCCACGTCAAGGCCGGCAAGCCGATTGGCGGCACCAGTGCCGGCCTGGCGATCCTGGGTGGCTATTCCTACGGCTGTCTCGACTCGATCAGCATGACCTCGCCGGAAGCGCTGCAGAACCCCACGGCGGCGGGCGTCACCCTGGTGCGGGACTTCCTGCACCTGCCCTTCCTCTCGAAGGTCATTACCGACAGTCATTTCGACAAACGGGACCGTCAGGGCCGGCTGGTAGCCTTTGTCGGCCGCCTGATCCAGGAAGAGGACGATCCGCAGATCACCGGCCTCGGAATCGACGAGGGCACCGCCCTGCTGATCGATGGACAGGGAATCGGACGCTTCTATGGCCCGGGCGCGGCCTGGCTGGTGCGCCCCATGGCGCGCCCGTCGACCATCATCGCCGGCAAGCCCCTGACCTATGCCCCGTTCCCGATCATCGGGGTCGGTCCCGGAAGCACACTCGATTTCAAGACCTTTCAGGTCACCCAACCCGCCTTCACCCTGACTGCAGAGGTCAGGAATGGGCAACTGATCCGCAGCGATCGCTGATCGACAGCGACGGCTCCTCCCACCCGACGGCTTCCTCAGGGCCCACGAGATTTGCGATGATGTATTCCAGGATCCGCTCCATCAGCCTGTCGGTTCTCGCACTGTGCGCAGCATCCGCTCCGGCCATGGCGGCGGACGGCAAGTGGTCCCTGGCCGTTCATGGCGGCTCGGGCGTTCTGGACCGGTCGGCCATGACGCCTGAGAAGGACAAGGCTTACCGCGCCGGACTGGAGGCCGCGCTCGAAGCCGGGGCCCGGGTTCTGAAGGCGGGTGGATCCAGCCTCGATGCGGTCGAGACCGTCGTCCGGACGCTAGAGGACAACCCGCTGTTCAACGCCGGCAAGGGTGCGGTCTTCACCGCCGAGGGCCGCAACGAGCTGGACGCCTCGATCATGGACGGGGCCACCCTGAAGGCCGGGGCCGTGGCCGGAGTCACCCGTACCCGCAATCCGATCAGCCTGGCCCGTGCGGTGATGGAAAAATCCCCGCATGTGATGCTCACCCGCGAAGGGGCAGACCAGTTCTCTCGCGAGCAGGGTCTGGAACAGGTGGACCCGGGCTACTTCCGGACCGAGGAACGCTGGAAGCAGCTTGAGACCTGGCGCAAGGATCACCAGGCGGTTCTCGACCCGACCCACCTGTTCGGCACCGTGGGTGCGGTGGCCCTTGACCAGTCCGGACATGTCGCCGCTGCGACCTCGACCGGCGGCATGACCGGCAAGCGCTGGGCGCGGGTTGGAGACACCCCGATCATCGGAGCCGGCACCTATGCCCGGGATGGCGTCTGCGCCGTCTCGGCGACCGGTTCGGGCGAGTACTTCATCCGCGAGACGGCGGCGCGCCAGGTCTGTGACCGTATCGCCTGGAAGGGCGAGGACGTGCAGACAGCCGCCGACCAGACCATGGCCTCGATCACCCGCATCGGCGGCGATGGCGGCCTGATCGCCATGGACGGCCAGGGCCGAGCGGCCTTCGGGATGAACGATCTGGGCATGTATCGCGGGGCTATCTCGTCGGCCCTACCCTCGCCCCGCACAGCGATCTACAGCAATGAGGCTTCGCCACAATGAGGCTGAAGGGCGCAAAACTTCCGGGGGGCGGGCGATGAAGCCGGACGAACAGAACCTGGACGAGGCCGACCGGCAGCTGCTGGCAGCGCTGCGCCAGGACTCGCGTCAGCCTGTGACCAAGCTGGCCACAGACCTGGGCCTGTCACGCGCCAACATCTATGCGCGCCTCAGCCGCCTCGAGCAGGATGGCATCATCCAGGGCTACACCGTTCGGCTCGGCAGCGACTATGACCGGCGGCTGATCCGCGCCCAGGTGATGATCAAGTTCCAGCTGAAACTGGCCAAGGCCACCGAAGAGCAGTTGGCGGCGATCGCCGAGCTTTCGGCCCTGCATGCGATCAGCGGCGAATATGACCTCATCGCCCTGATCGAGGCCGAGACCGTGTCCGAGCTCAATACGCTGATCGACCGGATCGGTGCGCTGGACGGGGTCGAACGAACAACCTCGTCGATCCTTCTGGCGACGAAGATCCTGCGCTGAGCAGGCCCCGCGAAGGTTTCCCTCGCAAGGCAACCCAAACTCGGCATTTTTCGAGGCCGGTAGCGACCTAAACTGTCTGCCGAAGAGTCAGGGAGTACAGCCGTGATCGCCGTCGAGATTGCCGGCCCGGGTTTTCTGGGCGTCGCCGCCGATCGCGGTGATGCCGCTCTTCGGGCCCATGTCATGATCCGGGTCGCCCCGCGCGACACCGCCGACGTCAGTCACCGCCTGTCGCAGATGAGCGAACTGACGGCCCTGCACCAGATCTCGGGAGATTATGATCTCGTCGCCGTGGTCGAGGCCCGAAAGCCCGATGACCTCGAACGGACCGTGGACCGGATCCAGGCCATGTCCGGCGTGAAGCAGGCCCAGGCCTCGGTCGTCCTGCCCCGCTCTTTCAGCCCCCGCTTCGGCTAGCCCCCCGACACCGCCACGCCCCTCTCCGTCCATCAAGAGGTACTCCCTTGGACCTGCCCTATCCCTGCCTGATGTTCCTCGGCGACGTGGACCGGGTCAGCGCCAAGACCGCCTCCGGCGTGGCGCACTGGCGGCCGGATGCCTGCCTGGCCCAGCTTAGACTGCCGGGGTGCGAGGCCGATCTCGGCCTCCCCGACATGACGCCGAAGGCGGCCCAGGCCGCCGGAGCCCGGGCCCTGATGATCGGCGTGGCCAATGCGGGCGGCTATATCCCGCTGCACTGGGAAGCCGTGCTGATCGAGGCTCTGGAGGCCGGTCTCGACCTGATCTCGGGGCTGCATACACGCATGGCCGATCTTCCGGAGGTCGCCGAGACCGCCAAGAGACTGGGCCGCCGTCTGTATGAAGCGCGAGACCCGTCTCCGGCCTTCAGTGTCACGGGCACGGGCGAGAAGCGGACCGGCATGAGGCTGTTGACCGTGGGCACCGACTGCGCCGTCGGCAAGATGTATACGGCGCTCACCCTGACGCAGGAACTCAAGTCGCGCGGCATCGATGCGGATTTCCGGGCCACCGGCCAGACGGGAATCTTTATCGCCGGCTCGGGCGTCCCCATCGACGCCATCGTCTCCGACTTCGTGGCCGGGGCGGCGGAGCGGCTCAGCCCCGATGCCGCACCAGACCACTGGGACGTTATCGAGGGTCAGGGGTCACTGTTCCACCCGGCCTATGCCGGCGTGACCCTGGGCCTGCTGCACGGCAGCCAGCCGGACGTGCTGGTGCTGTGCCATGACGCCACCCGCACGGCCATTGACGGCCTGGAAAGCTTCCCCACCCCGTCCCTCGTTGAAGCTATCGCCCTGAATCTGAGCCTGGCCGCACTGACCAATCCAGCGGTGCGCATGGGCGGGATCTGCATCAACACGTCCCGCCTGTCCCCCGAGGCCGCCCACGCCTGTCTGAGCGAGACCGAGGCCGCGCTGGGCCTGCCCTGCTGCGATCCGGTTCGCACCGGCGTCGCCTCCATCGTCGACGGACTGCTGGCCCGACAGGCCAGATCGGACGCGGCCTGATGCGCCTGACTGCCCGGGTCGAGGCCCACGCCCTCACCGAGCCCTTCGTCATTGCCCGGCAGGTCTATACCGAAGCCAATGTCCTGAGTGTGCAGGTCGAAGCGCGCGGCGTGATCGGTCGGGGCGAAGCCGCAGGGGCCGACTATCTGGGCGACACGCCCGCGACGATGCTGGTTCAGGTCGAAGCCCTGGCCCGGGAGTTCGAGGCGGGCCGCGCCCTGGATTTGACCGGTCTGGCCGAGCGCCTGCCACCCGGTGGCGCGCGCAACGCCGTCGACTGCGCCCTCTGGGATCTTGAAGCCAAGCTAACCGGCGTGCCGGTGGCCGTTCGGGCCGGGCTTCACCCGCTGCACCCGGTCGAAACCTTCGTGACCCTGGGCATGGACAGTCCGGGTGCGATGGCGGCCAAGGCGGCGCGCTGGGTCGGCGACTTCCCGTCCCTGAAGGTCAAGCTCGGCGACGAGCAGGACCTCGCCCGACTGGAGGCCATACGAAAGGCGGCCCCGCGGGCGCGCCTGATCGCCGACGCCAACCAGGGCTGGACGCTGGAACAGCTGAACGCCTATGCGCCCACGCTGTCTGACCTGCGGGTCGAACTGGTGGAGCAGCCGCTGCCTCTGGGCCAGGACGACGCCCTTCTGGACTATCAGGGGGATGTTCCCCTTTGCGCTGATGAATCTTTCGATGACCGCAGGGATCTCGACCGGCTCGTCGGTCGCTATGCCTTTTGCAACATCAAGCTGGACAAGTGCGGGGGTCTGACCGAGGCCCTGGCCCTGGTTGACGCGGCACGGGCCCGGGGGCTGCGACTGATGGTGGGCTGTATGGAGGGCACGTCCCTGGGGATCGCTCCGGGCCTGCTGGTGGCCCAGGCCTGCGAGATCATCGACCTGGATTGCCCGATCCAGCTGGTTCAGGACATCGCGCACGGCTTCGGCTATCGCAACGCGACCTTACGCCCACCGCCCGCTGCGCTGTGGGGCTAAGCGCCGCAAACCCTAGTCGTCGAGATCTTCAGCCGTGGCCAGCAGCCGGGCCAGGTCCAGGCCCGCCTCGCCCTTGAGCTTCTTGGTCACCGGAAAGGTCACATAGTCGAAGGGCACGTTGAGGGTAGCGAGCAGGCGCTCCATGATCGCCTGGTAGTGCTCGATCCCGAAGGCCGCGACGGTGATCAGATAGTCGACATCGCCGAGCACGGCCTGACAGGCCACGATATTGGGGTCGGACACGATGCCGGCCTCAAAGGTCTTGGCCTTGGCATAGGAATAGTCCGTCAGCTTGATCTGGACGACAAAGGTCGAGAGCTTGGCCAGCCGACCGAGATCAACCTCGGCATGATAGCCCCGGATGATCCTGGCCTTTTCGAGCTTCTTCATCCGCTCCCAGCAGCGCGAGGCCGACAGGCCGACCGCCTCGCCCATCGCCGCCTTGGTCACCCGGCCCTGCCGGTGCAGGAGGGCGAGGATCTTGATATCGATGCGGTCGATGTCCTTGCGCTGATCGTTCGCCGTCATCCGGTCTTTCCCACTGAGGTCCCTGTCCTGCTTAGCGCAAATGCTGCCGAAGGTAAGGCCGTGATCGGGCGGCCCGCCCACGATCCTGCCGCTCACACGGCGGGAAACAGCGAAAACCCTCGCGGGGTCAGACTATGATTTGCACCAGCATCTTCAGGGGCCCCGTCATGACGCACTCCCTCTCCCGCACCCTTGCCGGGCTGAGTCTCAGCCTGCTGATGACCTCGTCAGCGCTGGCCTCGACCCTGATCGTCGGGGCACGGGTCGTGGACGGCACCGGAGCCCCGGCCCGGGCGGTCAGCGTGCGGCTGGACGGAGACCGGATCACCGCCGTCGGGACCCTGACCCCGGGGGCAGCCGACACGATCGTCAACGCCAACGGCCTCGTCCTGGCCCCGGGCTTCATCGACGCGCACAGCCACCATGATCGTCAGGCCGAGCAGACGCCGGACATGATCCCGCTCACGGCCCAGGGCGTGACGACCATCGTGACCGGCCAGGACGGCGAGTCGGCCCTGCCTGTGAGGCGCTATTTCAGCCAGCTGGAGAAGACACCACTGGCCATAAACGTCGCCTCCTACACAGGCCACGGCACCCTGCGCGAGCACGCCATGGGCCAGGACTACAAGCGCCCCGCGACGCCGGCAGAGATCGGTGCGATGCAGTCAGAGCTTGCGGCTGATCTGCAAGCCGGGTCGCTGGGCCTGTCCACGGGTCTTGAATATGACCCCGGCATCTACTCGACCCCGGCCGAAGTCATGGCCCTGGCGAAGACCGCCGCAGCGGGCCATGGCCGCTATATCAGCCACCTGCGCAGTGAAGATGTGAAGCTGGATGCGGCTTTGGACGAGATCATCGCCATCGGCCGCGAGGCCCGTCTGCCGGTGCAGATCTCGCATCTGAAGATCGCCATCGTCGACCGCTGGGGGCAGGCCCCGCAGATCCTGGCCAGGCTCGACGCCGCCCGCGCCCAGGGGGTGGACATCACCGCTGACGTCTATCCCTACGAGTACTGGCAGAGCAATCTGGCTGTCCTGTTGCCCGAGCGAGACTTCGAGGATCTGGCCGCCGCCCGCTTTGCCCTGACCAAGCTGACCACCCCGGCCGGCATGCGTCTGGCGGTCTTTGCGCCGGATCCGTCACTGGTCGGCAAGACCATTGCGGACATAGCCGCCGAGCGGAAAGCCGACCCGGCCGAAACCTATCTGGCCCTGACCCGGCAGGCCGAGGCCTACCGCCTGGCCCATCCTGAGGTGGATCATGTGGATGCCGTGATCGGAACCGCGATGACGCCCTCGGATGTAGCGGCCTTCATCGCCTGGCCCCATTCGGTGATCTGCTCCGACGGCATGACCCACGGCCTGCATCCCCGGGGTTTTGGAGCCTTCGCCAAGATCCTGCGGCTCTACGTCCGGGACGAGAAGGTTCTGGGCCTGGAGCAGGCCGTCCACAAAATGACAGGCCAGACGGCGGCACAGCTGGGCATCGCCGGACGCGGTACCATCACCCCCGGTGCGTTTGCCGACCTGGTACTGCTCGATCCGCAAACCGTGACCGACCACGCCGATGTCAAACACCCCAACGCCCTGGCGACCGGTGTTGACAGGGTCTGGGTCAATGGTGTGGTCGTCTTCCAGGGCGGCGCGGCGACAGGGGCCCGACCCGGCCAGGTCGTCCGCCGCGCCGCGCCCTAGCCGATGACGCTCAGGGGGTCAGGCCGAAGCGCGCCGACAGGAAGTCGCCGATGGCGTTCCACATATGGACCTGGTTGGCGACCTTCGAGACCCGATGCCCCTCATCGGCAAAGCGTAGGTAGAGCACGTCGACGCCGTTGGCCCGAACGCCCTGGACCAGGGCGTCGGACTCGGTCGTCGGGTCGCGCGGATCATTGGCCCCGTGGACCACGACAAGCGGCGTCCGGATCCGCTTGATGTTGTTGATCGGGCTGATGCTGGCAAAGAAAGCCCGATCGGACGGGTCATCGATATCGCCGTACTCGACCCGATCCGAAGCCTTCAGGGCCGGGAAGGCCCCTTCGAGGGCAGAGACCCAGTTCATCACGCCAACCAGCGAGACCCCCGCGTCGAACAGGTCGGGATAGGTGCCGATGGCGGCATTGGTCAGGTAGCCGCCGTATGAGCCGCCCATGACGGCGGCCTTCCCGGGATCCACCAGGCCCGCAGCCCGGACGTGGGCGACGGCATCCTCGATATCGCCCAGTTCCTTGGGCCGCTCGCGACGGTCATTGGCCATGGCAAAGGCCTTTCCGAACCCGGTCGATCCCCGATAGTTGAAGTCGAGCACGGCCATGCCGCGCGCCACCAGGTACTGGGTCGAGGCGCTCCAGCCCGGACGGGCCTGGGAGCTCGGGCCGCCGTGCAACAGCAGGACGAGCGGCGGCTTTGCGCCATTCGCCGCCGGTGCGGGCCGGTACAGCAGGCCCGACAGCGGCGTCCCGTCGCGCCCCTTGAAGCGAACGGTTTCGGGACGGGCCATCCTGGCCGGGTCCAGACCCGCCCAGCTGGTGCGGACCGGACGGGTCACGGCGCCGGTTACAAGGTTCCAGACCCGGGGCTCTGCCACCGCGTCCGGGGCAACGATATTGACCAGCGCCACCGGAGCCGAATCCGCAAAGGCGATGCTGACGACACCACGGGGCAGATCGGGCGTCTTCAGCAGCTTGCCGGTCTTGAGATCGCGAACATGCGGAACGGCAAATCCGTCCTCGTTCGAGGTCCAGGCCATCCAGCGCCCGTCCTTGCTCAGGCTGAGCTGGTTCAGTTCGTGGGCGGCCTGCTCAACGATCTTCAGCTTGCCGGTGGCCAGGTCATAATGGGCGATGGCCCGGAAGTCCCGATCGACATTGGTGACCAGATAGAAGCCCCGGCCGTCGGCGGTGAACACAACGTCCTCATTGGCCGACGGGGTCGCAGGCTTGATCAGAGAGCGGACCTGGCCGGTCTTGAGGTCGAGCAGGCTAAGATCGGCCCCGTCCTCACCCCGGGTCTCGCTGAGCACCACCTGCTCACCTCCCGGCTGCCAGGCGGCGACATAGACGCCAAAGGATCCCTGATGCACGAGCCGGGTGGCCCCGGTGGCGACGTCGCCAACATAGACGTCGTAGTCGCGGCCGTTGCGCTCCGTTGAGCTGTAGACGAAGCGCTTTCCATCCGCCGAAAAGACCCCGAACTGGCGATAGGCCTCGGCCTTGGGAAGCAGGACACGCTCGCGGGCGCCGTCCGGGCTCAGCAGATAATAGCCCTGCCGCTCGTCACCAGCGGTATCGGCCGCATAGAGCAGGGCCGAGCCGTCCGGCGTCCAGTCCACGCTGTCGACCGTCGAGCCGAAGGTCAGCTGCCGGGGCGCGCCGCCCACCGCATCGACGATCCAGACCTGCGGCTCGCCGGTGATATTGCTGAGATAGGCCATCCGGGTTCCGTCCGGCGACAGGCGGGCCTGGGAGGCCCCCTTGACCATCAGGAAGCGCACCAGGTCCGGCTTGCCGGCTCCCGCCAGACCGACGGCTACGGGCTTGGGAACCGGTATATCAGCTGGAGAGGGGGCCATGGCCGCCGGTGTCGCCGTCTGACCAAACGCCGCCTGCGCGCCGCCAAGGGCGGCCAGGGCGGCCACCGTCACAAGGGTCTGCTTCAAGCCGCGCATGGTCTCTCCTCACATCATCCGACGATAGTCAGCAGGAACGCCCAGCCCGTCCAGCGTGTTTCGCGGTCCGGCACCGAGGGAACGGCATTGTGCCGGGCTTGGCGCACAAGGCGGATATGCTATGCACCCGCAGGGCCGAAGCGCCCCGCCCCGGAGCGCGCGTCTGTCCATGTCGGATCCCGAAACCCCGAAATCAGAACTTCCCGCCGGGCCGGAGGCCGACCTGCATGAAACCGACCCTGTCGGCGAGGTTCAGGACGAACAACAGGCTTCAACCCCGCCTGCGGGCGAAGAAGCAGGCCAGGATCCCGTTGCCGCGCGCCTGCCGCTCTGGCGGCGCCGCCCCTGGCAGATCGGCGCGGGTGTCACCGTCGCCCTGGTCCTGGCCATGATCCTGACCCTGCTGTGGTCCCTGCCGCTGAGCCGGGCGCTGGAGCCCCTGGACAATTCCGCCCTGGTCCTGGTGGCCGCCGACGGCACGCCGATCGCCCGCCGCGGGTCCTACAAGGAGGCCCCGGTCGATCTGAAGGCCCTGCCCGACTATGTACCTGCGGCCTTCATCTCGATTGAAGACCGGCGCTTCTACAGCCACATGGGCGTGGATTTCCGGGCCATTGCCCGGGCTGTCGGGGCCAATGCCAAGGCCGGGGGCGTGTCCGAGGGTGGCTCGACGATCACCCAGCAACTGGCCAAGAATGCCTTCCTGTCCAGCGACAGGAACCTGAAGCGCAAGGTTCAGGAAGCCCTGATCGCCGTCTATCTGGAAGCGCGGCTGTCCAAAGACGAGATCCTGTCGCGCTATCTCTCCTCTGTCTATTTCGGAAATGGCGCGTTCGGCGTCCAGGCTGCGGCCCGCCAGTACTTTGACAAGCCGGCCGAGCAGCTGACCCTCGGCGAGGCGGCCATGCTGGCGGGCATGGTCAAGGCCCCCTCCCGCCTGGCACCGAGCAGCAATCTCGAAGGGGCGACAGAGCGCATGCGGGCGGTCCTGGCGACGATGGTCGAGACGGGCGCCATTACGGCAACCGAGGCCCGGCGAGCGCCCGAGGAGGTTCGGGTCAGTGACGGCCGGCGCAAGATGCCGACCGGCTCGTACTTCGCCGACTGGGCCCTGCCCCAGGCACGGGCCGCAACGGGAGCCCGCTATGGCGAGACCATAGTCCGCACGACCCTAGACCCCAGACTCCAGGCCATGGCCGAAGCGACTCTCAGGCAGGCTCTGGACGAGGACGGCGAGGGTCTGAACATCACCCAGGGCGCGCTGGTCGCCATGCGTTCGGACGGCCGGGTTGTGGCCATGGTCGGCGGCCGTGATTATCAGGAAAGCCAGTTCAACCGCGCCGACGGGGCCCGTCAACCCGGTTCGGCCTTCAAGCTGTTTGTCTACCTCGCGGCCATCCGCAAGGGCATGACCATCACGACCCCGATCTCGGATGCACCGGTTGAGCTCTCGGGCTGGAAGCCCCGCAACCACGAGGGCAAATATGCCGGGCGCGAGGTGCCGCTGATCACGGCCTTTGCCGCATCGTCGAACGTCGCCGCCGTCCGCCTGGCGCATCAGCTCGGTCGGGCCGAGATTGTCAGGACGGCGCGTGACCTCGGCGTCACCGATCCCATTCCCGACGACCTGACCCTGGCCCTCGGCACCGGTCCGATGAGCCTGACCCACCTCACGGCGGCCTATGCCGCGATCGCCGCAGGCAAGGCCCCGATTGTGGCTCATGGCCTGGAGGGCTGGAAACCGAAGGTGCAGCCCCGCCCGCTGGGCCAGGCCGAGCTGGTCAACATGCGCGACATGCTCCGCTCGGCGGTACATCGCGGAACAGGCCTGGAGGCGGCCATCCCGGGTGCCTTCGGCAAGACCGGGACGACCCAGAACTACCGCGACGCCCTGTTCATCGGCTATGTCGACGATCTGGTGGTCGGTGTCTGGGTGGGCAACGACAACAACAGCGCGATGCATGGCGTGGTCGGCGGCGGAGAACCGGCCAAGATCTGGCGTCGGTTCATGACCTCAGCCTTGGGTCGCAACACCACCGCGCCAGTCCTTGAGGACGAAACGGTCGGCGTGGAGGATCTGGAACTTCGCGACCTCGAGCCCATAGAGCTTGATCCGATTGATCCCGACAGCCTGGATGCTCCAGGGCTGCCGACGACGACACCGTCCGAGGAGCGACCTGCCGCCCCAGACCTGACGAGCCCGTCGATCTTTCCGTAAGGAACGACCCGGATCAGGGCTCGCCCATGGTCTGGGCGCTGCGCAACTCCAGCCAGTCCGTGAAGGGCTGGCGATAGGCGAGGTCGAACACCTCGGGCTGCAGGCGGAAGGGCAGGCTCGACTCGCTGTTCCAAAGCATGACGACACCGGTCTTCGTGGCCGGGTCGAACATCATGGTCGAGCGGTATCCGGTCACGGCTCCACTGTGGCCGACCAGGCGATGGCCCCGATAGGTGAAGCTGCGCATACCCAGCCCGTAGGTCGGTCTGATGAGCGAACGGCCCAGCGCCGAGTTTCCGTAAGGCCGACTGGTATTGACGCGCGGGCGCTGGACTTCGGACAGCACGGAGCCGGACAGAACGCCCGGGGCGAGTCCCATCTGGGCCTGCATCCAGCGAGCCAGATCCACGATGTTCGAATTGACGCCGGCCGCTGCGGGCACGCGATAATAGAACTCGCTCAAGGGCATGGCGCTGCCGTTCCGCGACGGACGGGCCCAGCTTGCGCCGGCCTGCAGGCCTTGCAGGCCGATGGTCGTACTGGTCATGCCCAGCGGCGCGAACAGCCTTTGCTGGGCGAGGTCGGCATAGGTCCGGCGCGTCGCCCGCTCAATGACCTCGGTGATCGTGTCGAAGGCGACGTTCTGATAGCTGTGGCAGGTGGCAGGCGGACACTGGAGCGGTACGGTGGAGAAGCTCTGGCGGATGACCTTTGGGTCCCGCCCGCCTTCCAGCCAGCCGTCATAGGCATTCCGGGGCAAGCCGGTCCGCTGGGACAGGAGCTCTTCAACCGTAAGCGTGGTCTCGGCCCGCCCCGGCAGACGAAGGCTGGTGTCGTATTTCCCAAGCGGATCCGACAGCGACAGCATCCCGTCACCGGCCAGACGCGCGGTGAGCGTGCTGGCGACGGTCTTGGAGAGCGAGGCCCAGCGGAAAATCGTCCCGGACCCGACGGCATCGCCGCCGACCGGAGCGGTCTGGCCGTAGCCCCGGACAAAGGCCAGCCGTCCATCCTCGACGACCGCAATCGCAAGGCCCTGCATGCTGGGATCCGCCATCATGGCGTGGATGCGGGCATCCAGGATGCGGTAATCGATCCGACCGTGCCAGGTCTGCGGTGACTGCGGAATCACCTTCGGGATCGGCGGGGCCGTCGCAACTTGCGGGGCACCGTCCTCGCGGCCTTTCGAGACCCGCCAAAGCCCAAACCCGACCGCCACTGAAACCGTGACGAGCAGGATGACGGCCCAGATCCGCCAGGCCGGACCCCGACGAAAACGAAAAGTGCCGAAGCGGGTCTTGTAGAAGTTTTTCAGCGGTATGTTCCGTCGGATCCCGTCGCCGCTCGGTCACGCCCCAGGGAGACGGTTGCGCCTGAGGGGGAGTCGGGATCGAGTCGTGAGCGTAAGGGGGTCTCCTACGCCTTTGCCGCGTCGGAACAAGATCGATCCCGCGACTTTCTGGATCGAGGCTCGCGTCATGCGCCGATCCGAGTGGCCCGCACTGAGGGCCGGAGGGTCAGTCGACCAGAAAGCGGTAGCCGACCCCTGGTTCGGTCTCGATGATCTTCGGCTGGGAAGGGTCCGTCTCCAGCTTCTGGCGAAGCTGGCCGACAAAGACGCGGAGATACTGGGTGTCGGTGGCATGGGCGCTCCCCCAGACCGCGACCAGCAGGTCCTTATGGGTCAGCAGCTTTCCGTGCCCGAGCGCCAGACGAACCAGCAGGTCATATTCCTTGGGCGAGAGTTTCACGATCTCGCCCCCGCGGGTCACCCGCCGTTTCTCGATATCAATCTCGACAGCACCGGACCGGATGGGGCCCGGGGGAGCCTGGGCCGACACCCGCTGGCGCAGCGCAGCCCGAAGACGCGCCAGCAACTCCCCGACTCCGAACGGCTTTTCGAGATAGTCGTTGGCCCCGTTATCCAGCGCCTTGATCTTCTCGGCCTCGCGGTCCCGCGCCGAGAGGATCAGGATCGGACCGTCATAGAATTCCCGCGCCCGCAGCAGCACGTCTCCACCGTCCATGTCGGGCAGGCACAGGTCGAGGACCACCGCGTCCGGCGACCACAGAGCGATCCCGCGCAGACCCGCCTGCCCGCCATCGGCCCTGAGGGGTTCATAGCCGGCAGCCTCCAGCGCCGGGCCCAGGAACCGGTGGATCTGGGGTTCGTCATCGATGACGAGGATACGCTGGCGCAAGGTACTCATGGGGTCATCATAGCAGGTGGTGCGGTGTGGCAACCGCCTTGGGGACGCTGATCAGGATCCGGGTCCCCTTGCCGTCGCGGATGGGACTGGCCGCGGCAATCCGGCCGCCCATGGCATCGATGAAGCCCTTGGCAATCGACAGGCCCAGCCCGGCCCCCTGGCTGCGGTCGCTCGGCTCCTCCATCCGCCTGAACTTCTCGAAGACGCGCTCAAGCTCGGCCGTCGGAATACCCCGCCCCTCGTCCTCCAGACTGATCACCACATTGGCCCGGTCCTCATAGGCGGCCATCTCGATCCGGGTACCGGGCGGGCTGTAGGCGATCGCGTTCTCGAGGATGTTGACGATGGCCTGCTCCAGCAGACCGCCATCGACCCGCACAAGGCTCAGTTCGGCCGGATAGTCCCGGGTCAGGACCCTGTCGCCGAGCCGTCGGGTCACGCGGCCGGCAGCCGCCCCCAGGACATCACGGACATCCGTCCAGTCGGTCCGCAGCCGCAGGGCTCCGCCCTCCAGACGGGTCATGTCCAGCAGATTGCCGACATACCGGTTCAGGCGTTCGGCTTCCTCGCGGATGCTCACGACCAGGTCGTCCCGAACTTCGGTCGTGAGGGTCTTGCCATAGTCGATCAGCGTGGATGACGCGCCCAGCACGGTCGAAAGCGGGGTGCGCAGGTCGTGACTGATGGAGTTCAGCAGCGCCGAGCGGAAACGGTCGGCCCGCCGGAGCGTTTCGGTTTCAACGGCCTCTGTCGCCAGTTCCGCCCGCTCGAGGGCGACGGCACCCTGCTCAAGCAGCGCCAGAACCAGCCGTTCCCCATCCGACCCCGGCGTCATCCCTCCCGCTTCGATGCCGGCTACACCGGCCCGCGATCGCACCCCGTCCAGAGGCCAGAACGTCCAGCGGGTCTGCGGCAGGGTGCCGGTGCCGAAGCCTGCTGGCTCCCCCTTCTCCCAGGCCCAGCGGGCGGCGGCCATCAGGGCAACATCGAGCGGCTCAATGTCCGGAGCGCCCGCCGTCGTCTCGAGTTCGCCGTTCCGCGGGAGCAGGACGACGGCTCTGGATCCGGCGGCGGCGGCGGCCTGCTCGGCGATGGCCCGCGCCGCCGCCTCGCGCCCGGCTGCGGCCGAGAAGGTCCGACTTGCCGCAAGCAGGGCTGTTACTGCCGCCGCCCGATGCCGGGCAGTCTGTCCCTGGTCGCGAACCCGGCCGGCCAGACCGCCGACAGCGAGCGCCACGGCCCAGAACACCAGCAGGGTCAGGACATCGGTCGGTGATCCGATCTGGAAGCTGTAGCGCGGCGCGAGAAACAGATAATTGTAGACGAGGAAGGCGGCGGTCGCGGCGGCCAGGGCAGGTCTGACCCCGTGCAGAACCCCGGCCGCCAGCACGGCGGCCAGAAAAATCATGCCCAGATCCACCCGGTCGAAGGCCACATCCAGCCCCCAGGCACACAGCGTGGCGACCCCGACGAAGGCCGCGCCGGTCAGATAACCTTGCCAGGCCAGGGCGGTCCGTGAGCGGCGTCGGCGTGCCGGAGCTTCCGGCGCGGATTCGGTGACGACATGGATCGCCGTCCCGCGCGCCTCGCGCAGCAGCG
>Ga0187844_10000548_pt1 | contig 29439 bp, 23 predicted proteins | sample SpaLakP09_SKY_50_FD_134517 | JGI IMG/M metagenome (GOLD analysis project Ga0187844, IMG submission 134517) | Oligotrophic lake water microbial communities from Sparkling Lake, Wisconsin, USA - SP09_SKY_50 | ecosystem: Environmental > Aquatic > Freshwater > Lake | place: USA: Sparkling Lake... | reverse complement strand
CTCAAGCAAGACTTCGCGGGCAATACCTGTATCCGTATTGCCTGCAAAATTAATGCCTTCCAAGGCGGCGGCGCCACCGCAGACCTCGATGACGGCATCGCGGAAGGAATTCTCTCCTGCGCCGCCCGAAGTGATTAAGGTCCCGTCAATGTCAAAGAGGTAGAGACGTCTGCTGGCGAGTATGGCCGGTGAATGATCGGCATCAACCGGCATGATTCTCTTCCTTGCCTTCGGCCGTAACTGCCTCTTCAGTCTCGTTATTCTCTTCCTCATCTTCGTCGGAATCAACGTCCTCGACGTATTCCTCCTCGATTTTGGCGTATTTTCGCTTCCGTTTGGCGGCAGGGAGAGGGCTCATGGTCATGCCAACGGCACGACCTACGATTTTCGGGGGCATGTCTACCAAGGCCATGGTCTCGAGGTCCTGCTTGATCTTGTACATCATCGCCAATCCTAGATCTTTGTGGGCGTTCTCACGCCCGCGGAACTGGAGAACGATCTTGAGCTTGTTCCCCTTCTCAATGAACTCCTCGGCATGGCGGAGCTTGGTCTCGTAATCGTGGGCGCCGATCTTTACTCGGAACTTGATCTCCTTGATCTTAGTTGCGCTGTGCTTGCTCTCCTTCTCCTTCTTAGTGAGCTCATACTTGAACTTTCCGAAATCGGCGATCCGGCAGACAGGAGGATTGGCGGTCGGCGCCACCTCAATCAGGTCGAGGCCGTAGGACTTGGCACGGCGTATGGCCTCGTCGGTGTTTAGGATGCCGAGCTGCTGGCCTGTGGAGCCGATGATGACACGCACTTCGCGGGAGCGAATGCGGTCGTTAACACGGATGAATGCTGGATTAATGGGACTTTAATGCGCCCTCGTCTTGCGAAGGCACGGGGTTGTGACGGCACGTAGGTGCCGGCTGGTGACGGACTGCTGGAACAAGGAAACCAAAGGAATCAAGAGGATCAGGCAACGAAATACTGAGCCCGCTCATACGGTGAGCGTGCGGTCGCGGATTTCGGATTCGATTCGTTGGATGAATGCATCTGCTGTGATGGCCCCTTCGTCGCCGTGTTGACGGCTGCGAATGGAGAGCTGCCCTGCGGCCTCTTCCTTGGGTCCGACAACGATCATGTAGGGAACCTTATCAAGCTGGGCAAGGCGAATCTTGGAGCCGAGCTTTTCGGTAGAGAGATCGGCGCTTGCGCGGATGCCTTTAGACTTCATTTCGGCGACCATCTTTTGTGCGTACTCGGCAACTTTTTCGGAGACTGGCAGAATGCGGGCCTGCTCGGGAGCAAGCCAGACAGGGAAGTCTCCGGCGAAGTGCTCGATCAGGACGCCTGTGAACCGTTCCAAGGAGCCGAAGGGAGCCCGGTGGATCATCACGGGGACATGGGGCTTGCCGTCGGAACCTGTGTAGGAGAGGTCGAAGCGGACAGGAAGGACGTAGTCGACCTGGACGGTTCCGAGCTGCCACTCACGTCCGAGGACATCCTTGACCACGAAGTCGATCTTGGGTCCGTAGAAAGCCGCTTCGCCTGGCTCCTCGGAGAAGGGAACGCCGAGGGTGGCGGCCGCATCGCGACAAGCCTGTTCGGCGAGATCCCACTGGGCTGGATTGCCGGTGAATTTGCTGCTATCGGGATCGCGGAGTCCGACGCGTACCCGGTAGTCGGACATGCCGAGCGTGGTGAGCACTTTCTTAACGAGTTCGAGACATCCCTGCACCTCCACCGCTACCTGTTCTTCAGTGCAGAAGAGATGTGCGTCATCCTGAGTGAAGCCGCGCACGCGGGTCATACCGTTCAGTTCTCCCGACTGCTCCCATCGGTAGACGGTTCCGAACTCCGCCAGACGCACCGGCAGATCACGATAACTGTGAGGCTGGGAGGCGAAAATTTTTATGTGATGCGGGCAGTTCATCGGCTTCAGCATGAAGCCATCCAGCAGACGTGTGGGATCCATCACGCGTTCGGATGAGACGATTTCCTTGCCTGCACGTTCGTTCAGCGAGTTGGCAAATGATTCAGAGACCGCTTCCAGACGTGCGGTCATCTCCGCGCATCCACATCCCTCCGAGGCGATACGTTCGAGTTGATCTGGTTCGGGAATCGCAGGGAACTGGGACTCCTTATAGTAAGGGAAATGGCCCGAGGTCTTGTAGAGACCGATCTTGCCAATGTGCGGCGTGAAGACCTGAGAGTAGCCTTGCTTGGCAAGCTCACCGCTGATGAAATTCTGAAGCTCCTGGCGGATGATTGCTCCTTTCGGGGTCCAGAGAATCAAACCCTGGCCGACCGCATCGTCGATATGAAAGAGGCCCTGCTCTTTGCCAATCTTGCGGTGATCGCGCTTCTTTGCTTCTTCCAGCATGGCAAACCAGCTCTCCAGCTCATCCGTGGATGAGAAAGCCGTTCCATAGATGCGTTGAAGCTGGGGATTCTTCTCATCGCCTTGGTAGAAGGCGCTGGCCACATGGGTGAGGCGGAAGGCTGCCACCTTAGAGGTATCTGCGACATGGGGCCCAGCGCAGAGGTCGGTGAAAGCGCCGTTGCGGTAGAGAGTAATCTCTTCTCCCTCGGGAATGCGGGTGATGATATCGAGCTTGAATTTGCTCGCCTCCGGACGCGGTGTTAGGCCAGCGAGTTCACCACGCTCACCCATGGCAAGGGCCTCATCCCGGCTGATGATCTCGCGCTGAAAAGGCTGTGCCTCTGCAATAATGGCGGCCATTTCTTTTTCGATCGCAGCAAAATTCTCGGGACTGATCCGATGGGGGAGGTCGACGTCGTAGTAAAAACCATTCTCGACCGGAGGTCCTGCTGCAAACTGAGCCTCTGGCCAGATGCGCAGGATCGCATTGGCCAGAATATGGGCGCAGGAGTGACGGATCGTTTCGAGTTCGGTCATGAAAATAGGAAATGGGAGCTAGGAGATCGGAAATGGGGCAGAAACGATGGGAATCAGCGACTCGGGGAGAAGTGAGGGGATGCCTTTCTCAACCGGATAAGCGGCAGTACCATCTTCACGGACAAGGAAGCCGTCTGCATTATGGGACTCGAGTGAACGAAACTCCTCTGGTGTGGCCAGATGCAGCTGCTGGCCCGTGATAGGGCAACGAAGCAGTGAGGCCAGCTCAGTCAACACGTCTGCCATCGTTTAGTATTTCGCAACGGAAGGGTCGATTCTGTCAGCCCAGGCCAGAATACCTCCCTGCACATTGAAGAGCTTTGAGAAGCCGGCTCCCTGAAGTTCACGCAGGGCATTCGCCGAGCGGACACCCGACTTGCACTGGAGATAGATCGTGTCGGCACTATCGAGCTCGCTCATGCGCGAGTGGAGGTCCCCAAGCGGGATCAGCTTGGCTCCTGGGATACGGGCGATGTCCCACTCAAACTGCTCGCGTACGTCGATTAAGGCCACCTTCTCTCCACTCTGGAGCTTTGCCTGAAGCTCCTCGACCGTGATCTCGGGAACGGGAGCCTCGGCTTCCTCGGCTGCTGCGGCTTGAGGGATGCCGCAGAAGGTGTCGTAGTCGATGAGCTCTGTGATGGTCGGATGCTCACCGCAGACCGGGCACTTGGGATCCTTGCGGATCTTGAATTCACGGAACTTCATCTTCAGCGCATCGAAGTGGACAAGGCGTCCGATCAGAGGATCGCCGATGCCAACGATCAGCTTGATTGCTTCGATCGCCTGCATTACGCCGATGATACCGGGCAGCACGCCCAGAACACCCCCCTCGGCACAGCTCGGGACCATGCCTGGTGGGGGTGGTTCAGGATAGAGGCAGCGGTAGCAGGGACCTCCGAGATGAGGGGCGAAGACAGTGCACTGACCATCGAACCGGAAGATGGATCCGTAGATGTTTGGTTTCTTCTGGAAGACGCAGATATCGTTGGAGAGGTAACGCGTCGGGAAATTATCCGTTCCATCGATCACGATGTCGTAGGGCGCGACGATCTGTGCGGCATTCTCGGAGGTGAAGAAGCAGTCGTGCAGGTCAACCTGCACGTTGGGATTGATCTCCTTGATGGTATCTCTGGCGCTATTGATTTTCTTGCGACCGACATCGCGCGTGCCATGCAGGATCTGACGCTGGAGGTTGGAGAAATCGACCGTGTCAAAATCAACTAGGCCAATCCGTCCGATGCCAGCTGCCGCAAGATAAAGAGCGATCGGGGAACCAAGTCCACCGGTTCCGATGCAGAGGACGCTGGCCGCCTTGATCCGCTTCTGCCCCTCGAGGGTAACCTCGGGCATGATGAGGTGGCGCGAGTAGCGCGCGATCTCGTCGTTGCTAAGTTCGACAGCCGCCGTGCGGGCCGGGTCCAGAATACTATTGCTCATAAAAAGGGTGTTATTGGTAACCTTTCGCTCCTCATGGTTCAAGGGAAAGAGGCTTCCCCGTGACTTTAGGACACGCTTTCCGGTATCATTGAGGACTAGGAATGAGACCAGTTCTTTTATCGCTTCCTTGGCTTGCCTCGATGCTACTTGCTCTCGGGATCATCGGAATGGAGATGATCGGCGGGGGAGGGAGACCGATGTTCCCCTTGCTGGCCTGCTATATTCCGATCCTTCTGGCTGGATTTATTTCACTTCCCGGAACGTTGAGGAATCGTTCGCATCTTCCAGAGCAGGCCTTTCTTCTCATGATGATTGCAGCTCTTTATCTTATCCCAAGGACCATGGTGGGAGGTAATCCAGGGCTCAGGAGTTATGAGTTGTTGCGGATGGGCGGACTGTTTTTGACATATATGATCCTCTCGGTTTCCCTCGTCAGCAAGGGGCCGCGCCTTCTCTTGATCTTTCTGATATGCGTATCAGCGGTTTTTCAAACTATTGCGGAAATATACCAGATTTACTGCGATCCGTTGTGGCAACCGCTTTCCTTGTATCTTCCGGAGTTAAAAGCCTGCTACCAGCAAACGGTGGGCTCATATGCCAACAAGAACCATCTTGCCTGGTTGTTGTGTGCAGCCGCCCTTTTCTCACTCTCCATGGCGTGCTGGGGGCGCTTGAGATGGACAACCCGAAGCGCCTTACTCTACTTCTGGCTATTTTTTTCCATGGGGGTCTTTCTTAGTCTAAGCAGGGGAGGTTCCGTCTCCCTCGTCATCGGATTCGTACTCTTCGGTCTTTGTTCCCTCGCGATGCTTTTTTTATCGGGAAACCGATCCGCATTGATCTCCGGGGGTATTGCGGTAGGAGTCATCGGGATTCTCGGGGTCGCATTAATTTGCTTTCTTCTTGCGAATGCAAGCGTGGCCTCTCGTCTTCAGGGTGTTTGGATGGACACCTTCAGGGAGGATCTGTGGCGGGCGGCGGCGCATGATTTCGGGAGGGCTCCGTTTATCGGGATGGGCGCAGGCAGTTTCCAGTGGTCCGCCCGACTCATGATGCCATACGAATCCTTGCTTGCTCACAATGATTTTGCACAATTGCTTTCCGAGTATGGGCTGATTGGCTTCCTCCTTGTTACAGCCACTCTGTCTGCTCATTTTTTAACTGGTTTGAAGTGCGTTACAGGTTTCTCGCGCGTATCCTTGGACAGCGGTCAGAATGGTATTCGTTTCAGTGATTCTCGAGCAATTCTGGTGGGGTGTCTCGTCGTGGTCTTGGCCGAAATCATCCATTCTTTTTTTGATTTCAACATGCATCTCGGGGCCAATGTTCTCATTGCCGGGGCCTGTCTCGGGATGCTTTCGAACCCATGTCTCCAAAGGAGAGAAGATAATCAGGCAAGAGCGTGGTTTGGCCCCGTTATGGGACTGATTCAGATTGCTCTCTGCCTGTCACTGACACTGCTTTGCTTGAGAGATTGGAAAATTGAGAAGGATGTTTTTCATTCGGATATGGTGAGCCTGGGCAGCGCATGTCCAGAGGGTGCCGAAACCACGGCTCAACTCGTTGCAGCGGCCGTTCGAGCTTGTGCTGCTTCGCCGTGGAGCGCTAGGAATGCCACGGTGCTTGAGGACCTTCTTGTGCGTTGTGGGCCGATTGCAGGAATGACTGCGCAGGAAGCCTTGGATCTTCGATTGCGAGTATTGGAGAAGGTGGAGGAAGGCGATCCCGGAGCCTGGTATCCGTCAATGAGATTGGCTCAACTTTGGGCTGCTCTTGGAGACGAGAACCGAGCTAGAAAGTCCTTTCTTCTTGCTATGCAGAGACTTCCACTTTTTGCACTGCCCTATGAGGAATTTGCTATTTTCCTTACGAAGGAGGGGGCCGATGAAGAATCAGCTCATTATTTCCGCCTCTCCAAGCGATTTCAGGATGCCCATGATCGGGGGACTAAGCTTTCTCGATAAGGAGGGGAGATTTGCAACTCTTTTTGAGATTTATGAGGCGCTTTTGACACAAAGCAATCCTTGCCATTTCTGTTGATTCAGTGTGTTTTGATCAGCCGATTTTTATTAATCTTTTCTCATCCCAGCTACGTGTTTTTAAGATCTTACAGTCTTGTATGGAAGGCATGGCTTTTTGCACTAGTCCTGAGTGTTCAAGCTGTTTTCCTCCATGCTCAGGAGAATCAAAGTGATGGAGGTTCTTCTCAAGGCGGGAGTGAGGCAAGTGGAAGTGCGGGAAATGCCGGAAGCGCCACCCCATCGCAACAGTCATCGTCAGTAAATAATGCTCTTCAGGTTTCCCCGCCTTCGGCCACACTTCCGACGCCACCTCTTCCCTTGCCCCCTCCGCTTCAAGAGGCGACCCCCTCCCCCTCTCCATCAGAGAATCAGTCACAGCCAACGCCGCCTACTGTTGCTCCGCCTGAGTTTAATCCCCCAACGGCTGAAAGTCTGAATCTCCCCAGCGCACAACCCGCTGGAAATCCAGAGTTCGCCCCCGCTTCGGTGGGGATGCCCAGCATGACATTGGATGATTCGAATCCAGGTGAGGGTGCGACAGGCCCCGGACCAGGTCCTCTAGGCGGGATGTTTGACTGGGCCAAGAAGCTCCGTTTCAACGCCGCTGTGCGCAGCGGCTATGACAACAATGTCAACAGCGCGAACGTCAACAACACGACCAAACCTGTGGGAAGTTGGTTCGGCAACTTGAACGGCGGGGTCAATTACCGCTTCGGCGCTCCGCGACTCAATGTGAATGCAACCCTCACCGGAGGGATGACTTGGTATGCGAACCCGCCTCCAAACCAGCAGGTTCAGGGAACTATCGGCTTGGGGGTCTCGACCGAGTACCGCTACACCCCTCGTCTGATCCTGACTTTCAATACTTCTAGCTCCTATCAACAGCAGCCTAATCCGTCGCTTATCGGCAGTTCGCAGAACCAGAACGGATCCTACATCTTTACTGCCAATAGTTTCTCAGGTGCCTATCAATGGTCGGATCTCTTCACGACCATCACGCGCCTCAGCTTCACCTCCATGTTCTATTTGGATGACGAACTCAATGCTGGCGGTCAGGGATTCAATCAACCCGCCTTCTCTCAGTCCTTCCGCTGGCTTGTCAAGCCAACGACCACTGCAGTCTTGGACTACAACACAGACTACTACGGATATGCCCAGCAAGGTAACACTAGCTGGGGCCAGAGTTTGTCCGCTGGATTCGACCACATCTTCAATCCTCAATGGTTCTGGAACTTCCGAGCAGGCGCCGAATTTCGAACTTATCAGAATAGCGCAAGCGGCTCCGGCACCTATATTGGCCCCTATGTCGACAGCAACCTGTCTTGGGCTCTGGGAAAGACCTCCTCGATTAACTGGACCGCCCATGTGGGAACTCAACCCTCCGGTCAGAATAATGTCAGTTTCAGCCCTGCTGCCAGGAGCGGTCTGAATTACTCACAGGGCATTACGGCCAAGCTGAAAGCCAATGCCGGCATCTTCTATCTGATTCAGAATTACAAGGATGCATCTTTTGGTCCCGTCCAAGCTAATGGACAGCCGGGTCTTATCGACTTCAACCAGCAGAGCATTCAAGGCAATGCTTCCCTCTCGTATGAGCTGAATCGGATCTTTCAAATCTCCACCGGGTATCAATACATGACCTCCATCACCTCGGGAGGTTCCTCCACTTCATCTTTAGAGTACAATCGCGGCATCAGTTACCTCCAACTCAATGGAGCCTTTTGAGCGTCATCTCTTGGACAATTGTGAGGGGTTGGTTTATTTTTCCTGAAATCGTTTCCGATTTCTTGAACATACGGATCCCAGTCATTCAACAGATCTAATTTTTTCATGCAGTATCAACATAACGAGGGGAGCGGGGATACCGGGGAAATCAATCTCCACATACTGGACTACTGGAGGGTCATCCGGGTCCGACTGCCGCTCATCATCCTTGTTTTCCTGCTGGTCGTTATCACGGCTGGTGTTAGCACCTATTTGACCCCGAGACAGTACCAGTCCTCTGTCACGATGCAGGTGAAGGAGGATAATAATAACATGCACATTTTCGGTACGGAAGGAGGACGAGGTGTCGATCCGCGCTTCGCAACCACTCAATTCCAGATTCTCCAGCGCAAGGAGATCCTCTATCCTGTCATCGACACCATGAAGCTCCTCCAGAAATGGGATCTTCGATCAAGGGATGTGGCCTTCATGAGGCTGCGCGGGATGATGAGTGTTTCTGAGATCAGAGGAACCGACCTTATCCAGATCTCTATCATGGATAAGGATCGCCAGGAATCGGCCGACTTAGCGAATACGATAGCGCTGGAATACCAGAAAAAGCGTATCGACGAGCAGCAGGGATGGGTTGCCCGTTCCTTGGTTCAGCTTGAGGACGAGGTCAATAAGCAGCGCACCAAGACCGAAGCACTCAGGGATGCAATGACGAAGATGAGAGTCGAGGCTAAGATCAATGATTTGAATCCCGAGAGCGTGGAGGACCTCAGCCTAGCAGAGAAGAACATCCTAGTCAGCGTTGAGGGTCAGGTGAACGATGCTCGGATACGGGTGGCGACCCTGCGTTCCAAGCAGGAACAAATCAAGGGAATGACGGATGACCAGATTATCCGGAGTCTGAAAACCTTTGAGATGGATGATGCGATGATCTCCCAGATCCTGCCCCAGTACGAAGCCTGTGTTTCTCAGGAGGCCCATATGCTCAGCTCTGGGCTTGGCGCGAATCACCCTTCCGTCCAGTCATTGCAGGCCACGAAAAAGGTCTACGCCGAACAGCTGAAAAATCAGATCGGCATACTGCGTAAGTCGTTAGCAGCAAATCTGGAAATTAACCAGAAAGCCCTTGAGGCCATGGAGCTTAAGTTGAGCGAGGCCCGAACAGGGGAGCAGGATTCCAAATCAAAAGCTCTTCATTATCAGGAGGCCAAAAACGAATATCTCAAGGCCAAGCGCATCCTAGAGTCTGCCGAATCACGTTACTCCACCGAGGCGATGCAGCGCACCATGCCCCAGAGTCCGGCCACCATCTGGGAAAAAGCCGAGGTATCCGATTTCCCGGCCAAACCTAAGGTGGGTAAGAACATGGCTATCGCCGTGGCTGTGGGATTGGCTCTCGGCGTCGGGCTGGCCTTTATGATCGAGTATCTTGATACTAGCGTGAAGACTATGCAGGACATTGAGGCTGCCCTTGGAGTTCCAGTTCTGGCAGTTATTCCACGCGATATCGCAGTCCTCAAGGATGCCCCCGCTGACTGCTCGGATGCGGAGGGTTATCGCATCATGCGGACCAATATCGAATTCAACCGTAAGTCTCCGGATGCAAATACTGTAACTCTCGTCAGTGGTGGAGTGGGTGAGGGCAAATCAACGACCCTCAATAACCTTGCGTTTACCTTTGCGAAGGGTGGTTACCGCACGCTCATTGTTGATGCAGATTTAAGAAGACCCTCTCAACACAGGTTTTTTGGCGTTGCCAACGATCGAGGGCTAACGGACTTCCTCACCACAGATATTTCATTTGAACCTCTTGTTTTGAGTACCCCTATTGACAACCTCTGGCTTATGCCGAGCGGCAGGTTGCCTATTGACGCCGTGGGAATTCTTAATTCGCAACGGATGATTGATTTGATTCAGCAACTAAAAGCATCTTACGACATGGTTTTTTTTGATTCCCCCCCCATCCTAGGAGTCAGCGACGCCTCTGTTATCGCCAGTTCTGTGGATCTCACGATCGTCGTGGTACAGCATCGCCGCTTCCCCAAAGCGATGCTGATACGCGTGAAGCAAACTTTGCAGAATGTCGGGGCCAAGATTGTGGGATGCGTCCTCAACAACACGGATATACGACACGACGAATACTACGAATATTACACGAGCTACTATCAGTATTATAGCCCACATCAGTCCAAGAATACTCCCGAAATAATCCCTAAAAAGGATGTGCCTTCCAAAAAGGAGGCAGATGGTGAATATTAAATCCATGATGAAGCCCCTGATCCGGCGTGCACTCCTTCTGATTTTCCTTCTCTGTGGGGGAATTTCACTAAATGCCAAAGAAGTGGCACTGCACTCCGGTGATATGTTGAGTATTCGTCTTGCCGGCGTTCCATCCGAAGAAATCAGTCAGGTTTCGGGGGCCTACACAATTGATGGAACTGGTGACATCAATATTCCCTATATTGGCAAAATTCGTGCCGCAGGACTCAAGCAGGCCGAAGTCCAGAACAGTATTGAAACAAGTTTCAAAACCAAGGGTATCTATTCATCCCCAATCGTTACGGTCTCTGTGCAATTCGACAGGTTTGTCGACGTCGAGGGGGATGTTAGAGGGCCCCAGCGGGTGAAATACACATCTGATCTAACAATTCTTGGCGCAATCACTGCGTGTGGTGGATTCACAGATTATGCCGATCAGACGAAGGTAACGATTACTAGAAATGGCAGCAGAACCTTTGTGAATGTCAAAAGAGTCCGTCAAAATATCGATCCGGACCCTGCCGTGGAGCCTGGTGATAAGATCTCAGTTCCGAGAAGTTTCTGGTAAGATCAGAAACCGATCGGAAAAGCTTTAGGCACTCTCGGCCTCAAGAGCTGCCACCTGCTGCACATCCTTGTCACCCCGGCCGGAGAGATTCACTACGATGAGCTGATCGGGGGTCATCGTCGGAGCGATCTTAATTACCTCGGCGATGGCATGGGCGGTCTCGAGCGCGGGTATGATCCCTTCGATCGAGGAAAGTTTATGGAAGGCTGCAAGAGCCTCGTCATCAGTGGCGTAGGAGTAATCAATCCGACCGACGTCCTTCAAGAAGCTATGCTCTGGTCCGATGGCCGCATAATCTAGTCCCGCGGAAACCGAGTGCGTCAGTTCGATTTGTCCATCGTCATCAGCCAGAAGCCAGGTCTTGGTCCCTTGAAGAACCCCCAACTTGCCCCCCTGAAAGCGTGCGGCGTGCTTGCCTCGAATAATGCCGCCGCCACCCGCCTCGACCCCGGTCATCCTGACATTTTCGTCATTAAGGAAGGCATAGAAGAGGCCTATGGCATTGCTTCCACCACCAACACAGGCCACCAGAAGATCAGGCAGTCGCTCCTCGCGCTGGAGGATCTGCTTACGTGTTTCATCCCCGATGATACGGTGAAAATCTCGCACGATCATCGGATAAGGATGTGCCCCCAGAGCGGAACCGAGAATGTAATGGGTGTCGCGGACATTGGTAACCCAATCACGCATCGCCTCGTTGATTGCTTCCTTCAGGGTGGCCTGACCGGCGGTAACGCCAATCACCTCAGCCCCAAGAAAGCGCATACGCGCAACATTCAGCGCCTGGCGCTCCATATCAACCGCTCCCATGTAAATCCGACATTGGAAGCCAAATCGCGCTGCCGCCGTAGCCGTCGCGACGCCGTGCTGGCCAGCGCCGGTCTCGGCGATGATCCGCTTCTTGCCCATGCGCCGGGCGAGCAAGATCTGGCCGAGGGCGTTATTGATCTTATGAGCGCCTGTATGAAGTAGGTCTTCACGCTTCAGGTAAATCCTGGCTCCTCCAAGTTTCTTAGTCAGGCGCTCGGCGAAATAAAGAGGAGTGGGACGACCTGCAAATTCCTGAAGTAGCGAGGCCAACTCATTCCGGAAGGCAGGATCTTTCTTGGCGTCATCATACTGCTGCTCAAGTTCGAGCAGTGCGGTCATTAAGGTTTCCGGAACAAAACGCCCTCCGTAAGCACCGAAGTGGCCATATTGGTCGGGAAAGCTAGTAAGGTTGCTGATAGTGGGCGACTTAGATGCCATCTCATTTATTATGTCTTGGAAGTCAATCCGCGGCAATCGCCCATCATCTAAAAGATGCTCCTATTCTACTAAGAGTTTGACGCGAGATTCACAATGACCTTGCGGAAGGGCGAAGGCATCGGCAGCGCCACCAGTTCATCCAGCGTGAAGCCTTTCAGTAGGGCTGGAATCTTTCCGATTACACGATGGACCTTCATCCTGATTCTGTAGCGTGTGATGGGATACGTGATCTCAGAGAGTATGCGTCCGCTCGACGGAGCGTTGCCCAGTTCTGGTAGAATCCAGAGTCCCCGCCACCGGGGCCCTTGTGATTCCTCAAGATAGAGCCGATCCGCTTTCCAGAACCAGGCGCGGTGTTCTACAAGTTTGGTCGTCACGGAGCGGGGGGATTTTTTGGGGAGTTTTTCGGGCTCACTCACTGCGCATGTTTTCTGAAGAGGGCAAGATGTACATTCGGGCTCACCCGACTTGCAGATCGTTGCTCCAAGGTCCATCAAGGCGGATGCCATAGCACGGCATTGGGTTGAAGGGAAAAAACTGGCGGCGATTGCGGCAAGGTTGTTTTTTCCAAGAGCGGTATCGATGGGATCTCTCATGTTTCCCCAGCGGGCCAGAACCCGGATGATGTTCGTGTCGAGAACCACGGCGTGTTGATCGTAGGCAAAGGCCCGGATCGCCGCCGCCGTATAGGCTCCAATCCCCGGCAGCGAAAGCAGGTCTGATTCCTCCACCGGGATATCACCTCCATAGTGCTCCATCACAGTTCGCGCCGCCGCATGAAGCCTCCTCGCCCTGGAGTAGTATCCAAGGCCTTCCCAAGCCGCGAGGACCTCCTGCTCCTCCGCCTTTGCCAAGTCTCTGATGCTTGGGAAGCGACGCATCCAGACATGGAAACGCGGTATCACCGTAGTGACGGTGGTCTGCTGAAGCATGAACTCCGAGACGAGGACGGCATAGGGATTGTGCTCCTTTCGCCACGGGAGTTCATGCCTGCCGTGGAGTTCATGCCATTTCAGAAGTTCTTCACGCGCATTGCCCAACCGCTTTCTTAAATGCGATGATTTCACTCTAGCTGCGGGTCTCTTCTGCTTGTCCACAGTAGGCTCGTAGGGCACGGTGAGAAAAACATCAAGCCGCTCCACATACCTTTTTTCATTTTTCATGCCCCCGCTTCACTCACAGACCTATCCGCTGACACAGGAGCAGGCGGCAAAGTTGCAGACTCTTCTTCGCGAGCGAGGGTTTACGTTCGTCGAGAAGCCGTACACTCTCTACGCGGCCACCAAGGAGAAGCTCAATATCGCAGTCTATGAAAAGGGGCCGAAGGCTCTCTTGCAGGGTCGCGGACTGGAGGATTTCATCACCTTCGTCCTGGAGCCTGAGATTCTTGGTGAGGCTCGTTTGGGCTATGAGGAAGTGCATGAGCCAGAGCAATTTGCCCCCCACTTCGGTATCGATGAGAGTGGCAAAGGAGACCTCTTTGGGCCCCTGGTGATTGCGGGGGTCTATGTCGACGGTGATTTAGCGCGGCATCTACGCGATGAGGGCATCCGTGACAGCAAGGGAATCGGAACGGATAAGAAGATCCGGGAACTTGCACGGGTGATTCGGAATTCGGGAGCACCCTCAGAAATCATTGTGATCAGCCCTGAAAAATACAACCAACTCTACACAAAGATCGGGAATCTGAACCGCCTGCTCGCTTGGGGCCATGCCCGCATCATCGAGAACCTCTGTGCCCGAGTTCCGGAGTGCCCCCGGGCACTTTCCGATAAATTCGCCGATGCGAGGGTGCTAGAGAAAGCACTGCTCGAAAAAGGCAGTAAAATTCAGCTCGATCAACGCACGAAGGCGGAGAGCGACTACGCAGTCGCTGCCGCATCGATCTTGGCCCGCGAGGGATTCATCGACTGGCTCGACAAGCATGGTAAGGATCTTGAAATCACTCTGGCCAAAGGTGTTTCAGCCAAGGTGAAGATTGCCGCTGACGAAGTGATCAGGATGTACGGTGCAGGAATGCTTCCCAAGGTTGCCAAGATGCACTTCAAGACAGCATCAGAAATTCTTCAGGCGGCTATCAGGTCATAGGGTCAGTAACCGAAGCGCTTCCTGAGCGCCCATGCATCTCGGAGCGCCCTGAATCCGTCTCTGGGCAACCAGACGCGTGAGCCTCCAACATCAGCCCAAGTCACGGGAACTTCCTTTATCTGATAACCGAGATGTTCCGCAATATTGAGTATCTCCACATCGAAGGCAAATCCGTTCAGTTCCGATTTAGCAAAGATCTCCTTTGCTGTGTTGTGACGGAAGAGTTTGCAACCACACTGCGTATCGGCAAAGCGGGTCAATCTTCCCAGGCGCAGCGCCAGGTTGAAGGCCTTGCCAGACAACTGTCTCATGGGAGGTTGTGCGATTGTGATCCTACTATTCGGGAGTCGTCTGCTGCCCAGGATTATGTCGAACTCGGGGTTGGCTTCCATCATGCACACAAGCTCCTCCAAACACTCCACTGGGACGCTTAGGTCGGCATCGGTAAAGAGAATGATCGATCCCCGTGCCGCAGTGATACCGAGCCGGACTGCCATGCCTTTTCCCTCGCCGGAATGCTGGATAATCGGGCGCAGGTCCGGATTCTTAGCTGCCGCCGCTTCGACGATTTCGGCGGTGCGATCATGCCCTTGGACTACCGGGATCACCTCCGTCCGTCGCCCCGATTTGAGAGTCCAATCTCGGATCATTTCCAGTGTCTTGGGAAGACGTTGCTCCTCGTTCCTTGCTGGAATCACAATGGAGAGGGCCGGGCGATCTTGATTCATTTCTCAGGGTACGTTTACTTGGTCTCAATGCAGATTCGACGAAGTGACTCCAGCGTCAAGCCACTCCTTACTCTTGTTGGCAAGGGAGTTCTTATCGAAGCAGTCATAATTCTTCTGGCTACGATCCTAAGGCTCTGGGTTCTTGATCTGAAGCCGGCTCATTTTGACGAGGGGATCAACGGATGGTTTGTCGACCAGATGAGGGTGTCGGGATTCTATCGCTACGATCCGGAGAATTATCATGGTCCACTCTACTTCTACGTGCTGTTTGTTTTCCTTTCGCTTCTTGGGAGGAATCTCTGGGCACTCCGTCTACCTGCTGTAATCGCAAGCATTGCCTCGGTCTGGTTGGCGCTTCGCTTCGGCCGCTTCTTCGGATCGACTGCCGCGCGCTTAGGAGCTCTGGCTTTAGCGGTGTCACCCGCAGCCGTTTTCTATGGGCGCTATGCGATCCATGAGTCGTTGTTCGTTGCTTCCCTGATGATTATAGCCCTGGGGCTTTTCGGGCTTTGGAAGAATGGTTACAGGCGCGACCTGGCCATCACGGCTTCTGGGGTAACGTTGTTACTCATACTCAAGGAGACGGCGGTGATTCATCTGGTTTGTTTTGCGCTCGCTGCAATGTGTCTGGCGATTTGGCAGAGGATATTTCCTTCACGTCCGGTAATGCCCCTTGCCAGGCAGGGATGGAGCAGCCGAGATCTGCTCAAGTGTTATGCAGCTTCGGTGCTAGTATTGGTTTTTTTCTACAGTGGAACCTTTCTGAATTGGGGCGGAGCGCCCGATTTTTTTAAAGCCTATATCAAGTGGTTTCAGACCGGAACCGGTGCCGGCGGCCATGTGAAGACGGATTATCAGATCGGTCAATTTGCTTTCCTGAACTGGTATTGGCTCGCCCTGATGGCCCACTACGAATGGCCGACACTGATGGGATTGCTCTATGCAATCCGCTTGGCCTGGCCTGCCACTGCCCAGCAACGTTATCTGGCGATCTATGGTCTGGGGGTTCTGATCGCTTACTCGATCGTCCCCTACAAGACACCTTGGTGTATCATTTCGATCCTCTGGCCCTTTCTCCTGCTTTTCGGATGTGCTGTTGATGAACTATGGCAGAAAACCCAATTTCACCTGGTTGTGGCTTTACTTATCGTGTTGCTCCTTACGGCATCGCTCCTAATCACCCTGAGATTGAATTTCCGTCACTTCGCCGACCCTTCCGAGCCTTATGTCTACGTGCAGACCACGCCTGAAATTGCCATGGTGACCGAACCGATCCTTGGCCTTGCCGCACAGGATTCCCGCAACCATGCCATGAGTGGTCAGATCTCGCTCGAAAGCTACTACCCGCTTCCATGGATTTTAGGAGACTTCACCCGGATCGGCTATTACGGAAAGGAAGAGATACCAGCCGTTCTTGACGGAGATTTCATCATCGCACTCACAACCGAGCAGAAGGTAATCGAGGGACGACTTCGGGAGCCTTATCTGAGAAGACGTTTTCATCTCCGTGATTCCATGGATGAATGCACCGTCTGGTTCCGAGAATCACTCTTTGCACAGTGGTTCTCCAAGGATGGGCACGGAAAACCGGACCGAGTCACTCCTTCAGCTGCCAAGCCCGCAAAGGTCACCCCTTCATCTTCACCATCGCCTAACCATTGAGAATTCCTGCGGCGATCCTTTCAGGTGTGGCCGCCTCGGTGGTTACAGCCATTTCTTTGGCCTGGATGAATTCGGGTCTTCATGGAGCCGTGACATGGTCTGCTTTGCTGGTGGGTATCCTCGTGGCAGCGATTTTTTTTAGGGGAATTCCATCCTCATCCGGCCCACGTCTCTTGTTTTGGGATTGCTTCATGATCGTCGTGTTTGCATGCGCTTCGGCCAGGGCATTCTTCTGGCTGATCATCGTGGACGGTGACTTCTGGAAGGTGCTTTCGCCGAATAATCTCGGGGATCTTTCACTGCATCTTGCCTTCATTAATCACTTGGCATTCACCACCCATTGGTGGCCGCAGAGCCCGATCCTCGCAGGAGATCCTCTCCGCTATCCCCTCGGAGCTGATCTCTTCAATGCTTTGCTGGAGCGTGCCGGGATGCCTTCAGAGATTGGGTTGCTCTGGTGCGGAATCCTTGGTGCAATGCTCACCGGGTATGCTCTATGGCGCTGGGGAGGAGCTATGGCGCTTGCCGCATTACTCTTCAATGGAGGTGTTGCAGGAGTGGTGCTTCTGCGGGGTGCGGATCCCGATGCGGTGAGTGAGTGGAAGAACATCTTTCTCACCCTCTTTGTCACCCAACGGGGATTTCTTTTTGCCCTTCCAGCGGGACTGCTCCTTCTGGCTGCATGGAGGGAGGAGATCTTCGGAAAGTCTGGAAATATTATCCTGCCTCTATATGTCCAAGCTCTGCTTCTGGGTGCAATCCCACTCTTTAGCATCCATGCTGGATTGTTTATGGGCGTTGCCATGACGGGACTTGCCCTTCTCTCCCCCACCTCGCGTGTCAAAACGCTTCGACTGGCTCTGTTCGCATGGCCCATGATGGCGATCACTGGATGGCTGGTCACCAGCGGGGCCGGAGGTCCCTCGGCGGCTCACTCTCTTGGGTGGGCCCCGGGATGGATGGGAGACGGAACCGTCGGATTCTGGTTTTGGAATTTCGGCATCAGTTTGCCGCTCTGTCTCTGCCTCTCTCTCCTGCTGATTAAGAGAGAAGGAAATGAGGAGGCAAGAGCCTTTGTCTGGCCCGCTGCTTTTGTCTTTATGCTCTGCATGATCATCCGGTTTGCCCCATGGCCCTGGGATAATATGAAGCTGATGATCTGGTCATGGCTTGTGACCGTTCCCTATCTCTGGAGTGTCTTGCTGCGTTCAAGGCCTCTCTGGCTACGACTTTCTGTAGTAGTCCTTTTGTTCGGATCGGGTGCCGCAACTCTTCTCACCGGTTTAGATGCGCGCCAGGGCTATGAACTCATCAAGCGAAGCGCGTTAGATCAGACTGCATGGATCTTGCGGAAAATTGACTCCGATGCGGTTATCGCTTGCGCGCCCGAGTACAACCATCCGGTGTTGATACTCGGACATCCAGTTGTCTGCGGCTATGAGGGCCATCTTTGGAGCCATGGTTTGGATTACAAAAGCCGTTTGGCCTCTCTGAATAGCATCATGATGGGAGAGCCTGGTTGGCGTGATAAAGCCCGCTCCCTTGGGGTCTCTTATCTTTACTGGAGTGATCTGGAGGCTAAGCGCTGGCCTGACTCAAAGCTATTATGGGCAAGAGAGACGACTCCCTCACTTCATCCGCTGGAGTGAAGATCTCAGAAAATCTAAGCCATAAACCCGATTGCATTTTGAAATCGTTATTTGATAATTAGAACACATGAAGACTTCCCTAATCCTCCCCGTTGCCATTATCACCGCGCTCTTCGCCAGTGGTTGCACCACCGAAGTCGGCCCCAATGGACAAACCCGTCAGGTCATGACCCCGACGGGAGCTGCCGTGGTACAGGGCTTGTCTGCAGCCGCTATCGGTGCAGGAACTGGTGCCCTCATGCGTGGCGTGAATCCTGTAGCCGCCGGAGCAATTTCCGCCGGAGCAGGCAGCATCGGCTCACAGGCGATTAATGCCTTTATTCCTAAATCCAGCGGTTCTGGTGGTGGAGCATCTCAGCAGCCCAATCAGCAGCTCTACGTCCGCTCGGGCGATAGCTTCATTCCTGCCAAGATCAGCTATGTGCAGCAGCCAGATAGTAGCTACGCCCCCATTTATCCTAGGGGTAAGCAGCTCTTCCGGATGCTGCCAAACGGATCTTTCTCTCCTGTTAACTGACCTGAGCTCCCTCTTCGGGGATTTTTTCGGCTTAGGATGACGAAAATTAGTAAATCTTCTCTCTTCGTTCTTAGGTTCAGTTTCCCATAGTCCGATGGATCGACTTATTTCTTCCGATGGACTAGCGGTCCTTGGTGCGGAGTATGCCGCGCAAGGTAAGAAGCTTGTGCTCACCAACGGATGTTTCGATCTCTTGCACACAGGCCATGTCCGTTACCTCGAGCAGGCTCGCGGTTGTGGTGACGCTTTGATCGTGGCCGTGAACAGCGATACCTCCGTGCGTGAACTCAAAGGACCCGACCGTCCACTCAATGGAGAGCTAGATCGAGCCGAGGTGCTGGCGGCTCTTCGCTGCGTCGATCATGTGACGATTTTCTCCGGCAAGCGGGTGACCGACGTGATCCGTCTTTTGCGACCTGCCATCTATGCCAAGGGAGGAGATTATACGCTTGAGACTCTTGATTCCGGCGAGCGCACCGCGCTGGAAGAGACAGGTGCAGAGATCAGCCTTCTACAACTGGTGCCCGGACGCTCCACGACGGGCATCCTGGAAAAGATGAAGCAGTTTTCCTGAGAAGACTTCCTCTCGGGTTAATACTGAGGAGGCCCGATTAGACGCATCGCTGGATTAATGGAGCGCTGGTCTGGAAAGATGAGTGGTGCGTTGGTCGAGATGAGAGTGGAGCTTGTGAGCACGAACTCGGGATAGAAGCTGTCGCTGGCGGGTTCATAGACCTTCTCACCCGAGAGATATCCGTTGAGTTTGTACTCGTAGTTGTTATCCGATCCGATCGTGTTTTGTTCGCGATCGGGAGCCAGTTTCTTCTGCTCGTTGAACATGACGAGCTGCGACTGCTTCCAGGGTTCACCTGGCTTTCTGACCCATCCCCACATTTTGTAGTCGACCTTATAGAAGCGTCTTCCGATGAAGTAATTCCCAGTGGGTTCCTTGGCGATCGCCGCCGTGATCGCTGCCCGATCCTGAGATGATTGATAGACGATCGGAGTCTCGCAACCGGCCATCGCCAGCAGGAGGATGCAGAGCGCAGAGAGTTTTAAGCGCGGAATTAGGACTCCCGTATGCGCAGAGGTGACGGTGAGAACGAGCTGTGCAGTCACCTCAGACGGAGACGCGCATCGGCATGATCACGTAGAGGAAGCGCTGAGCCGAGTTGATCTTGATAACGCCCGGGCTCATCTCGTCGATTAACTCGAGAGCAATGGTGTCGTCGGAGAGATTACGGAGCGGGTCGATAACAAACTCGGGATTGAAGGCGATCGAGAGATCGCGTCCCTTATAGGCGACAGCAAGAGACTCTTTGGCCTCTCCGACTTCGGGGGTGTTGGAGGTGATATCGAGGTTGTTCTTGGTGAAGTTGAGTCGGACGGAACCACTCTTGTCGCTGCTGAGGAGGGCGACACGACGTACCGACTGGAGAAGGGTTTCGCGCTCAAGGGAAACGCGCTCCTTGGCTTCACCAGGAATGACCTGACGGTAATTCGGATAGGTTCCGTCCACGAGTTTGGTGGCCAAGACTGTGGTGCCGAGATCGAAGGCGACCAGGTTGTCCCCGATGTGAAGGCGGACTTCCCTGTCATCGATGAGCAGGCGCTGAAGTTCTCCGATCGCCTTGGTGGGCACGATGAAGTCGCGCTCGTGACCCGCGGGGTACTTGATTTCACCGAGTTCCGCATCGCAGAGCGCAAGGCGACGGCCATCGGTGGCTACAAGAGTCAGACGTCCGTCACGGAATGAGAAAAGGATGCCGTTGAGGACGTAACGGGTTTCGTCGAGTGAGATGGCATAGGAGGTCTTTTTGAGACCTTCCTTAAGATCACCCTGTTTCATGGAAAAACCGCGGGATTCCTCCAGCGAGGGGAAAGCAGGATATTCCTCCTTGGAGAGACCGAATACCTTAAAAAAACTGGCGCCGCTACGGATCGAAGTGATGTTCTTGGAATCGGTTTCCAGTTCGATCTCTTCGGCAGGAAGTTCCCGAATGATGGAGAGCAAGCGCTTGGCAGGAAGTGTTGTGGCTCCGGCCTTCTCAATTGAGGCAGGGGTTTCTGTACGAACACTCACGTCGAGATCCGTGGCAGTGAGGCGAAGGCCGGTCTCAGTCGTTTCGAGCAACACGTTGGATAGAACAGGAAGCGTAACCTTGTTGGAGACGATGTTCTGGATGCGCTGAAGGCCGTCGAGAAGGGCTTGCTTGGTGACCGTTAGTTTCATGGATAAAGTGATGGGTGATGGGCCACTAAAGGCAGACCAAATGCATAGTTTCCGAAGGGGTCACCTGTCAAAGCGATTCTCTGAAGAAAAGCCCAAAGAATGTTCTCAAACCACTACCGCTGGAGCTGTTGGTCCAGAAGACGCACAAGATGTCGGGTCTTGGAGTCTTTCTCCATCTGAGCCTTCACAAGCTTGCAGGCATGAATGACGGTCCCGTGATCCTTGCCACCGAAGGCACTACCGATCTCCACCAACGTGGAAGGGGTCATCTCCCTAGCCAGATACATGGCGACCTGCCGCGGGTAGGCGATGCTAGCGGTCCGCTTCTTGCTGGTCATATCGGCAAAACGGATATCGAAGTGTTCAGCAACCTTCTTTTGAATTTGATCAATGGTGACCGCCTTGCGCGCCTGCTCCTGAAGGACATCGCGCAGGAGGTGCTCCAAGGCATCGGCGGTGAGTGATTGACCGCTGAGTGACTTATAAGCCGCGACGCGCATGAGCGCACCCTCGAGACGGCGGATGTCGCTGCGGATCTTGTCGGCTAGGAATTCGAGAACCCATTGCTCGATCTCGATATGCATCCGCGAAGCCTTTCCCTGAAGAATCGCAATGCGGGTCTCCATGTCGGGTGGTTGTATCTCCGCCGTCATACCCCACTCGAAACGGGAGACAAGACGCTGTTCCAGGTTTGATATCTCGCTGGCCGGCCTGTCGCTTGAGAGAATGATCTGCTTGTGCCCATCGTGCAGGGCTCCGAAGGTGTGGAAAAACTCCTCTTGGGAGCGCTCTTTGCCAGCAAAGAACTGAATGTCATCGATCATTAGGATGTCGGCCTGACGGTAGCGCTTGCGGAAAGCCACGAGTGCGTTGTTTTGGATAGCATCGATGAACTCGTTGGTAAATTGCTCGCTTCGCAGGTAAACGACACGGGCATTTTTCTTAACCGAGAGGATGTGGTGACCGATCGACTGGAGTAGGTGGGTTTTTCCTAGGCCGCTTCCACCGTAGATAAAAAGAGGATTATAGGTTCTAGCCGGTGAGTTAGCGACGGCCTGAGAGGCAGCATGGGCAAATTGGTTATTTGCTCCGACGATGAAGCTTTCGAAGGTGTAGGAGGGATTCATTCCTGCTGCTGCCTGGGTTGCGAAAGGAGAGCGCTGAGAAATGGCTGCTGAGGCTCTGTCAGGATTCTGGGGCGGTTCCTTTTCCAAAGTTTCCACAGTTTCTACAGCTGCCTGGCCGGATTCCTGGGTGCATTCCAGCAGGAGTTCCCTCGGTCCGCCATGCACTTCCTCTAGTGCGGAGGAGAGAAGGCTTGAGTAGTTGCTCTCGATGAAAAACTGATGGATCGGATTAGGAACTCCGAGAGTTACAGAATCTGTCGATGTGGCGATCACAGAAACATTGCTGAACCAGCGGTCGAAGCTGTCTGCGCTCACCCGACTCTGGATTACGTCGGCAAGGCTCTTCCAGAGCTTGGTGAGGTGAGGCATCGTCGGAAGAAGAGATTGATCCGAGTTGTTGGGTGAAGGGGCGTTCAAAGTAAGGGGAAAAGATTTTGGGGGAGGGATAGCTTAGCAAGCCACCCTTCCCTCCCCTCAAGCAGAAATCCTGCCATGGGCACTTTTTATTTTTTCTAGCTACCTGAAAAATCTTGACCTGAACTTGAGGTCAACTACTTGGTTCCCTTTCTCGTTGTTGAAGAAAGGGTGTGGCTAACGCAAGGGTCACTGTACAGCCGATCAGGACGTACCATGGCCAGGCGATCTCTGGCCACCATGCTGGCATCCAGCGTCCAAAGTCGACGATGCCTGGGAGATGAACTTTTCCCATAAAAAACACGGCGAGGATACCCCCGGCCATGGCTAGGATATTCATTCGATCATTTCCCCGTTTCTTAGAGAGCATTCCGAGCAGGAAGATCCCCAGGAGGGCTCCGTAGGTATAACCGAGAATACCAATCGCGATCGGTATGATGGTAAGGCGTGGATCATGGAGTACCGAGTAGGCTGCCATGGTTCCGATCAAGACCATCAGCAATCCAAAGAAAAGGGTGGCGATCCGGGCGGCGCGTACGGCTGTCCGGTCGTCGGCTCCGGGATTGAAGTATGGAAGATAGAAATCGGCGGTGAAACTTGTGGCGAGTGCATTAAGTGCAGCCGAGGTGGACCCCATCATGGTGGCAAAGACCCCAGCAATGATGAGTCCCCGGAGTCCGGTCGGAAGATTTCCCACAATGAAATCCGCAAAAATCTCATTGTCAGGGATATGCGGGGCTCCCCCTCCAGGCCCGGCATAGTAGAGAGCCAGCAGGATGCCTACTCCCAGGAAGGCGAGAGCTATAGGAATATCCGCCAGACCACTTACGATCAGTGAAAGGCGGGAGCGTTGGGGATCGGGCGCAGTCAGAAGGCGCTGGACCATATCCTGGTCAGTGCCGTGTGTGGCCATCGTCAAGAAAGTTGAGCCGATCACCGCCGCAAAAATCGTGTAAGGCTCTTCAAGCATTCCAGCCAGCGCCTTACCAAAGGGTAGCGAACTATCCCAGCCTACTTGGATCCAGCGAAGATGATCCCAACCGCCGAGCAGATGTCCTGTCGCATCTACCCCACCTAGTTGGTGGAGTAGAAAGCAAAGGACGAATACGACCGAACCGATCATCAGGGTGGCCTGGATCAGGTCGGTCCAGATCACGGCCTTAATCCCCCCCACCATCGTGTAGGCCGTGGTGACCAGCGTCACGAAGAGGATTCCCCAGAAATAGGTTCCGAGTGTCACTGGGATTTGCGGGAAGAGGTGGCGCTGAAGCACCACCAGAATGACACCACCCAGATAAAGACGAACCCCGATTCCCAGCACGCGCGTGAAGAGGAAGATGGCGCTAGCCATATTCTTTGTCCATGGTCCGAAGCGAACCATCAGGAACTCGTAGATGCTCTCGACTCCGTACTTATAATAGGGACCGATGAAAGTGAAGGCGATCACCACGCGCGCGATAACCGTGCCAATCGCCAGTTGACCATAAAAAAAGGCATGCGTCTTATATCCCTCCGCCGGGGTGCCAAGAAAGGTTGCTGCACTGGTTTCAGCGGCCACGATTGAGGCCAGTACCGCCCACCAAGGAATTGAGCGACCCCCGAGCGCGAACTCCTTGAGACTGGCATTTCCTCGACCCGCCCGAAGACCTATACCGATGATTGCTCCGAAGTAGATCAGGATAACGACCGCGTCGATAAGGAATGAGGCGGGCCAGCGAGCCATGCTGCAGGAGGCATTGGCCGATGCAAAAGCTGTAAGATGCGAGGGGATCACCAGGCCGAGGTCCCCAGGAATCAGGCGCCTTTCGGGCGAAGTTGCTTTACCAGGATTTTGGAATTCCGGCCGCTTCCCTCATACCGGAGGCGTCGTTCCTCGGGCAGGATGACGGGATCGGTCTCGGTGTAGCCACCCTTCTGCTGAAGATAATTCATCGCACGGGTCGAGAGGGCGTAGATCCGCTCGACTCCCTTTTCTTTGGCTAGGTTTTCTACAAAGGCCATCAATTTTTTCCCGAACCCCTTGTTTTCATGAGACTTGCTGACATAAAGACAGGCCATTTCCGCTAGGGAGTTCTCTTTGCCCACATGGAGGGCCACGCAGGCGATCGGCGTCCGGTCGATTTCCAGAATCCAGTAATCCTCGATCCTGGAGAGGATATCGGCCCGAGTCCTACGAGAGATCTCTTCGTCCTCAACCGACTGCCGGATGAGCGACATGACTGCCCTGACATCTTTTTTGAAGATCCGTCTGATCTGCTGGTACTCATTAGAGTAGATCATCGTTCCCGAGCCCTCGTGACTGAAAATCTCGGTCAGCAAGGCCTCGTTGATACTGCCATCGAGCAAGTGCGTTCTCGGGACGCCGCCACGGCAGGCGCGCGCGGCACATTCGATTTTGGAAATGAGTCCCGAAGGGCCATTAGAAGCCTTAAGTTTCTTGATCAGCTCCTCCGACTCGTCGATGGAAAGTTGTCTTGGTAAAGGATTGGTTCCTCCCACCACTTCGTCCTCTCCAAGAAAGATGATCTTGGCGGCATGGAGTGCTTCTGCCACCTCCAGCGCAATGCCGTCGGAATTCACCCGGTAGGTCCGGCCCTCACCGTCAAAGCCCAGCGGAGGGATAACGGGAATGATCCCTTCCTTCAGGAGAAGTTCAAGGGCGTGGTTATCGATTCTCTCCACCCGTCCCGTAAAGAGCTGGTCTGCTCCCCCGAGAATGCCTGCCGGATGAGCGATGATCGCGTTGGCATAGGCAGCCCGCAGGTCGACAGCCGAAAGTCCCTCCATGATCCCGTTGGTCAACCTGATGGCCGCGTCGATAGCAATCTCCAGAGTGGAGTCGTTGGTGATACCGGTGCCATCGGTGTTGGTCACGGCGATGCCGCGTTTTCTTGCAAGCTCTTTGATCTGGTGGCTTGCCCCGTGGACAAGGACTACCCGAACGCTGAGTGAGCGTAGCACGGCAAGGTCGAGAAGGATGTTCGGGAAGTTGTCCGAAGCCACCACAGCCCCGTCGACCGCAATCACAAAAATCCTCTCCCGAAAGCGGGGTACATACTGAAGGATTTCTCTAAGATCGGAAACGTTCACTGAATTGGGAATGGTGAGGTTTCGCCTCCCGATGGTGCAATCAATTTATGTTGCCGCCAGAGGTTTCGGACTGAGGCGGTGTTTCCAACTCCCTCTCAAGTGCGATCGCCAGGCTCTCGGGTTCGGCAAGCGGGGCCAGGGCGCCGAGAGCGGTCACCTCGACGATTGAAAACCGCGTCACGAGTGGGCGCAGGTCATTAATTGCCGCGGAGGAATCCTTGTCCGACCTATTGGCCAGGAGTACGGATACAGGCGAGGCTAGGTTGCGAAGTCCCGTGCGCATACTGTGCCAATAAGCTTTTGACGATTGGGCCAGGAAGGCATGTTCCGCGCCGTACTGTTGGGCGGTCGAGGTGATGACGCTTACCGATTCCTCGAATCCAGGACCCTCCGCGACGAATCCCGAGCGTAGCAACCAGGCCCTCAGGAAGGAATCGGTGGAGAGTTGGTAGCGGTAGACAAGACGTGCCATTCTCGGGAACCAGCCGAGACGGTGCCATCCCCGCGAAGGATTTGCCTTCCCCAGTGCGACATCCGGCATCCAGAGAACAAGTTTCACGGTTTTCTCCGGATGACGCGCTGCAAAAAGCAGGGCGATGTTCGCGCTTAATCCCGAGGCGATAATCACGGACGCCTGACCCGGGACGGTAGCATCCAGAAATTCTGCGATTGAGCGGACCTGTTCCTCCGCCGTCGGCGAAGGTGAGGGGCGCTGCGATTCTCCGAACCCGATCATATCGGGCACGAGCACCCTCCACTTGTCGGCAAAGCGAGGATAGATCTTCGACCACTCGAAGGAAGAGGCGCCAGGGAAGACGCCGTGGAGAAAGAGGAGAGGTTGCCCTGGAAACTGACTGTCGGCGGTATGGTAGACGATCTCACCGGCCGAGGTGTCGGCTACGCGGGTTGCGAAGACTGCCGGCGAGATGGCATCAGGTATGATACTCCGCAGGGTGTTACGCCAACCGAATCGCACTGCCAGTGCGACGGCACCGAGGAGGCCTGCTCCCAATCCCACGCCAAGAGCCTTCCGACGGCTTGGCTGGTTTTGGGATTCCTCGTTCATGCAGGGTCTTCTTATTTCCCGGGTTCAGGGACGAAGCGGACAATGCCGCTTCCCTTGGTGACCTGGCCGATGATTTTTCCCCCGAGTTTCTTCGCAATGGAGGAGCCCTCTTTGCCGGGAACCACAAGCACCATGCCAATACCCATATTAAAGACTTGATACATCTCGAGCGGATCGACGTTTCCACCACGCCCGATGATTCCGAAAATTGCCGGCACTTTCCAAGAATGGGGATTGATCTCCGCGTCGCACCCCTTGGGAAGGATACGAGGGAGGTTGTCGATCAGTCCGCCGCCGGTGATGTGTGCCGCGGCATGGAGCGGTTTGCCCTTCATCTGGTGAATCTTCTCGAAAGCCGGCAGGTAGCTGCGGTGAATCTTGAGAAGTTCGGCGCCGACGGTTGTGCCAAGTCCCGCAGGTCGGTCGCTGAGCTTGAGCCCGAGAAGATCCAGGAGGACCTTACGAGCCAGAGAATATCCATTGGTGTGAAGGCCGTTGGAGGGTAGTCCGATGAGAGCATCTCCCACCTTCACCCGACTGCCGTCGAGAAGGTCTTTCCGGTCGACAATGCCGGTGATGGAGCCGGCCAGATCATATTCCCCCTCGCTGTAAAGTCCGGGCATCTGAGCTGTTTCGCCGCCGATCAGAGCGCAGCCAGCCTCCTTGCAAGCACGGGAGAGGCCGGTGATGATTTCTTTGAGCACACGGGGGTCGAGCTTGGCGGCTGCAATGTAATCGAGGAAGAAAAGGGGACGGGCGCCCGTCACAGCGATGTCGTTGACACAGTGGTTCACAAGATCGGCCCCGATCGTGTCGTGCTTGTCCGTGGCAAAGGCGATTTTGAGTTTCGTGCCGACACCATCCACGCTTGCGACTAGAACGGGATCCTGTATTCGGCGTTTCTTGAAATCGGGACGAAAGAGGCCGCCGAAGCCACCTATACCTCCCAGTACCTCAGCCCCGTGAGTGGGGCGAACGAGGTCCCCAATGCCGGACTTGAGCCGGTTGCCGAGAGCCACATCAACTCCCGCACGCGCATAAGAACTCTTGGCGGGTTTCGAGGATTTCGTTTTTGCCGCAGATCCGGCTGACTTCTTCTTGGAGGTTTCTTGTGCTTTGGGAGCTTTAGAGGCTTTTTTCTTAGTGGTCATGACAAAGTTTTGGGAATGATTCTACAAATCAGGATCGAGCCGTGATAAGCGAGGGCTGGGCGCTTTGGTCAGCCAGGAGCTGGGCACTGCCCTTACGTCGTTCCATGACTAGCTTGTCGAAGGCCGCGTCGAAGGGCACGGGATATTCGCCAGTGAAGCAGGCCATGCAGAAGGAGTTTTTCTCCAGACCGGTTGCCCGGACCATCCCATCGACGTCCAGGTAGCCGATGCTGTCTGCTCCCAGATAATCGCAGATTTCCTGATGGGTGTGCTGGTTGGCGATGAGCTTCTCCGGATCGGGGAAGTCGATGCCGTAGTAGCAGGCGTGGCGGTGCGGTGGGCAACTGATGCGGAGGTGAACCTCCTTGGCTCCGGCCTCACGGAGATTCACTACGCGGGCCTTTGCCGTGGTGCCACGGACGACCGAATCATCGACGACGACGACACGCTTTCCCTTCACCGCATCGCCGATGAGGTTGAGCTTCACGCGGACATTGAAATCCCTGATGAGCTGGGTTGGTTGGATGAAGGTGCGGCCGATGTAGTGATTGCGGACGAAGGCAGGGTCGTAAGGAATCCCCAATTCCTCGGCGAAACCGAGCGCTGCGTAGATTCCTGAATCCGGCACCGGAATGACGATATCGGCCTCCACAGGGTGGAGACGCGCGAGTTCCCTACCCATGTTCACACGGGCCTTGCTCACAGTGACCCCGCGCAGGCGGCTGTCGGGTCGGGCGAAGTAGACATACTCGAAAATACAGAAGGCTTCCCGGGCCGGAACGAAAGGAAACTCCGAGCGAAGACCCTGATCGTTGATCACCACGACCTCTCCCGGTTCGAGATCGCGGACGAACGTGGCGCCGATCAAGTCGAAGGCGCAGGTCTCCGAGGAGAGCACCCACGCATCATCCAGCTTTCCAAGCGAGAGGGGGCGCAGTCCATTGGGATCCCGGACGCCGATAATCTCGTTCTCTCCCATGACAACAATAGAAAATGCCCCTTCGAGGCGACGCAGGGACCCAATGGGCCCTCCCATCGTGTGATCCGGCTGGGCAAGGAGATGGAGGACGATCTCACTATCGACCGTCGTCTGAAAAATGGAGCCGCGGTTTTCAAGCTCATCACGGAGAGCCGCCGCATTGACCAGGTTTCCGTTATGAGCCACAGCGATCTGCCCGCGCGCCGTGTCAACACCCAGAGGCTGAGAGTTTAGGAGAGTGCTCGATCCGGTAGTGGAATAACGGACATGGCCGATGGCACGCGTGCCTTTTAGAGACTCGAGGTTCTCCGGAGCGAAAACCTGCGAGACAAGGCCCATTCCTTTATGAAGGCAAAATACTTTTCCGTCGCCGTTGCTCGAGGCGATACCGGCGCTTTCCTGGCCACGATGTTGAAGGGCAAAGAGTCCGTAGTAGGTTAGCAGTGAGGAGTCCTTGTGACCGAAGACGGCGAAGACGCCACATTCATGTTTGGGACGATGGGACTCGGACAAAGAGGGCGTAGTTTGGAAGTTCAACAGGATGTTTCGGTCAGATGGAGGACTGGAATAAACTAACT
>Ga0187844_10000545_pt1 | contig 29487 bp, 21 predicted proteins | sample SpaLakP09_SKY_50_FD_134517 | JGI IMG/M metagenome (GOLD analysis project Ga0187844, IMG submission 134517) | Oligotrophic lake water microbial communities from Sparkling Lake, Wisconsin, USA - SP09_SKY_50 | ecosystem: Environmental > Aquatic > Freshwater > Lake | place: USA: Sparkling Lake... | reverse complement strand
TGACGCCGTTGGCCCGCGAGGGTCCACCTTCCGCTTTCTCTTCACACGTTCCCCCCTATCCATCGCTTCCATGGCCGACGTCGCTCGTAAGGCTGAGGTGGGAGGCGTCCATTTCATTCTCCTGCGGATACGGTGTCTCCAACATACCCGGATGTCCGTTGAATCTTCCGGGCCGCGGTGGTGTCCAATCCTCCATTTCAGTGAATAGGTGCGGAAGTGTTGTTTTGGAGTGTCGAGACTTGTCGAGGAGAGACATCATGGCTGACATCACGATCAACGGGGTCACGTTCGATCCCGCGCAGGACGCGCATGCGATGCAGGCCTTCGGGCTGTTCGGTACGGACACGGCGAAATCGGACTACATTCTCGTGCAGACGCGGGCGCCCCTGACCGCCGCGCAGAAAACCGAAATGGAAAATGCGGGCGCCAGGCTGCACGGCTACGTGCGCGACGCCTACGAGTACGAATACAGGGACCGCGACCTCGGCCGGCTGCGGGCCTTGCCGTTCGTGAGCTGGGTCGGCGAGTTCCCGGATAAGGTCAAGGTGTCGCCCGAACTTCACGCGGCGACGCAGGCGCCCAGCGCCCGCCTGCTCAGCATGCTCAGTCCGGCCGGCGCGCCGGGTGCCGGCAAGGAGCACGTGAATATCGTGCTGCGCCGCGGCGTGGACAGCAACGCCACGCTGGACCGGATCGCGGCGGTCGCGGGTATCTCCCGTGCCGGCCTGGATGCGCGGAACGGCACGGTCCGGACGGTGGTCGACGCCGAACGCCTCGACGCGATCGCGGGGATCGACGAGGTCCACCACATCGAGAAAGCCCATGAAAAACAGCTCTGGAACAATGTGGCAAGGGGCATCCTCGGCGTCGAGATCGTACAGGCGCAGACGCGCTTCGAAGGCGCGGACCAGATCGTCGCCGTCTGCGACACCGGCTTCGACAACGGTGACGCCGCCAGTCCGCATCCGGCATTCGAAGGAAGAGTCAAGCGGCTCTACGCGCTTGGCCGCCCCGGCGACGCCAGCGACCAGAACGGCCACGGCACGCACGTGTGCGGCTCGGTGCTCGGGGATGGCCAGTCGGCGACCTACGGCACGATCCGCGGCTGCGCGCCCGCGGCCACGCTGATCATGCAATCCATCGAGAGCGCCAACGGCGCGCTGGGCGGCCTGCGCGACGGGGTGATCCCGATCCTGGAGCAGGCCTATGCCGACGGCGCGCGCGTCCACTCGAATTCCTGGGGCGACGCCAACAACGGCTACTCGGCGGACTCGCGCGACGTGGACGATTTCGTCTGGCATCACCGCGACGTCGTCGTCGTGTTCGCGGCCGGCAACGCAGGGCGCGACGGCAACCGCGACGGCACCATCGACAGTCATTCGGTCGGCTCGCCCGGCACCGCCAAGAACTGCATCACGGTGGGCGCGAGCGAAAACAACCGGCCCGGCTTTTATTATGTCGCCAGCGATTTCAAATTCTCGAAATACGGTGAAGGCTGGCCGCGGCAATTCCCCGCGAAGCCGATCAGCACGGACACGATGGCCGAGAACCCGGACGGCCTCGCTGCGTTCAGTTCGCGCGGTCCGACGGCGGACGGGCGCATCAAGCCGGACGTCGTCGCGCCGGGCACCGCGATCCTGTCGACCCGCTCGCGCGCAACCGCCGCCGGCAGCGGCTGGGGCCTGTCGAACGATCCGCTGTACCTGTTCGAAGGCGGCACGAGCATGGCCACGCCGCTGGTGTCCGGCTGCGCGGCCGTCGTCCGCGAATACCTGCGGCAGAACGGCGCACAGACGCCAAGCGCGGCCCTCGTCAAGGCGTTCATCGTCAACGGCGCCGAGCCGCTGAGGGGGCAGTACACACCGAGCGAAACGGGCGTCGTGCCGAACCACCACCAGGGTTTCGGCCGCGCGAACCTGGCCCGGTCCGTCGACGTCGACGACGGCAGCAGGCTGCTGCGGTTCTGGGACGAAGACCGGGCGCTCGACACGGGCGACGAACAGGCATTCGCCGTGAGCCTGCCGAAGGCGGCGAAGAGCCTGAAGGTGACCCTCGTCTGGACCGATCCGGCGGGCGAGACCCTGCAGAACGACCTCGACCTCGTCGTGACGGCCGGCGGCGAAACCGGGTACGGCAACGCAGCGCCGGGGTCGACGATTCCCGACCGGGTCAACAACGTCGAACAGGTGACCTTGTTCGCCGTCCCCGCGGGCAACGTCGACATCAAGGTGAAGGCCTATCGCTGCGCGACCGAGCCGCAGACCTTCGCGCTGGTGGCGCGGGCATATTATTGATCCGTGGTGCCTGTCACAGGGGCCGCAGCCACAATGCCTGGCCGCCGGACGCGGGCAGGTCGAGCTGCAGCACGGTGGCCGCATCGACCGTGCGCGTGCGGATGCCCACGTGCGTGGCGGTCGGCGCGGCCGGGTCGTCCGCGTAGATCGTCGCCTCGTAGCGCTTGCCTTTCGGGAGGAAGTCGAGGCGCAGCGGGATGCGGCGCGCGTCGTTGTTCGTGATGCTGCCCACGAACCACTCGTCGCCCTTGCGCCGCGCGACCGTCACGTCGCGGCCCGGGGCGCCGTCCAGTACGCGCGTCTCGTCCCACGTGGTCGGGATGCGGTCCCAGAACGCCAGCTCCGGCTCGTCGTGCGAGCGTTCCGGCTTGTCGTACCAGTACAGCGTCTGCAGCGGGCTGTAATACACGACGGCCAATGCCAGCTGGTGCGCGTGCGTCGTTCGGATGCGCGGGTCGTAGTAGCAGATCGTGTAGTCGGCCGCGCCGGCGAGGTAGCGCACGAACGGCAGCACCGTGTTATGGGTGGCGTCCGGCATTTCCTCGTTGCCGCGGATGCCTTCCGCCGTCAGCAGGTTGGGCCACGTGCGTTGTTCGCCAGTGGGGCGCCAGTCGTCGTGGACGTTGACCATGATGTGGGCGGCGGCCGCCTGCTGGATCGTCTTCTCGAGCCACGTGGTCCAGCGGTGCGAGCCCACCTGCACGAAGCCGAATTTCACGCCGGCGACGCCCCAGTCGCGGTAGGTCTGGAACAGCGTGTCGCCCTGCGCCATCAGCCCTTGCTGGTTCACGTACAGCCACACGCCGATGCCTTTGCTCTTCGCGTAGGCGATGATGGCGGGAAGGTCGAAGTCGGGAAGCGCCACCTTCGTCGCGTCGGCGTCGAACGAAAACGCGTTGCCGTACCACTTGAAGTCGAACAGCACGTATTGCAGCTTGTGGCGGGCGGCGAAGTCGATGTTGGCTTTCGCATCCTGCGTCGTCAGCGACATCACGCGCATGATCTTGCCCGGCTTGATCCAGGACGTGTCGGCGATGCGCGACGGCCCGTTCAGGTTCAGGATGAAGTCGTTATTTTCGATCAGCTGGCCGGGCCGGCGCGCGATCATGATGCCGCGCCAGGGCGTCGCGAACGGCGAGACCAGGTCGGCCGGGTCGTGCATGGCCGTCACCAAGGTGTCCGGCTTGTCGGGGCTCAGCTTGAACTTGGTGCGCGCGTAATCGACCATCTGGCCTTCGAGCAGGGCGACGGACAGGCCGTTCGGCAGCTGCAGGGTCAGGGGGCGCTCGGCGTGATCGGGCCAGTCGCGGAGGGGCATCAGCCGGTACGGACCCTGGGCCCAGCCGTGGAACCATGCGCGGGTGCCGGCCGGCAGCGCGAATTCCGTGTCCTCGCCGACGATGCGGTAATACGTGCCTTTTTCGTTTTCGGGGAGGGCGAAGCGCAGCGCCACGCCGGCGTCGTAGGCGCGCACTTCGACGGCCAGCTTATAGGTCGGGTTGTCGTCCTTGACCAGGTCGACGGCGAGGGCTTCGTAATGGTCGCGGATCTGCGCGCGCTCGCCCGTCACCGGCGTCCACGTGCTGTCGTGGCTGGCGCGTCGCACGCCCGTCACGCGCAGGTTCTCGAACCAGCGCGCGTGATGGTCGACGGGCAGGGCCATCGCGTTCTCGGACAGGTGGTTGTCGAGCCGCAGTTCCAGCAGCGAGTCGCGGATGACGGTGTCGCCGTCGTAGCGCACGTTATAGGTCAGGGCGCGCTTGCCGGCGGCATCCAGCTTTTGCGCCAGTTCGAGCACGATGTGGCCGTCGGGCGAGGCGACGCGTTCGATCATGTCCGCGGCGGCGGCGTGGACGGTGGCGCACAGGCACAACACGAGGCTGAGAGGTCGCAAAAGCGAACGCATGTGGTCTCCTTGATTTGTTATCGATCACATGGTAGCAGAAATCCCTGTCGGGATGCAATCATGCGTTATCCGAACGGAGGACATGATGGGACGTTTGACCTTCAGTATCAACCTGACGCTGGACGGGTGCATCGACCACCGGGAAGGCATCGCCGACGACGAGACGCATGCCTTCTTCACCCGCCTCATGGACGAGGCCGGGGCAATGCTGTGGGGCCGCGTCACCTACGAGATGATGGAGAGCTACTGGCCGGCGGTCGCCAGCGGCGCCGTGGACGCGCGTCCCGCGCTGCGCGAATGGGCCGTCAAGCTGGAGGCCAAGCCGAAGTACGTGGTGTCGTCGACGCGCACGGACTTCCCCTGGCCCGGCAGCCACCGCATCGCCGGCGACCTGCGTTCCGGCGTGCAGGCGCTCAAGGACGCAACGCCGAACGGCGTGCTCCTCGGCAGCGGCAAGCTCGCTGTCGCGCTGGAACGGCTCGACCTCATCGACGCGTACCGGTTCCTCGTCCACCCCAGGATCGCCGGCCACGGCCCGACGCTGTACGAGAGCGGACTGTCCGCCACGCGCCGGCTCGAGTTGATTTCCGCGACGCCTTTGCGCAACGGCGCGGTCGCCATGCATTACCGGCGCGTCGGCTGACCCGGCGCTATTCGATGCTCCACTTGTACTGCACGGGCGACCATTTTTCCGCCGGCACGCCGCCGGACGTGCCAGGCGTGAAGCGGCAGCGGGAGAGGGCGGCCAGCGCGGCCTGGTCCAGTGCCGGGTAGCCTGACGATGTCCCGATCTCGGCCTTCTTGACGGCGCCGTCGACGCCGATCAGGAAGTTCAGCTTGACCAGGCCCGTGTGCTTCGCCCGCACCTCGTCCGGTGGATAGGCCGGCCTGCCGCAAGTCTTGAAATCGATCATGGCGTACCTGTTGGCCGGATCCGGCGACGCCATCGGCACCGCGCTGTTTGACTCACCGGCATCGTAGCCACGCGGACGCAAGCGCAAGGTCACGTCCCGCTCGCGGTCGTCATGTGCGCGGGTGACCGCAAACTGGCGGGACTGCTTGACCTGTGCCACGAAGGCGCCCTCGGTCATCGGTTGGCCGCGCTCATCCACGTAATTGATGTTGTCGACGGGGCCGACACCCTGGCGGGCAAGCGTGTCGGCCAGGGTCGGGGGAACGGCTGCCGGTTGCGTTGCGCAGCCGGCCACTGCGGCAAATCCGAGAACGCCAACCCACTTCGTGACATCGGTTTTCATAATGACGGTGGAAAGTTGTCGGGCTGCCAGTTTATTTGCAATATTGCCGAGAAGGCAAGCATTGATTGGCGACCGCTAGCGCGTGTTGCGCCGCTCCGGTGTGACAGTTCAAGACTTTTTCGCTTTCGTAACCTGCTATTCTGGCTCCGGGCAAAAGCACGAGAGGGAAGTCACAATGTGGCGGAAAGAGTTAATTAAAGTTACAACTACATGACGACATCGTTCGGCCGGTCCCATCCGCAAGTGCTCCGACACCGCTTCGCTGTGGGTGCTCAAATGAAGCCCGCCTTCGTAGCCGCCGCAGTTGGCGCGCTGCTTGCCTGTGCGTTTGGTGCGCAGGCAGTGGAGCAGCATGCTGCACGCGCAACGGTGCGAAAAACCGACCCCGCCCAGAGCGGCGCTCCAATGACGGCCAACTACTCGCAAAAGGACTTGTTGGAAAACCGGGCCTTGAGTACGTGCCTGGCAACCGTAGCGACCGACCCGGCGCTGCGCGCGGACGCCAACGCCACTGCCGGCGCGTACATGGAGTTCGGCCATCAAGCGCTGGAGGCGTATGCCGCCTTGCGTGAGCTGGCGGAGACCTATGCGGCGCGCCGTTACAGCGGCTCGGTCGAAGGACGATTCGATACCATGAAGTGCATCGACCTGTTCCATAGCCGCGAGTTGAACAGCCTGGTCACCAGACTGGCCAAGCCGTCCAGGTAACCTTGAACAACGAAGGTGATCGACGGGAGCCGCGCGCAGAAGCGAGGGGCTGCTACCGCTCGTTCCTTCTCTCCGCCTTCGCCGCATCCTCCGCCGCCTGCAGCGATGCTTGCGCCACCGGCAAGTGCCAGTCCAGCCTGATGGCCGCCAGGCGCAGCCCGAAGCACAGCGCGGCGCCGGCGCAGGCGCTCACGGTGCCCGGGACGCCGAACGCGTCGCCCGTCACCATCACGGCCGCGCCGGCCAGGGCGGCGACCGCGTAGATGTCCGAGCGCAGTACGGCGGGAATCTCGGACAGCAGCACGTCGCGCGCGACGCCGCCGCCGACGCCCGTCAGCATGCCGAGCAGGGCGGCCATCACGGGGGACAGTCCGAATACGAGGGCCTTCTGGGCGCCGGCCACGCAGAACAGGGCGAGGCCGGCCGCGTCGAAGATCAGCACGGGACTCTGCAGGCGCTTGATGCGCGGATACCAGAAGAAGATCAGCACGCCCGCGAGCAGCGACGCCGCCAGGTAGCGCCAGTCGCGGATGGCGGCCGGCGGCGTCGCGCCGATCAGGACGTCGCGCACGATCCCGCCCGAGTTGGCGGCGACGAACGACAGCACCAGCACGCCGAACAGGTCGAGCCGGCGGCGCACGCCGGCCACGGCGCCGCTCAGGGCGAACACGAACGTGCCGAGCAGGTCGAGCGTCAGCACGAGGGTCTTGATGGCGGCGCTGACGTCGAGCGATACGGGAGAAAACACGAAAACCTCGTCAAGGACGGCGAAAACCCGCCATTATGCCGCGCCCGCCCGCTGAAAGGTAATTGAAGGGTTGCGTCGCTATAGTGGGCTCCATTCACCAGGCTGATCGGCCGTATCAACGATCCCGATATCTGGCCTGGACAAGAACGAGGAGCACACATGAACACGACGACTTACACTCCGGCAAGCGCAGAACAGCAGGCGGCCGGCTCATCCATTCCGCAACTGTGCCGCAAGATTGCGCGTACCCGCATCGGCATCGTGCCACTGCCGGTCTATTTGCTGCTGCTGGCGCTGATCGGTGGCTTCGTTGCCACCGGCAAGGTGCCGAACGATATCTGCGTATCGATCGCCATTCTCACCGTCGGCGGCTTTTCCTGTGCCGAGCTGGGCAAGCGCCTGCCGTATTTCCGCAACATCGGCGCGGCCGCGATCTTCGCGACCTTCATCCCGTCCTACCTGGCGTTCAGCAAGCTGCTGCCTGCGCCCGTGCTGAAGAACGTCGTCGACTTCACCAAGTCGACCAACTTCCTGTACCTGTTCATCTCGTCGATCATCGTCGGCAGCATCCTGAGCATGGACCGCAACGTCCTGATCAAGGGCTTCCTGAAGATCTTCGTGCCGCTGGCCATCGGCTCCGTCGTGGCGGGCGCCGTCGGCACCGCGGTCGGCACCCTGCTGGGCCTGGGGCCGTACCACACGTTCTTCTACCTCGTCGCGCCGATCATGGCGGGCGGCGTCGGCGAAGGCGCGATCCCGCTGTCGATCGGCTATGCGGGCATCCTGGGCCAGGAGCAGGGCCATATTTTCGCCGAGGTCCTGCCGCCCGTGATGCTGGGCAGCCTGACGGCGATCCTGCTGTCCGGCATGCTGAATTCGCTGGGCAAGAAGCGTCCGCACCTGTCCGGCCAGGGCCGCCTGCAGCCGGGCGAGGAAGCCATCGCGCCGCAGGCCGAGAGCCTGCCGGGCCAGTTCGACATCGCCAACATCGCCGCCGCGGGCATCACGTCGATCTCGCTGTACATGGTCGGCATGATGTGCTTCCGCCTGTTCGAGTTCCCGGCGCCGGTCGCCATGCTGTTCGTGGCCGTGATGTTCAAGCTGTCGCGTCTCGTCTCGCCGCAGCTGCAGCAGAGCTCGTACATCGTCTATAAATTCTTTTCGACGGCCGTCACGTACCCGCTGCTGTTCGCCATCGGCGCCTCGATGACGCCCTGGGACAAGCTCGTCTCCGCCTTCAACGTGGTCAACCTGACCGTCATCGTCTCGACCGTCGCCAGCCTGATCGCCACCGGCTTCTTCGTCGGCCGCCGCATGAACATGTATCCGATCGAGGCCGCCATCATCAACGCCTGCCACAGCGGCCAGGGCGGCACGGGCGACGTCGCGATCCTGACGGCGGCCGAGCGCATGCAGCTGATGCCGTTCGCCCAGATCGCCACCCGTATCGGCGGTGCGATCACTGTCACGCTGACCTTGTTGGCAATGTCGCAACTGCACTGAGTCGTACCCTGACGGGAGTATCATGAGCGCCATGACGTCCCTGCGTTCCATCCTGTTGTCCCTGCCGCTGCTGGCCGCGCTGCCGGCCGGCGCGGCACACCCCGCCGCCGAATGCCTCGTCCCGTCCAAGCCGGGCGGGGCGATGGACCTGACCTGCAAGCTGGCCCAGAAAGCGTTGCAAGCCAAGCCCGATGCGCCCCGGCTCAAACTGAGCTACCTGCCGGGCGGGATCGGTGCCGTCGCGTGGCACACGATGGTGTCGCAGCGCCGCGCCGAGCCGGACACGCTCGTCGCGTTTTCCGGCGGTTCGCTGTTGAACCTTGCGCAGGGCAAGTTCGGTAAAGCAAGCCCGGACGACGTGCGCTGGGTGGCGGGGCTGGGCGTCGACTATGGCGTCATCGCCGTGCCGGCCGATTCTCCGTACCGCTCGCTGCGCGACCTGATGAACGCGCTGCGGCACGACCCGGAAAAGATCGTGATCGGCATGTCCGGCACGATCGGCAGCCAGGACTGGATGAAGATGGCGCTGCTGGCCCGCCAGGGCGGCATCGATCCGCGCCAGCTGCGCTTCGTCGCACTGGAGGGCGGCGGCGAGGAATTCGTCGCGATGCAGGCCGGCTACGTGCAGGTGGTGTCGAGCGACGTGTCCGAGACCGCGTTGTACACGGCGTCGGGCAGGGCGCGTGTGCTGGCGGTGCTGTCCGATAAACGCCTGACGGGCGCGATGGCCGGCGTGCCCACCGCGCGCGAGCAGGGCTTCGATCTCGTGTGGCCGCTGATCCGCGGCATCTGGATGGGACCGGACGTGTCCGACGCCGATTACCGCCGCTGGGTGCAGGCGTTCGACCGCATCGAATCCGCGCCCGAGTTCGCGCAGATGCGCGCGCAGATCGGCCTGTATCCCCTCTCGCTGACGGGCGACGCGCTGACCCGCTACATCCGCCAGGCCGTCGCCGACTACAAGCGCCAGGCGCGGCAATTCAATCTCGTGCGCGAGCACTGACCCGCGAGAGAGGGGGCGCCGAAACGCTCTCCGGATGATTGTCGACATATAAATCCCGCTGTTGATGCGGCGTTTGTTAATATCGATATATCTTTCGACTTCTTTTTTCCCATGACGCTGTTGAGCATGTCCGGCCGGCTATGCCGCCCCTTGCGTTCCGCCATGTTCGCGCGTCTGCTCACGGTGTTCATGCTCGCCGCCGCGCCCGTCTTCCAGGTCGCGGCGGCACCGGCGACCGTGCTGCGGGTTGGCGTCTACGAGAATGCTCCCAAGCTGTTTATCGACAAGGAGGGGCACCCCGCGGGCATCCTGATCGACCTGCTCGACCGGATCGCCGCGGCGGAGGGATGGGAACTGCGTCCCGTCCCGTGCACCTGGACCGACTGTCTGGCCCGGCTGCAGCGCGGCGACATCGATGTGCTGCCGGACGTCGCCTATACCGAGGAGCGGGCCCGTTCGTTTGGATTCCACGAGGTTCCCGCACTGCTCAGCTGGTCGCAGCTCTACCGCGGCAAGGACGTGAAGATCGCGTCCATTCTCGATTTGCAGGGCAAGCGCGTGGCGGTGCTGGAGGGTTCCGTCCAGGCCGAGTTCCTCGCGTCGCTGCTGAAGACGTACGGGTTGAAGCCACGCTTCGTCGCTGCGGCTTCGTTCGAGCAGGCCTTCGGCCTCGTGGCCGCTGGCCGGGCCGACCTGGCTGCCGCGAACAATTTCTACGGCGACCGGCAGGCGCCGCGCCTCGGCTTGCGCGATACGCCAATCGTGTTCCAGCCGTCGCGCCTGTATTACGCCAACCGCCCCGGTCTAACGGCCGCCGTGCCCGCGGCCATCGACCGCCACCTGCGCACGTGGCAGGCGGATCCCGATTCGGTTTATTTCGCCATTCTGAAGCGCTGGCAGCTGCAACCGGCGGCACAGAAGCGCGAAACGCGCATGGCCTGGCTGCTCGCCGCCGCTGCGGTGGCCGTGCTCGCCATGGCCGTCGCCGCGTTCCGGTTCCGGCGCCAGGCGAGGCAGCGCGCACGCGAGCTGCGGCAGAGCGAAGACAAGCTCGCGGTCATCCTGGACAGCATGGAGTCTCTGGTCTATATCAAGGACGCCCGTTTCCGCTACACGTATGTCAACGGCGCCATGTGCAGGATGCTCGACCGGTCGGCGGCCGACATTCTCGGCAGGGACGATTACGAGCTGTTCGGGCCGGAGCTGGCCGATGTGCTGCGCGCACACGACCGGCAGGCGGTGGCGGCGAGTCAACCGCAGCAATTCGAAGAGTCCGTCGAGTCGCGCGGCGAGGACCGTACCTACCTCTCGACCAAGATGGCGCTCGTGCTCGAGGACGGCGCGGCACGCTCGCTGTGTGGTATCTCGAGCGACATCACGCCGAGAAAACGCATGGAAGAGTCCACGCGCATCGCGGCGACGGTGTTCCAGTCATCGGAGGGCATGCTGGTCCTCGGGCCCGACCGGACCGTCATGGACGCGAATGCCGCCTTCTGCGCGATGAGCGGCTTTACCTCCGGCGAGCTGATGGCGGCGGCGACCCTGCCGTTCCAGCGCGCACAGGACGGCGGGATGCTGGACGAACGGTTCTGGGAAGTCCTCGAGACTGAGCATAAATGGCAGGGCAATGCCTACGGCGTGCGCAAGGACGGCAGCGTGTACCCGGTATTGCTTTCCATTAGTGTCGTGCTGGACGAAAAGCGGCACATCGTCAATCACGTGTGCACGGTGTCGGACCTCACCGAACTCAAGCAAATGCAGGAGCGCAACCTGCGCCTGGCGTACTACGACGAATTGATCGGCCTGCCCAACCGCAGGTTGCTGTTCGAGCGGATCCAGGGCTGCCTGGACGTGTCGCGCGACGCGCACCAGATGGGCGCGTTATTGTTCCTCGATCTCGACAACTTCAAGGACCTCAACGATACGCGCGGTCACGTCGCTGGCGACCAGTTGCTGCTGCAGGTCGCGCAACGCGTTGTCGCCTGCGTACGGAGCAACGATACGGTGGCGCGCCTCGGTGGCGACGAGTTCGTCGTCATGCTGGATGGTATCGGCACCATCGAGGAAGAAGCCCGGCTGCACGCCGAGATCCTGGCGGAAAAAATACTGGCGGCCGTGAACGCGCCGTACGAGATCGACGGTATCCCCCATCACGCGAGTTGCAGCATCGGCATTACGCTCTGCGCCCACCAGGACGAGGACCTCGACAGTCTCATGCGCCGCGGCGACCTGGCGATGTACCGGGCCAAGGAAGATGGCCGCAACACGGTGCGCTTCTTCGAGCCGTGGATGCAGCAGGCCATCACGGGCCGCATCCGGCTGATTGCCGAACTGCGCCGCGCGCTCGAAGAGGGCCAGTTCGTACTGCACTACCAGCCCCAGGTCGAAGACGGGCTCGTGATGGGTGCGGAGGCGCTGCTGCGTTGGCGCCATCCGGAGCGCGGGCTCGTCGGGCCGGGCGAATTCATCGGCGTCGCCGAACATGCCGAACTGATCCTGCCGATCGGGGCCTGGGTCATGCGGGCCGCGTGCGCGCAGCTTGCCCGCTGGGCCGCGTCGCCACGCAGCGCGCACCTGACGATGGCCGTCAACATCAGCATCCGGCAACTGATGGAAGACAATTTTGTACGCGATACGCTGGACGCCATCGCCGTGACCGGCGCCCGCGCCACGCACCTCAAGCTCGAGGTGACGGAGTCGATGGTGATCGAGCGCGTGGAGGAGACGATCGCCAAGATGGCACAGTTGCAGCGCCACGGCGTGCGGTTTTCGCTGGACGATTTCGGCACCGGCTATTCGTCGCTGGCGTACCTGAAGCGACTGCCGCTCGAACAGCTCAAGATCGACCGCTCGTTCGTGCGGGACATCCTGGTCGACCCGAACGACGCATCGATCGCACGCAGCGTCGTCGCGCTGGCGCACGCGCTGGGCCTGTCGATCATCGCCGAAGGCGTGGAAACGGCGGCGCAACGCGACAGGTTGCGCGAGATCGGGTGCCATCGCTTCCAGGGCTATTTCTTCGGAAAACCGATGCCTGCGGACGAATTCGAGTCCTTGCTCGCCGCGGCGGCGCTTCCCTAATGCCATGCAGTTGCCTGGTCACTCGCCGCCCAGCGGAGCGCGCGCGGTCCGGGACGAGTCGCTGGCGGGCGCATCGGATCTTTTCTCCGCGGCTGCGTTCGGCCGGTGCCGGCCGCGTTGGGCCGCCATGACCCCGACTCCCAGCAACGCCAGGCTGAGCATCGTGCCGAACGACGGCGCCGCGAGCCAGCGCAGGGACTGGTTCGGCTGTTCCAGCGGCATGTCCTGTGCCGGGTCCGACTGGGCCCCGGCCACGTTCGTTTGTGCCGGAGGTTCGCCCGCAAAGAAGGGCGCGAGCGCTTGCACGAACGCGGCCAGGTCCTGCGTGCAGCGGCACGACAGCACGTGCGCGTCGCGCACCACCTCCTGGTTCAGCCAGGTGGCGCCCGCGTTGACGGCGTCGTCGCGGATGCCGGGCCACGACGTGAGCGTGCGGCGCGGCGCGAGGCCGGCCGACACGAGGATCAGCGGCGCCTGGGAGAGCAGGGCGATGGGCTTGCCCGCCGCATCGAACTGGCGGACGAAGGCCCGCACCCGGGCGGACTGGCGCAGGCTGTCGGGGCTGATGTAGCCGCCGGGGACCAGCAGGCCGTCGTAGTCGTCGGCCTGCGCGTCGTCGATGGCTTTGTCGACGCGCACGAGATCGCCTGGCTGGTGCATGTGCATGCCGCGGATCCGTCCGCGCCGCAGCGAGACCAGCGTCGTTTCGGCACCGCCGTCGACGAGGGCCGCGAGCGGTGTCCTGAGTTCCGCCTGTTCGAATCCGTCCGCGGCCAGGACCGCGATGCGCTTACCGGAAAGTGACTTGGAGGTGTTCATGATGGCGTGTCCGCGCCAGGATCATGAAGCACAGAGCGGATCGGGACCCGTTTAGTTCCACTCGGCGTCCGCGGTTTTTGAATCGGGGCGATGCACGTGCCCGGCAGCGGCTGCCGGGCACGTCCCGGGTTCAGCCGAATACCGGCTCGGCGATACCCACCACCGCGGCGGTGGCAGCCGCCGCCAGCGTGATCGTTCCGGTGGCCGGATCGACGTGCAGCGTCGGCGCGGTCGTGCCGGCATTCTCCAGCACGATGTTGTTGACAGCGGTGCCGTCCGACCACTGGATCAGGTAGTCGTCGTCGGTCGTCGCCGTGCCGGCCTTGAACACGCCGCCGGCGTCCGAACCCTGGACGATGGCGACGTTGTTGGCGGTGGCGTCCGCAAGGTACGTCGTGTGACCGGTCACGGTACCGGTGAACGTACCCGCGGCGACGCGGATCGCGTCGGTCAGGCCCGCGTTGACGATCACGTCCATGGCGGAGATCGATCCGCCGTCCGCGAAGACGTGCGCATCCGTGTCGCCCTTGCCGTACAGGAGCATGTCGACCGCCTTGTCGGCGCCCAGGTCGATGCGGTCCGCGCCCGCACCGCCCGAGATCGTATCGGCGCCGATGGTGCCGGTGAGGGTGTCGTTGCCGCCGAAGCCCCAGACGTGGGTGCCGCCGGCGGTATCGCCGGATGCCGTGCCCAGCGTGTAGACCGTACCGCTGCCGTCGGTCACGGCGGCGGTGGCGGAGGTCGCGACCGACACGGTGCCGCTCACGACCTTGGCTTGTTCGCCCAGCGTCGCCGGGCCGGCGCTCAGGGTGCCGACGTGCGTCGCGGTCTTCGTGACCGGATCGACGAGGCTGATGTCGCCGCCGGTCAGGCCGGAGACGTGCACGCCGGCGGCGTCGGCGACGACCTTCAGCGTGCTGCCGGTCGTGTCGCCGCCGCCCGTGGCCGGATGGGCCACGACGGCGAGCAGGCCGTCCGGGTTGACGTTGTCGGCAGCGGTGGCGACCAGCGCGTTGCCGGCTACGTCGCGGATCGAGCCGCCCAGCGCGTGCGCGGCTGCCGTCGCCAGGTCGGCGGTGCCCTGGTCCTCGTCATGCACCGTGTAGCTGAACACGAGCGTGTCGGTGCCGCTGCCGCTGACGTAATGCGCCACGCCTTCGTTATTCAACAGCAGGTGCGGCTCGCCCTTGACCTTGACCGCTTCGCTGAACTTCACGCTGAAGGTCACCTTGTCGCCGACCGCAAGGCTGCCGTCGTTGTCGCCATACGCCACCGATTTGACCGTCGGCGCGGTGGCATCGCCGCCCTGCGGTGCGTGGCCACGGTAGACCAGGTCGGTGGCGGCCGGCATGCCGCCGCTGTTCAGCGCCTTGATCAGGTCGGGCAGGCTGGTCCCCGGCGGCATGGTCTTGAGCACCTGGCCCATGCCGCCGCCACGCAGCAGCTGCGCCATGCTGGCCGGGTCGGTCGCGCCCTGCTTGGCCGCGTCGGCCAGTGCCTGCAGCAGCGCGACCGGATCGGCCTTGCCTTGCGCGGTGTCGGCCAAGTCGGCAAGCGACGTGCCGCTGCCGGCCAGCGAGTCGATCACGCCCGGCGCGTCCTTGGCCGTGCTGGCCAGGCTGCTGGCGGCCGTGACCATGGTGTCGATGTCCGTGCTGGTGGTGGTCGAGTTGACCGACTTGACCAGCAGCTGGCCGGCCTGGATGGCCTGGTAGCCGTCGTACGACGTGCCGGTCGCCGCCACGTGCGCGGTAAAGTCCGCCGCCGCCTTCTGGCGCAGGTTGACCAGGGACGCATCGGTGCCGAGCGCGCCCTGCAGGACGTAGATCGCCACGTCGGCCATGCTCGCGTGCCCCTTGCTCACGGCGTCGACCCAGTACGACAGGCCGGCGCTGTCCGGCGCGCGGTTGAACAGTTGCTGGTAGATGTCGGTGACGCGGTCGGCCGCCGTGCTCGAGCTGAAGCGGACGGTGGCTTCCTGCGAATTGGCGAACGCTTCCTTGATGGCGCTGAAATCGCCGTTCGCCTGGGCGAGCTGCTGCGACCAGTATGCCAGGCCGGCGGGGTCGGCCGGGCGGCCATAGAAGGCGACGTAAAAGGCGTTTACGGTCGAATCGGTGGTGGTGCTCATGGGTTCTCCTGAGGCTCGGCAGCGGCATGCTGCCCGGTGAACCCTAAATATATCCGTGCGGCAATTAATTTCCAAGAGGAAATGTCACAAAGTGTAACGGCCGCGCATCAAACGCGGCGTTTGAAACCTATAAGCCGTGTTTAGACGGCAACTTAGTTGCCGAAGTGTGAACGATGGCGTGGGACCAGCAGGTTGCCGGCATCACGCCCGAGTGCGGCATCGATCGCGCCATGGCACACGGCCACTTGCTCGGCATCCTGTTGCAGCAGGCCCAGCCGGCGCTGCAGCGGCGCCCAGCCGGGCCAGGCCGCGATCCAGACCGTACTGGCCTGCGCCGGCGCCGCGTCCGCCTGCGCGGCGCCGAGCGTACTGCGCAGCCGGGCGAACGCGTGCTCGACGGCGGCCTCGACTTCCGCGCGTGGCAGGTTGTCCGCGTAACGCTGCAGCAGCAGGCGCAATGCGGCCATGTGCGCCATCAGCAGGTAATTCTGCACCGTGAAGCGGTTCAGCTCGTCGGGTGCGCGCTGCTGGGACTGCGGTTCGTCGAGCATGCGGCCCAGCGCCGCGCTGAGGTTCGCGAGGGCGTCCATGAAACGCTTGCGCTCGATCCGGTAGCGGGCGTCGTCCACCGCGCGCCCCAGCAGCAGGCCGGCGGCCGCGTCGATGTAGCCGCGGTTGGCGTCCGTCACCGCGTCCACCAGCTCGGGCAGGTTCTGGTGTTCCCAGTTCGGCAGCACGTAGCTGAAGAACGATGCAATCAGCGCGCCGAGCAGCGTATCGAGCAGGCGTTGCTCGATGGCGCCGGCGAAGTGCGGCACCGTGAGGCCGATCAGCAGCAGGGCCTGCACGCTCGCGGCGATCGCCGTGTAGCGGTATTTGATGGACAGGAAAGTCGGCCCGGCGGCCGTTGCGACGAACAGGAAACCGATCAGTGCGGCCGGAGCATGGACGAAGCGGAGGATCACGGCCGTGAGCACGCAGCCGATCAAGGTGCCGACCAGGCGGTCGGCGCGGCGCTGGCGCGTCATGCTGAAGGTCGGCTTGAGGATCACGGCGATCGTCAGCGCCGTCCAGTAGCCGTGCGACGTGTACGGCAGCCATTCAGAGGACAGCAGGCCCACCGAGATCGCCATCGCCACGCGCAGCGCGAACCGGAACGTGGGCGACGTCCAGCGCAGGTTCGCGACGAGGGTGCCGAGGTTGTAGCGCTGCTGGGTGAGGAAGGGCGTCAGGTCGCTGCCCGGCGCAAGTGGGAGTGTCCCGCCGGCGGTCGCGCTGGCGCCGTGGAGCCGCGCGATCATCGCGATCATGTCGCGGATCTTGTTGGACGTGGCGCGCAGCACGGCCTGCGCATTGACCTCGTCGCTGTCGGCCGGGGGCAGGGTGCGCAATGCCGCGCCGAGCGCATCCAGCTCGCCGCGGTAGTCGATGGCGGGGCAGGACGGCCGGTTGCGCGTCATCGCATACGCCGCCGATTCGATGTCGCGCGCCGCCTTGCCGATCAGGTCGCCCAGCAGCGGCAGCACGGGGCTGCCGGCGAAGTGCTGGCGCAGCAGGGCGTAGTCGGTGTGCGTCGACAGCACCAGTTCGTACAGGTCGAACATGGCGTAGTGCACCCGCACGAGCACGGCCTCGTCGTCCCTGGGCTTGCCGCGCAGGACCAGGTTGCGCGACGCCTGCTGGCGCTCGGCCAGCACGCTTTGCTGGCGCACGAGCTGTTCCATCTGGGCGGGCAGCGGATTGGCCATGTCGTAGCAGCCGGCCTTGATGCCGGTGTAGGCTGCCAGTTCGTACAGCGCTTCGGCCAGCACCTGTTGCTTGAGGCGCCGCCGCAGCCGCCAGACGACGATCATCGCGTACGTCATGTAGCCGGCTCCGCCCGCGAAGAACAGGGCGGCGTGGCGCAGCGCCTGCAGCGGGGCGGCGGCGGCGTTGCTCGACAGCATCATCACGAACAGGGCCACGAACTGCAGCGGCATCGCCTTGCGGCCATACACCGTCATCATGCTGGCGAGGAACGAGACGAGGACGATGACGGTGCGCAGCAGCCATTGCACGGGAGAAGAAAGGCTGACCAGTAGCGCCACCAGCGAGCACGTCAGCACGCCGGCCAGCATCTCGTTGAACTTGTGGCGCAGCGGGCTCGGTAGATCCATCAAGCTCGTGCACAGCGCGCCCATCGCCACCGCCATCGCGGTCGGCAGGTCGGCGACGGCATACGTCAGGAACGTCAGGCCGACGACGCCCGTGGCGATGCGCAGGCCGGTGTAAAAATAATGACTGAAGAAGAGCGTGCGCGGCGCGAGGGCGTAGTGCATGGGTGGGCGCGTCAGCAATGGACGAGCCCATTATAGCGTTGCCGCTGTCGCTATGCCGCCAGGCAAAGCGCGTACGTGGCATCGTTCGCGCACGCCTGCGCACGCACGGCCGTCGGCTGCGTCTCCATGAGCAGGTTCACCATCGCCGGCACGTCGACACCGTCGAGCGCGGCGTGGAAGCGGCGGATGAGTTCGCGGCACAGTTTGTCGTCCTGGGGCGCGTCGTCCTCGGGCGCGCGCAGGCGGCGGCGCGCACGGGACAGGTGCTGGCGCGCGTTCGCCGGTGTCGTACCGAGCGCCGACGCGATGTCGGCGTGGCCGCATTCGAACACATCGAACAGGACCAGCGCCAGCCGCTCGGACGGCGACAGCCGGGCGAACAGCCGCGCCAGCGCATCGCCGAGCTCCGCGCGCCGCAGCAGTGCCTCGTCCGGCAGCGCGGGCAGCGTGGCGGGCACGAGTTCCATGGCGGCGAGCGCGGCCTGCGTCTCGCGCGCGCGCCGGCGCAGGCGGTCGATCGACTGGTGCTGCACGACGGTCGTCAGCCAGGCGGCGGGTGTCGCCAGCGCGGCCCGGTCCGCGGCCTGCCATTTCAGGAAGCAGTCCTGCACGACGTCCTCGGCGTCGGCCGCGCTGCCGACGATGCGCAGGCTGAGCGCGACGAGGCGCGGACGCAGTTGCTCGAACATGTCGGTAGCGGTGCATGGCATCGTGCATCTCCTCGGCTGGTTTGGGTACTACCTGACGCCCGGCGCGGCGCGGATGTGACACCGCGGCGATTTATTTTTCGAAGCGTCACACGGCGCCCGGCCGCAAGCGTCATGGGGTACCTTCCACCACCGCGAGGACCCCCATGAATTTCGTTCCCACCGTCATCGAACAGACCGGCCGCGGCGAACGCGCCTTCGACATCTATTCCCGCCTGCTGAAGGAAAGAGTCATCTTCCTCGTCGGCGAGGTGACGGAACAGTCGGCCAACCTGATCGTCGCGCAGCTGCTGTTCCTCGAATCGGACAATCCCGACAAGGACATCGCACTGTACATCAACTCGCCCGGCGGGTCCGTGTATGCGGGCATGGCCGTGTACGACACGATGCAATTCATCCGGCCCGACGTGTCGACGCTGTGCACGGGCTTCGCCGCCAGCATGGGCTCGTTCCTGCTGGCCGCGGGCGCGCGGGGCAAGCGGTACGCATTGCCCAACGCCCGCATCATGATCCACCAGCCGCACGGCGGCTCGCAGGGTGTGGCGGCCGACATCGACATCCAGGCGCGCGAGATGCTGTACCAGCGCCACCGCCTGAACACGATCCTCGCGGAACGCACGGGGCAGACCCTGGCGCGGATCGAGAAGGACACGGACCGCGATCGCTACATGTCCGCCGCCGACGGCGTCGAATATGGGCTCATCGACCGGGTGCTGGAGTACGACTCTAGTCGAACTAAACATGATTGAACGTGTCCAATCATGATCATGGAAGAGATGGTGGACACAGCCAAGTCCGTCGGGTTGCTGGGTATCACGGTAAAGACGCTGCAGAGGTTGGAGCGCGAGGGCCGGCTTGTCCCGGCCGCCGGCACCGCCAGCAACCGGCGCCGCTACACTGAGAGCCAGTTGCGCGCGACCCTGGAGAGCGGCCATGCTGCTGGCGCACCGGATCAGGATTGACGCGACAGCGGAGCAGCGCGACTATTTCGCGCGCGCGGCCGGCACCGCCCGCCGGGTCTGGAACTGGGCGCTCTCGGCGTGGAACCGTCAGGCGGCCGCCGGCCTGGGGCCAAACGCGATGGCGCTCAAGAAGGCGTTCAATCGCATCAAGTATTCGGATCCCGATTGGCTCGACTCCGACGGGAAGCCATGGCTGCGCGCCATCCACCGCGACGCGCACGCCCAGCCGTTCGCCAACCTCGCGAAGGCGTGGAGCCGCTATTTCGAGCAGCGCCGCGCCGGCCAGCCGGCGCACGCGGCGCGCTTCAAGAAGAAAGGGCGCTCGGCCGACGCCTTTTACGTGGCGAACGACAAGTTCCGGATCGAGGGACGCAGCGCCGTGCTGCCGAAGGTGGGCCGCGTCGCGCTGCACGAGGTCCTACGTTGGGGTGGCAAGATCATAGGAGCGAGCGTCTCGCTCGAAGCCGGTCACTGGTACCTGGCGGTTCAGGTCGACGTGCCGGACCACCTGGCTCGGCGGCGTCGCACGGGTGACGTCGTCACCGGCGTCGACCTGGGCGTGACCAGCGCGGCCACGCTGTCCAGCGGCGAGAAGATCGCTGCACCACGGCCGTTGAAGGCGGCGCTGCGGCGCCTGCGCATCCGCTCGCGCCGGCAGTCTCGCAAGCTTGAGGCGGCCAAGGCAGCGGCCGGGATCGTCGGCCGGATCGGCAAGGGCATGCGGCTGCCGGCGTCGAAGAACCGGACTAAGGGCGCGCTGGCGCTGGCGCTGGCGCGACTGCAGGCGCGCATCGCGCGTGTGCGCCGGGATTTTACCCATAAGCTCACGACCCGTCTCTGCCGCGAGAACCAAGCGGTAGTAATCGAGGATTTGAACGTGCGCGGTATGCCGGCCAACGCGCGCCTGGCACGCGCGATCGCCGATGTCGGCTTTTACGAATTCCGGCGCCAGGTGACGTACAAGTCGGCGCGCTACGGTACGCGAATCGTGTTGGCCGGCCGCTGGTACCCGTCCAGCGAACTGTGTTCGGGCTGCGGTCGACGCAACGCGGGGCTGGCGCTGGGCGATCGGGCATGGACCTGCGCCGGCTGCGGCGTGCGGCACGACCGCGATGTGAACGCGGCCATCAACCTGCAACGGCTCGCCACCGGCGCCCTCGCGGCGCGCACGGCGCTACCCGAGGCGAGTCAGGCGGTAACGCGTGACACTGCCGCTGGCCTGACGCCGGCGGGAGGCGGGGAAGTGACGCCTGTCAGGCACGAGCACGGTCAGCAGGACAGCTCGGGGCAGGACGAGAATGCTGTGCACATTTGCACACGTAATCGATAGCAGGCATTACATGAAGTTGATCAATGGAACACTGATTGCAGCGGCCGGCCTGGCTGTCCAGCAGCCGACACTGGCTTATTCGTCGGGGAACGTCGGGATCGGCGGCGCGGTCTCGCTGCATGACCCGTCCAATTCGTCGACCATGTACCGTTCCACCAACATGGGCGGAAGCTGGTCGACGGTGGGCGGCCTCAGCGTCAACAATGCGCGCCTGGTCGCCGATCCGGCCAATGCGAGCAAGTTCTACGTGTACAACCCGGCCGATGGCAGCTTCATGATCAGCACGGACGCCGGCGTGTCGTTCTGGAAGTTCAGCACGCTGGCCGCCAGGCACGCACCACGAGCTCGGGTTGGCAGTTCAGCAATATCGCGAACGTCACGTATTGCGGTTCGGTCGGCTTCGGCAAGGCTGCGGCGGGCGCGTCGTATCCGACCGTGTTCATCTGGGGCACCATCGGCGGCGTGACCGGCGTGTACCGGTCGACCGGCGCGGGGCAGAACTGGACGCGCATCAACGACAACGCGCACCAGTACGGCGGGCGGGGCAACGGCCATTTCGTCGTCTGCGAAGCCGGGGACGCGCGCGTCATCGCGCAGCGCATCTGCGACGCGTTCGCGGCGCAGCCGGCGGTGCTGGAGGGCGGCGTGCGCCTGCACGCCACCGTCAGCTTCGGTCTGGGCTGCCGGGTCGCCCCGGACACGCCCATCGGCACATTGCTGTCGCAGGCCGACGCGGCGCTGTAACACGCCAAGGACGCCGGCCGCAACCGCGTCGCCGCTTAGACGCCCACCATCGAGATGGCCTTCGTGTTGAGGTAGGCTTCCAGCGCTTCCGGACCGCCTTCGGAACCGTAGCCGGAATCCTTCACGCCGCCGACCGGCAGCTCGGCGCTCGGCGTGGCCGGCTGGTTAATCCACAGCATGCCCACTTCCACGCGGTGCATCAGCAGATGCGCGTTCTTGATCGAGCGCGTGAACGCGTAACCGGCCAGGCCGTACGGCAGGCGGTTGGCTTCCGCGATCGCGTCCTCGAGGCTGTCGAAACCGCGGATGCCGGCGACGGGGCCGAACGGCTCGTCGTTGAAGATCGACGCTTCCAGCGGCACGTCCGCAAGGATCGTCGGCGCGAAGAAGTTGCCGGCGTCGCCCACGCGCTTGCCGCCCGTCGCGACGATGGCGCCTTTTGCCTGCGCATCCTCGACCATCGTCGCCATCGCCGTCACGCGGCGCGCGTTGGCGAGGGGGCCCAGCGTGGTGCCCTCGGCCAAGCCGTCGCCCAGTTTCAGGCCTTCCGCATGCGCGACGAAGGCGCGCGTAAACTCGTCCTTGATCGCGTTGTGCACGAGGAAGCGGGTTGGCGAGATGCACACCTGGCCCGCGTTGCGGAACTTGGCGGCGCCGGCGGCCTTGACGGCCAGCGCGACGTCCGCGTCCTCGGCGACGATCACCGGCGCATGGCCGCCCAGTTCCATCGTCACGCGCTTCATGTGCGCGCCCGCCAGTGCGGCCAGCTGCTTGCCGACCGGCGTGGAACCCGTGAACGTGACCTTGCGGATGACCGGGTGCGGGATCAGGTAGCCCGAGATCTCGGCGGGATCGCCGAACACGAGGCCCACGACGCCGGCCGGCACTCCCGCGTCGACAAAGCACTGGAACAGCGCGGCGGGGGAGGCCGGGGTCTCTTCCGGCGCCTTGCACAGGAACGAGCAGCCGGTGGCCAGCGCCGCGGCCAGCTTGCGCACGACCTGGTTGATCGGGAAGTTCCACGGCGTGAAGGCGGCGACGGGGCCGACCGGTTCCTTCAGCACGAGTTGCTGCGCCTGCGGGTTACGGGCCGGCACGATGCGGCCGTACACGCGCATGCCCTCGGCCGCGAACCAGTCGATGATCTCGGCGCCGGCCATGGCTTCCATCTTCGCTTCGGCCAGCGGTTTGCCCTGTTCCTGCGTCAGCAGGCGGGCGATGTCGCCGGCGCGTTCGCGCAGCAGGCTGGCGGCGCGGCGCATCGTGGCGGCGCGTTCGGCGGCCGGCACGAAACGCCATGCTTCGAAGCCCTTCTGGGCGGCGGCGAGGGCGCGGTCCAGGTCGGCGATCGCCGCGTGCGCGACGGTGCCGATCGCCTGGCCGGTGGCCGGGTTCACGACGGGGATCGTCTTGCCGCCGGTGGCCTCGACCCATTCGTTGGCGATGAGGAGGCGGGTGTCGGGATAGCTGGAGGTAGTCATGGGTGCGTCGGTCCTCTATGAGTTATTCGGGTACAGAGACCGCAATGATCGCACTGCTGCGGATTGTTTGCTTAACACGACGTGAAACCGGCGCAACTGTTTGCGCATAACACTAATGTTAGCAAACATTGGTAGCGTACATCATGCGCTTGGGATATCGATACGATTTACGGTATCAGTCGCGTCAAAAAAGTGATTGGTCACTGGCTTGTTTGGTACTTACATTAGCATTTTATATTTAATAAACATTTTTTCTGCCCAAAATGGTGATTTTCCAGCAGCATTTGAAGAATTGTTAACGCAATCATTTGGCGAGCGCTCTACCAACTACAGAACAAAGAGAAGCGAGGACGACATGATGAGCAAACACCCCACCGGCGCGACCTGACGCGCCCGGCCTGATTCCCCCGCAAGCGCTGCCCACCGGATCCGCCTAGGAGCCCCGGGTGGCCTTGCACGCCCTGTGCCACTGCAGTACCCCACAACAACAAGGAGACGAGATGAACAATGCCAAGCGTAGAAGTACCGTTCCACACATCCGCCGCCAGACGATCGCGCTCGCGGTCGCGGGCGCGTGCGCCGCGCTGGTCCTGCCGGCCCACGCCCAAGAGACGCAGGGCGCCGGCACGCCGGGCGTCGCTACGCCGACCGACGCCGCGCCCACGGTCGTGGTCACCGGCGTGCGCGCGTCGATGCAGTCGACCCTGAACCTGAAGCGCAATTCCGACGGTATCGTCGACGGCATCGTGGCCGACGACATCGGCAAATTCCCCGACACGAACCTGGCGGAATCGCTGCAGCGCATTTCGGGCGTATCGATCGACCGCAACCGCGGCGAAGGCGCGCAAGTGACGGTGCGCGGCGTGGGCCCCGACCTGAACCTGGTCCTGCTGAACGGCCGCCAGATGCCGACCGCGAACCTGGGCGACCGCGGCAGCCGCTCGTTCGACTTTTCGAACCTGGCGTCGGAAGCCGTGTCGCAGATCCAGGTGTACAAGAGCGCCCGTGCCGACACGCCGCCGGGCGGCATCGGCGCGACGGTGAACATCATGACGGGCCGTCCGCTGGACCTCGGTAACCTGAACAGCATCGGCATCAAGACGGTGTACGACCGCTCGAACGACAACCTGCCCGACCAGCTGGCCGGCCGCAAGCTGACGCCCGAGGTGTCGACCCTCATCAGCCGCAAGTTCGGCGCAGGCGACATCTTCGGCGTGTCGCTCAGCGCCAGCTACCAGTCGCGCAATTCCGGCTACAACCAGGCCGCCATCGCGGGCGGCTGGAACGGCCCGTTCGCGGCGGGCGACGCATCGGGGGCCACCGGGACGATTCCCGTCGACGGCAAAGGCGTCACCAATCCGCCGCAGGCCGGCCAGATCTACCAGGTGCCGCAAAACATTTCGTATTTCGTGAACGGTTCGCAGCGCCAGCGCACCAATGGCCAGCTGACCCTGCAGTTCCGTCCGACCCGCGACTGGAACAGCACGCTGGACTACACGTACGCCCGCAACAAGGTGCAGACGCTGGGCGCCGAGCTGGCGGCGTGGTTCAACCACCCGCCGCAGCAGACCAGCACGTGGGTGACGGGTCCCGTCGCTTCGCCGTCGGTCTACGAGGAACAGGTCAAGCTACAGGACCTCGCGATGAACGGCCACGACTACGCCACCGTCTCCACCTTGAAGTCGACCGGCTTCAACACGCAGTTCCGCGTCAACCCCGGGCTGCGCCTGTCGCTCGACGCCCACCATTCGGTCGCGCAATCCGGTTCCGACAGCCCGTTCGGCACCAACAACGACCTCGCCACCGCCAGCTTCGGCCGCAACACGACCGGCGTCGATTTCACCCACGAGATGCCGGTCATGTACACCGACGTCACGCCGATGGGCTACGAAGTGGCCGGCTCGTGGTTCCAGGATGCGAAAGTCAAACAGACCATCGACCAGGTCCAGGCCGGCGGCAAGCTGAACATCGGGTCGTCGTCGAACCTGAACTTCGGCGTGGGTTCGACGCGGGCGCGCTTCAACTCGGCGTTCCAGCATGTGCAGCAGGATGCGTGGCAGGGCACGGCGCCGGGCGGCCACGCCAACGCGGCCAATGTCTACGACCAGTCGCTGTGGCAGCCGACCGACCTGCGCCAGTTCTTCAGCAAGCTCGGTGGCTCGGACGCCCCGCGCCTGTACAACACGCTGATGGTCATCGATTTCCCGAAGGTGCGCGACAACGCCATCAAGGTCGTCGGCAACCCGGCCCTGTTCACGCCGAGCCTCGCCAATCCGTCCGAAGTGCGTACCCTGCGCGAGAAGTCGAATTCGCTGTACGGCCAGTTCAACACCGAATGGGACACGACGTTCCCGATGCACACCGGGATCGGCCTGCGCTACGAAAAGACGACGGTCGAATCGGACGCCGTCGTCAGCGTGCCGGTCAAGGTCAACTGGGTGGCGCAGAACGAGCTGCCGATCGTGTTCGCGCCGGGCGCGAAAGAGACGCAGAAGGGCGACTACCATAACTGGCTGCCGACGTTCGACTGGGATATCGACCTTCGTTCGAACCTGAAGGTGCGCGCGAGCTACGGCGTGACGATCGGCCGGCCGCGCTGGGACCAGATCCAGGGCGGCGCCTCGTACGGCACGGTCGCGTATTCGACGGGGACCAACGTCACCCGCGGCAATCCGGGCCTGACGCCGGTGAAGTCGAAGAACCTGGACCTGTCGGCCGAGTGGTACTACACGAAGCAGAGCATGGTGTCGCTGGGCCTGTACCACAAGGACCTGAAGGGGTACGCCGGCCAGGTGACCCTGGTCGAGGCGTCGACGACGGCGACCACGCCGCTCGGCGGCAAGTACTACAACGCGGCCGTCGCCGCGGGCTGCGCGAAGACGGACACGGACTGCCTGCGCAACTACATCCTGGGCAATTTCGACGGCCAGCCTGGTGTCACGCAGACGGGCAAGACGGGGTCCGGGAACCTGACGGGCGTTATCAGCGGCATCCCCGGCGATCCGGGCCTGCCGTACAACGTGTCGACGATCGTCAACCAGAACAAGTCGTCGCTGAAGGGCGCGGAGGTCAACTGGCAGCACATGTTCGAGAACGGCTTCGGGTTCCAGGCGAACTACACATACGTGAAGTCCGACCTTACGTACAACAACGCGGGCATGGGGCCGCAGTTCGCGCTGATCGGCCTGTCGAATTCCGCCAACGTGGTCGGCATCTACGAAGACAAGAACCTGTCCGTGCGCCTCGCGTACAACTGGCGCGGACAGTTCCTGTCGACCGTGGCGGAAAACAACCGCGCCAATCCGGGCTACGTCGAACCGTACGGACAGGTCGACCTGTCGGTCGGCTACAACGTAAACGAGAACCTGAGCCTGTCGCTCGAGGCGATCAACCTCACCGACGCGCACCAGCGCCAGCACGGCCGCACCGACATGCAGGTCCTGTCGGTGACGACGGGCGGGCCGCGCTACATGCTGGGCGCACGCTACAAGTTCTGACGACTAAGGCGTCCACGTAACCCGCACGGCGAGCGCGCGCTCGTACTCGCTGCGCGTGGCCGGCGACCCGAATTCCGCATGGCGCGGGTCGAACAGGTTCTGGCCGATGATGGCCAGTTCGACGCCGGGACGGATGCGCCAGCCCCAGCGCGCGTCGACGGCCGTGTAGGCGGGCACGCCTGGGCGCGGCAGCGCGCCCACGTGGCGCAGCGTGACGTCGAATTCGTGGCCGGCGCCGATGTCGTACGCGGAACGCAGCTGCCAGTAATGCGTCGGGTCGCTCGTGAACAGGCCCGTCGTCCCGGTCTGGTCGCGGCTGCCCGGCTCCAGGGTCGTGCCCACGCGCTGCACGACGCCGCCGCCGGACAGGCGCCACGCTTCCGCCGCCTGCCACGTGGCCCACACCTCGACGCCGCGTGTGAGACCGTCGGCCCGGTTCGCGAACACGGATCCCGGACCGGACGGATTCGGCTCCAGCGTGCGCAGCCTGTCGTAGCGGCTGAAGAACAGGGTCGTCGAATAGGCGAGGCTGGCCGTGGGCTGGGCGCGGTGGCCAAGTTCGAACACCCTGGCCGTTTCGGACTCGAATCCGGGGCCGCCCGCCACGCCATACTGCGGCACGCCGTTCACGACGCGCGGCCTGATCGGGCTGTAGAGATCGCGGTCGATGCGCGACGGCGCCCGCACGGCGCGCGACAGCGACGTCCACACGAGGCTGGCGGGACGCGGGTTCCACGCGAGGCGCATGGTGGGCAGCACTTCGACGCCCGTGTAATTGTTGTCCTCGAGTTTCAGGCCGGCCGTCACGCGCAGGTTGTCGAGCAGCGCGATCTCGTCCTGCGCGAACAGGTTGGCCCAGTGCAGGTCGAGCGTGCCGGGCAGGAAGCCGAACGCAGGGCCGTTCTCGACGCGGTCGCGACCCAGGCGGTAGCCGCCGCCCCACACCACGTGGTGGTTGCCGGCCACGCGCACGGCGTGCTGCAACTGCAGGTCGAACGTGTCGAGGCGTTCGTGGAAGGCGTTCGGCTGGTCGCGCTCCGTGTGGTCCCAGTACAGCTGCACGGTGGCCGACGAGCCGTCCGCGAACGTGCGCGCCGCGCGCCCCAGCAGGTTGGCGCCGGCGACCCGGATGTCGCGCGTGTTCGCCTGGCGCAGGCGGGCGTCGTAGACGTCGCCCTGGACCGTGAATGCACGCGCACTGTCTCCCCAGTCCGTGCGGAATCCCGCCTGGTCGCGGTGCCAGCCTGTCGGCGAGGTGGCGCCAGTCGCCCTGTGCGTATCGTCGTTCTCCGCGTGCCTGGCATACGCCCGATAGTGACCATCGCCCAGGCGGCCGCCGTAGCGCACGGCGCCGTCGCGCGCATCCTTGCCGAGGGTGGTTTCCAGCAGCGCGCCCTGGGTGGCGGCGGACGACTTCGTGATGATATTGATGACGCCATTGACAGCGTTCGCGCCCCACAAGGTCGCGCCGGGGCCGCTGATCACCTCGATGCGTTCGACGTCGTCCAGCACCACGTCCTGCACGTCCCAGAACACGCCGGAAAACAGCGGCGAATACACGGTGCGGCCGTCGATCAGCACGAGCAGCTTGTTCTCGAACGGGCTGGCATAGCCGCGCGCCGTGACCGCATAGTTACGCGCATCCACGCGCGCCACCTGCAGGTTGGGCGCGAGGCGCAGCGCTTCCGGCAGCGAGACGGCGCCCGCGCGGCGGATGTCGTTGCCGGTGATGACGAAGATCGAGGCCGCCGCATTGGACAGCGGTTCCGACCGTTTCGACACGGACGTCACCTGGATGTTGGCCAGCTCTTCGAGGCTCAGTTCCGCGATGTCGTCGTTTTGTGCCGGGACGATGGCCCGGGCGGACGGCGTGGCGAGGAAGATGGCAACGGCGGCGACGGTGGCGGACAATGTGGAGCGGAGCATGGGGGCAGGACACATTTAAACGGTTTCGCAAGATTGTATTGCAGAAATTGATTTGTTAACGATACCATCGAAGTGTGTGGACCTTGATGGCCCATTCCACCATTTTTATTGCGCCATAAGCAGATTTCATAATTGCAACGGCAGGTCGCAATTCGGACAATCCAGAAAAAATCCAACGGAGACAATGTGAACACGATCATTCGACCGGCCGCCCGCCGCCGGGCCCTGGCCGGCCTGCTGCTGGCCGCCGCCGCGTCCCTGCTGCCGGGCATGAGCGCCGCCCAGACTCGGGCCGACGGCGCCCCGGCGGCCGGCGCCCCGGACGGCCGCATATCCTGGTGGCGCCAGGCCCGCTTCGGCATGTTCATCCACTGGGGGCTGTACGCCATTCCCGGCCGCGGCGAATGGGGGCAGTTCATGGAGCAGACCCCGGTCAAGGAGTACGCGAAATTGGCCGACCAGTTCAGGCCGCGCCAGTTCGACCCCGACGGGTGGGCACGGCTGGCCAAGTCCGCGGGCATGAAATACATGGTGTTCACATCGCGCCATCACGACGGCTTCGCCATGTTCGACGACGGCGACAATCCATTCTCGAGCACGAGGACGGCCGCGCAGCGCGATTTCGTCGCGGATTACGTGAAGGCCGCGCGCAAGGCCGGCATGGGCGTGGGCTTGTACTACTCGCCGCTGGACTGGCGCTATCCGGGCTACTTCTTCCCCGACCTGTATCGGGACAGCGCGGAAGCGATGCGCGCCCAGTACCACCGCCAGATGGAAAAACTGCTGTCGAACTACGGCAAGCTCGACGTGCTGTGGTTCGATGGCGGCGAGACCGACTGGCTGGGCTTCGGCGGGGACTGGTCCGCCGCGCAGTGGACGAAGCGGGTACCGGGCAAGCATTACGCGGGCGGCTTCGACTGGCAACACGACAAGGTGCACACGATGCTGCGCCGGCTGCAGCCGGACATCCTCGTCAACGGCCGCGCCGACATGAAGGAAGACTTCCATTCGCGCGAGGGCGACGGCGCGCTGGGCGACTTCGACAACCAGCATCCGTGGGAACTGTGCACGAC
>Ga0187844_10000543_pt1 | contig 29554 bp, 25 predicted proteins | sample SpaLakP09_SKY_50_FD_134517 | JGI IMG/M metagenome (GOLD analysis project Ga0187844, IMG submission 134517) | Oligotrophic lake water microbial communities from Sparkling Lake, Wisconsin, USA - SP09_SKY_50 | ecosystem: Environmental > Aquatic > Freshwater > Lake | place: USA: Sparkling Lake... | reverse complement strand
TGAAGACACCAAACTTGGGTCGCAAGTCTTTGAACGAAATCAAAGAAGTGTTGGCTTCCCGTGGTTTGTCTTTGGGCATGAAACTGGAAAACTGGCCACCAGCTGGCTTGGAAAAATAATTTTGTCCAAACGAGTGGGATGAGACAGCCTGCTCGTTTTTTAACCGTAGTAAAAATAATTACCGGCCCGCGATAAGTTCGCTTATCGATAGAAGAGCTGGCATTTAAATCTGAAAGGAAATACCATGCGTCATCGTCACGGCTTACGTAAGCTGAATCGTACTTCTTCCCACCGTCTGGCAATGCTGCGCAACATGACAGTATCCCTGTTGCGTCACGAAGCCATCAAAACAACTTTGCCAAAAGCCAAAGAACTGCGCCGCGTTATCGAGCCGATTCTGACTTTGGGTAAAACAGACACACTGGCTAACAAGCGTCTGGCTTTCTCCCGTTTGCGCGACCGCGAAATGGTAGTCAAGCTGTTTGCAGAACTGGGCCCACGTTACGCAAATCGTAACGGCGGCTACCTGCGTATCCTGAAAATGGGTTTCCGCGTTGGCGATAATGCTCCTATGGCATACGTTGAATTGCTGGACCGTCCAGAAGGCGTAGATGCAGCTGATGCACCAGTCGCTGAGTAATTAGCAAGCCTGGGCTTCATGCTCAAGACTAAAAAAAGCCGTTCAGTGTAAACTGAACGGCTTTTTGCATATGCGCACTTATTCCGGGACACATATTTTGTGGTGCCCTGTAATGGCCAGGCATGGCGTTCGACCAAATAGAGAATAACAATGGATAATGACAATCTGATCCTGGTATTGACTAATCTGCCCAGCCGCGACATGGCCAGAAAGCTGGCCAGCCAGATCGTCGCCGAAAAATTGGCTGCCTGCGTGAACATTTCTGCTGATATATTGTCCATCTACAACTGGGACGACGAGCAACAGGCTGATACAGAAGTGCAATTGATGATCAAGACCCGGCAAGCTTGCTATGCCAGGCTGGAAGCACTGATACTCGGCCAGCATCCCTATGATCTACCCGAAATAATAGCCATCCCCCTGGTGGCCGGATTGCCGGCTTACCTGGATTGGGTGAGAAAAGAAACTGAAACGTTATGAATACCTCAACGCCGTTGTTTTCTGTAAGCATGCCAGCCAAGCTCCAGAATGTCAGGATATCGCAGCTATGGTGCCTGTGTGCCTTGCTGGCTGCCTTGCTGTTTGCCTCCTTATTGTCATCCAATGCCAAAGCAGAAGACTTTCTCGACCCCGAAGAGGCATTCAAAGTATCTGCCAGAATGATAGAGCCAGGCATGGCCGAGGTGACTTTTACGATAGCAGACGGTTATTACCTGTACCGTGAACGTTTCAAATTCAGCTCAGATGACGCCAAGATTGGTGATATAACCATGCCAGCGGGCAAGGTCAAGTTTGATGAAACCTTTCAAAAAGAAGTAGAGACTTATCGTAAATCCCTGGTGGTGCGCGTGCCTGTACAGGCTGCGGCAGATTTCACCCTGAACATAGGGCGGCAGGGCTGTGCTGACGGAGGTTTGTGCTATCCACCGCTGGAGACGCCGGTTAAGTTGCAGATAACTGAGGCCAACAGCGCTGGCACACAGACCGCAGCAAATGCCAGCATTGCTACCGCTAATGTTAGTACAGAATCCAATGGCAAAGGCGCAGAGGCTAGCACTGATGAGGAAACCAGCAGCATCAGCGCTGCACTGAAGAGCGGTAGGTTGGTCCTGATCCTGCCTTTGTTCTTACTGCTTGGCCTGGGCTTGTCCTTCACTCCCTGTGTCTTGCCTATGGTGCCAATTTTGTCCTTCATCATCGTCGGTGAAGGTGCTGGCATCAAACGCAGTCGCGGCTTTCTGCTGTCCCTGTGCTACGCCCTTGGCATGGCGCTCGTGTACACGGCCCTCGGTATTGCGGCGGGACTGGTTGGCGAAGGTTTGTCGGCTACTTTGCAAAATCCCTGGGTACTTGGTGCCTTCGCCTTGCTGATGGTGATATTGTCGCTGTCCATGTTCAATGTGTATCAATTGCAGGTGCCTGCTGCCTTGCAAACCAAGCTCACCATTGCATCAGAAGGTCAGCGCAATGGCAAGCTGGTAGGTGTGTTTTTCATGGGGGCAATCTCTGCCCTGATCGTTGGCCCTTGTGTGGCCGCTCCACTGGCAGGTGCGCTGGTTTATATCAGCCAGACCCGCGATGTAGTCGTTGGTGGCTCGGCCTTGTTTGCCATGGCGATGGGCATGAGCGTGCCTTTGCTGCTGGTGGGTATCTCGGCCGGTAGCCTGTTGCCACGCGCTGGTATGTGGATGGAAAGTATCAAACGTTTCTTTGGTGTCTTGATGCTGGCCATGGCCCTGTGGATGATCAGTCCAGTCATCCCGGCCTGGTCGCAAATGCTGGGATGGGCCATCTTGTTGCTTGCATATGCCGTCTATCAATTATTTTTCCATCGTAGTGGCATGTTCGCCAAAGCTGTGGCAGTAATATTTTCCCTGCTCGGTGCCGTGCAACTGGTTGGCGTTGCGACTGGTGGCCGCGATGTATTTTCTCCTGTTGCCCACTTGTACGGTGGCAGTACGGAACATGTGAAATTTACCCGCGTACGCAGCAATGCCGAACTTGATGCGGCCCTGGCGCAATCCAAGGGAAAAACTGTGATGCTGGATTTTTATGCGGACTGGTGCGTCTCATGTAAAGAGATGGAAAAACTGACTTTTCCAGAAACCAAGGTCAAAGCCAAGCTCGACAATATGCTCTTGCTGCAAGTTGATGTCACTGCCAACAATGCCGATGATAAAGCCCTGTTGAAACGCTTTGGCCTGTTCGGCCCTCCAGGCATTATCTTCTTTGATGCGCAGGGTAAGGAAATTCCCGGTCAGCGCGTCATCGGTTATCAGAATGCGGATAAATTCCTGCAATCCTTGAATCGTGCTGAGGGCAGATAAAGCATATTCTTAGAATGTATAAGCATGCAACAAAACTATCCTTGAGTAAGGGCGACAGAGGGGCTATATTCAAACTCTTGTTTCTTTTTGGAGAAAAATATGACTTTGCGTTTAGGCGATATCGCCCCTGATTTCGAGCAGGATTCTTCTATCGGCCCTTTGAAATTTCATGAATGGGCAGGTAATTCCTGGGTAGTTTTGTTTTCCCATCCGGCTGACTTCACACCCGTCTGCACAACAGAACTTGGCTTGACAGCAAAGCTCAAACCAGAATTTGACAAGCGCAATGTAAAAGCGATTGCCTTGTCAGTCGATGGTGCAGAATCTCATCTGCAATGGATCAAGGATATTGAAGCTACGCAAAATACAGTCGTTGGTTTCCCTATCGTTGCTGATGCTGACAAGAAAGTTGCAGCACTGTATGACATGATTCACCCTAACCAGTCTGAGACTGTGACGGTGCGTTCCTTGTTCATCATTGATCCGAACAAAAAAGTCCGCCTCATCATCACCTACCCGCTGACCACAGGCCGCAATTTTGATGAAGTCTTGCGGGTCATTGATGCCCTGCAATTGACAGATGGCTATACCGTCGCCACTCCAGGAAACTGGCGTGATGGTGATGACGTGATCATTCCGTTGTCTATCAAGGATGAAGAGGTGATCAAACAAAAATATCCTAAAGGCTATACCGCTGCCCGCCCTTATCTGCGCGTGACACCACAGCCCAATAAGTAAGCTATGAAGTAATCCATGCCTGGTGCATAAACAAAAGCCACGAATGATTCGTGGCTTTTGCTTTTCAGCTCGGAAAAATGGAAACTATCGTGACGGCACTATCATTTCAGCGTAATCATACAAGGCACCCAAAATCTCTTCTGCCGCTTCATCTGCTGTTTCTGACAAAGTATCGATCTCATTGAAATACATGTCCACCGTCCTGGCGTTGCCTGCACCATCAAGCAAACGTGCGGCGCGGTGTTCTTCCCAAGTTTCCTTTTCTTCCATGCTCAGGCTGTCAAAGAAATTACGGGCGCGGTAACGGAATAGCAATTCGGCCAGGCGGACATCCTGGAAGACGACGCTGGCGGCAGCCAGTTGCGCTGGCTTCTTGCGGCGTAACTCATTGAGTAGACGGCGGTCACCAGCACCCACAAAGCCGCCATACAAGTCTTCATCGACGTCGCTGGCCGCAGCCTCAGGGCGGGCATACACTTCTTCCCAGATTGCCTTGGCAGAGGCGGGCAGGGAGGCCGCTTTGATGATGTGCTCTTGCACCAGATGCATATCTATCTTCCAGCGCTCAGCCATGGGGGCAGACAAGGTTTTTAGATTGCCGATGACGATGGGGGACTTGTTGATGTGTATGCTCTTCACTGGCAGGCGTTGCACGCCTTCTGGCAAGGCATCGCTCTTGCTGAACATGCGTAGCTGAATCGTTTCTGCATCCAGGCCCGCCAGCTCTGTAGGATCATGGGACAGGTCCCAGGCGATGACTTCATTCTTGTTCTTGGGGTGCATGGCCAGCGGCCACATGACGGCCAAGCACCCACGCTCTACCGGGAACATGCCCGACACATGCAAGAACGCTTTGTTCAGCACGGGCATATCAATTTCTGATGCAACCTTGTCTTTTTTGTGCAGGGCAAAGCAAAAATCGAATAACTTGGGCTGACGCTCACGTATCAGACGTGCCAAAGCTATCGTCGCGCGCACATCTGACAAGGCATCATGTGCTGCTTCATGCGCAATGCCATTGGCCTTGGTCAGGTGCTCCAGGCGAAAGCTGGGCTTGCCTTCATCATTCTTTGGCCAGTTGATACCCTCCGGGCGCAACGCATAACAGGTACGCACCATGTCCATGATGTCCCAGCGGCCACAATTGTTTTGCCATTCGCGCGCATACGGGTCGATGAGGTTACGCCAGAACATGAAGCGGGTAATTTCATCATCGAAACGTATGGTGTTATAGCCGACACCGATAGTGCCAGTCTTGGCCAGTTCCTGTTCTATCTTTGATGCAAATTCATGCTCAGGTATGCCACGCTCCAGGCAGGTTTGTGGTGTGATATGGGTGATCAGGCAAGACTGCGGGTCAGGCAAGAAATCATTGGCGGGTTGGCAGTACAGCATGACCGGTTTGCCGATTTCATTGAGTTCAGCATCCGTGCGTATGGCGGCAAATTGCGCAGGCCTGTCGCGACGGGCGACAGCGCCAAAGGTTTCATAGTCATGCCAGAGAAAGGTATGTTCTTGCATTGGTATTTAAATTAATTTGTTGATTTGGTCTTCACAGATCGTATTGCGCAGACCGCATTTTATCCAGTATGTCATTCAATGCGACGGCTGGCCTGATCTTGTAGGTAGCGCTGGCTGCGGAAATAAATCAGCAAGAGCACCACGATGACACCCATGCCTCCCATGATGTACCAGAAACCAGAAGCATGCTTGAGCAAGGGCATGACTTCAAAGTTCATGCCGAAGATCCCTGTGAGTAAGGTCAAGGGCATGAACAGGGCGGTGATCACAGTCAGGGTGCGCATGATTTCGCTGGTTCTGTGTGCCATCGCTGCAAAGTGGATTTGCACTGCCGATTCCAGTGATGCTTCGAGGCGGCGAGCATGATTGAGCACGCGACTGATATGTTCCATCACATCATTGGTGCGCACCAGCAGCAAATCCTTGGCACGGCTATTGCCATCGTGGGTATCGACGATATGGTCGCGCAATTCCTGCATGGCATCGCGCTGTTCTTCACACAGGTTATCAAGCTTGCGTAGTTCCACCCGAGAGTCGAGCAAGGCCAGCCAGTTATTGAAAGGGCGGCGCGGGTCCAGCAAGGCATGTTGCCACCGATCGAGTTGCTGGGTCAGTGGATGGCGCAATTCCAGGTATTGATCGACCATGGCGTTCAAGAGCCGCAACATCAATTCTTCCGGTGACGCTGGCAAGCGGCTGCCGTGGGTATTATTCTCTGCTCTCGATCGATAATCCAGCAGGCGTTGGCGCGCCAGTTCGACCGTGCGGCTTTGTGCAGGGCGTACTGTGATGAGAACATTTTTCATCAGCAAAAAAGACACTGGCGAGGTCGCCAGTTTATTCAGAGCTGCAGGTATCTTGCGATTCACGCCACTCTTGTTGTCGCCATTTGCTTCTGTCAGTGTCAGCTTGCGAAACACCACCATTTCATAGTCTTCAGTAGCATCGAAATAGGATGGGTGCGAGAGATTGCTGATGTCCTTCAAATGCAAGTCATAAATTTGCGTTCCCGTCATGGCCTCGACACTGCTACGCCATGCTTCCGGGTCTGCTGCGACTTCATCATGGCTGGCATCGAGCCACAGAAAACCTACAGCATTGATCAGGGTTTCAGGTTTGTCAGGATTTTTCAGGGTCTGCGTATCGTTAATGTGGAAGATGTCCATGCGTCTTTTGTCGGGAGAAAATAAGCCAGAGTCCAACCAGCGAAATCAGGCAAGTGGCAGTCAGCAATGCCTGAATTGGCGTGGACAAGGCAAAGGAGTAAAACCAGTTGGCAGTAAATAAATTCATCACCAGGATGCAGAGTATACGCACGGTCTCAGGCAACAGGTAAATACGACCTCTTTCCATCAGGCCGCCTATGCACCAAAGACCCATAACCAGCCAGCTCACATAGATGGTGGCATTCAAGGCGCTGATGGATTTATACACCAACAAAAAATGCGTCGCCGCTTGCAGCAGCAGGATAAACTGCACGATGCAATACCATGTTGTAGCCTTGCTCATGGCGGGATCATAAATGGGGCGTTCCAAATTGAATGTGGTAGGCGCAGATTGCGCCAGCAAGTCGGCAGGACGCCAGCCAGGTGGGCGCAACCAGATCTGCAATTTATCCAGCCAGTTTTTCGTGTGCCAGGCATCGCGCCAGACTTGCTCGTACACTTCCAGGTTGGCCCACAAGGGGTTCCAGCTGCGCAGAGGCTTGCGCGTGCCGTAGACGATAGCTACATGATCTCGCTCTTCGATGAAAGTGCCAAACAGTCTGTCCCAGATCACTAGTATTCCGCCAAAATTCTTGTCCAGATACATGTCATTGACAGCATGATGAACCCGATGATTGGAGGGGGACACAAATATGCGGTCAAACCAGCCTAGCTTGCCTATCTGTTCGGTGTGTACCCAGAACTGGTAGAGTAAATCGATGAGGGCAACCGCAATAAACACATCCAGTGGAAAGCCTATCAGCGCCATGGGCAGATAAAAAATCCAGCCAAACAAGGGGCCGGTGCTGGTTTGCCGCAAGGCTGTGCTCAGATTGTATTGTTCGCTCTGATGGTGTACGACATGGGCAGCCCATAACAGATTGGTTTGATGCCCCATCCTGTGCAGCCAGTAATACAAAAAATCGTAGAGTAGCAGGGCCGCTACCCATACCCAGACACTGTCTGATGGCAGGTTGAACAGCGAAAGATACTTGAGCACCAGGGCATACATGCCTATCGAAAACAGCTTGGAAAAGGCCCCTATGATCTGGCTCATGACACCCAGGGAGAGGCTGTTGAGTGAATCATTGATGCGATATAAATGACGCTGGCGCTTGCGTGCCACGATAAATTCTAGGGCGATCAGAATGAAAAAAACCGGGCTGGCAAAGGTAATGATTTTTTCATGCATGATCCTGGCCCTATTCAGAGGGGAATGATGTGACCGAAGCAGCAATCAGCCACAGCGCCAGATAATAGCTGCTGAGGATGAGTAATGGGGAATGGGCAATAGGTGCGTTGAAACGATTGTAAGCGAGCAGGGTATCTGACAGCATGAAGCACAGGCCGCCGATCAAAGCCAGGCGGCCAGACATGCTGTGCAATTGCAAACCACGGCTGATGGCTTGTGCTGTCATGCAAAGCAGCAGACAGACGTAGGCAACGACAGGTATCTGCAAGGCGCTGGGCAAGCCCGGCCACAATATCGCCAGGTTGATGATGCCCAGCGCAGCGATGCTGACAAAGGCCATCGGTTTGCCAGCGAAGCGGCTATCTATGAGCAGGGCGCGCAAGAAGCAAATGTGGGCCAGCAAAAAACTCAACAGGCCGCATAGGAATCCCTGGCGAAATACGCTAGACGGTAACATCAGGAAGATGTCGCCAATCAGCGAGCAGATGATGCCTGCCAGTATGGCTTGCTGATAGGTGCGACTGATGACAGGCTTGCTGTGCCAGGCAAAAAAGAAAATAGTGAGGGTCGTCAGTGGTTTGAAAATGTAGTGGAGATATTGCGCACTGCTTATCTCTTTTCCCAGTTCTGCTCCGGCGATTGCCAGCGCAGCAAAAATGAAGATGAAGGCAGAGCGCAACATCGCAGACATAGTGATCAACCAGTATGCTTTAGCAGGCGCGCAATGTCGCGGGCGAAGTACGTAAGGACGCCATCGGCACCAGCACGCTTGAACGCGAGCATGGATTCCATCATGGTCTTGTTGTGATCAAGCCAGCCATTTTGCGCAGCGGCCTTGATCATTGCATATTCACCACTGACCTGATAAGCAAAGGTCGGCACCTTGAATTCATCCTTGACCCTGCGCACGATATCCAGATAAGGCATGCCGGGTTTTACCATCACCATGTCAGCACCTTCTGCCAGGTCCAGAGCGACTTCGCGCAAGGCTTCATCGCTATTGGCCGGGTCCATCTGGTAACTGGCTTTATCACTCTTGCCCAGGTTGGCAGCAGAACATACGGCTTCGCGGAAAGGGCCGTAAAAAGCCGATGCATATTTCGCAGAGTAAGCCATGATGCGGGTATGGATGAAGTCATTGACTTCCAGCGCGTGTCGGATCGCACCTATGCGGCCATCCATCATATCGCTGGGGGCAACGATGTCGACACCAGCTTCGGCTTGCACCAATGCCTGGCGTACCAGCATGGCTGTAGTTTCGTCATTGAGGACATAGCCGTCAGCATTGATCAAACCATCCTGGCCGTGGCTGGTATAGGGGTCCAGCGCGACATCGGTCAATACACCCAGTTCAGGGAAGCGGCTTTTCAGCTCGCGTACTGCGCGAGGGATCAAACCTTTGGGATTGGTGGCTTCTACGCCATCTGGCGTTTTCAATTGTGGGTTGATGGCAGGGAACAGCGCCAGCACCGGAATACCAAGGGCCACGCAATCTTCCGCCACGCCCATCAGCAAATCTATCGTTACTCTTTCCACGCCAGGCATGGATGAAATTTTTTCACTTTGGTTGACACCGTCGATGACAAAAACGGGGTAAATCAAATCAGATGCAGTGACCATGTTTTCACGCATCAATGCGCGCGAAAACGCATCCTTACGCATGCGGCGCATACGTGTTGCGGGGAAATGGGCAGTAGGGTGAGAAGGTTTTATGGATGACATGGTCAGATGAAAATCAATGAAAAGAATTTTATGCAGGTTAATGAAACTTTTTTGAAGTTGCAACATCTTAATGCATAGGTTGGATCAACTCCACGCCTACCGCTTCTCCTCCCTGAGCGGGCACCGTGCGTCCCTATTCGTAACGGTGTTATTACCCCGGCAAATAACTAATTTTGCCGGGGTTTTTTTATTCTGCGTCGGCAGGCTTGTCCACCGGGGTTTCTGCAGGCGAATCTGTTGCATTTGCGCTGGCATCTGCGTCGTTTTCATCAATAGTGTCGACGACAGGATCACGGTCCAGTCCAACCAGGCGCTGTACCGCTGCATCAGCTTCTTCAATACCTATGCGTTTCAGTGCAGAAAACAATTGCAGGCTGAAAGGGAAGAGCGGGCCTTCATCATCAACGTAACTGTCCAGCACAGCCTTGGCTTTGCGCAAAGCGTCAGTACATTCGCTGCGATTGAGTTTGTCGGCCTTGGTCAAAATGCAATGGATAGGGCGTCCAGTTGGTGCAAACCATTCCAGCATCTGTATATCAAGATCAGTAAACGGACGACGTGCATCCATGATCAGGACCAGCGCCGCTAATTGCGTACGTCTTTGTACATAGGCACCGAGTAACTGGTTCCAGTGTTGTTTGGCGGCCCCCGGTACTTCTGCATAGCCATAGCCTGGTAAATCGACTAACAGGGCGCGAATTTCATCGACCCTGGTTTCGTCCTTGCGGTGCTGGCCCACATGGGCACCACCAATGGAGAAATAATTAATATGTTGGGTGCGTCCCGGTGTTTTGGAGGCAAAACAGAGTTTTTTCTGATTGCACAGGGTGTTGATTGCGGTCGATTTGCCAGCGTTGGAACGGCCAGCGAAAGCAATTTCGGGCACGTGGGTGCGCGGGAGATCGCGCAGATGGTTCACTGTAGTGAAGAAGCGGGCTTGCCAGAGGATAGACATAGAGGAAAGGAATAATGGAAAAATGCAACATAAGGCAGTAAAATCGCCCGAAAGCTATTGTACAATAAGGGGTTAGGTCTTGGGCAGCGATTAAAACCATGTCCACATGCCAGTTTTGAACGTATTTTGTTGCCAAAAAGTGCTGTTTACGTATCAAAATAGCTGCAATGCGTCGCCAATAGGGCAGATTTCCATTATTTAGTCTCAGGGTGTTTGAATGAACCGTGCGTTTTTATCGTTGTCCAAGTCCATCAGCGTCGCAGTCCTGGCGGTGTCTTCTTTTGCCTCCTCGGTCTACGCTAATGAAGTAGCCAAGCCAGCCAAAGCTGATCCTGTCAAAGGCGAAGCCCTGTATACCAATGGCGATGCAGCACGCGGCATTGCTGCTTGTGCATCCTGCCACGGTGCAGCTGGTAATTCGACCATCGCTGCCAACCCCAAGTTGTCGGCACAGCACGAAGCTTACCTGGTAAAACAGTTGACAGACTTCACTGGCGATACACGCAAAAATGCCGTAATGACCGCGTTTGCCAAGGCCATGACTGCGGAAGACATGAAAAACGTTGCAGCCTACCTGTCGGTACAAAAATCCAAACCAGGTACTGCAAAAAATAAAGACATCGTTGAACTGGGTAAACAAATCTATCGCGGTGGTATCGCTGAGAAAAACGTTCCAGCCTGTGCTGGCTGTCATAGCCCGAATGGTGCTGGTATCCCTGCACAATTCCCTCGTATTGCTGGTCAACACCAGGATTACACGATTGCCCAGTTGACTGGCTTCCAGAACGGTTCCCGCAAGGATGGCGCAAAAATCACTGGTGCGCGTCTGAACAGTGCACAGATGATGACTATCGCCAAGAAAATGTCTGAAGATGAAATTAAAGCGGTAGCGGACTACGTTGCAGGCTTGAAATAATAAACAAAGATAGAGTAATTGAGGAGGGGGTGGCAATAGCCATCCCCTTTTTTCATGATGAAAGCGGCTGCCAGACAGGTGTGCAAAGTGCTTGCGCGTGTTTCAGCCATTTTTTGATGAAACGTGTACTATTCGTTGCGCCTGGATATTGATATAAAACACCTACTGGCATGGATGTTTCCTCTAACATCTGCCACATTCATTTTGCGCAAGCCTCATAAGTAGTATCACAAGCAATAAGCAGAGAGTATGGACAATAAGACAGAAGGCGATCAGCCTGCAGATACTGGCGGAATACAGTTACAAACCCGGCGTGCCTGGCTTGCAGACGGGGTGGAGTTGCTGTCTTCCATGCGCTTTGCCATCAGCTTGCTGACACTGATCGCGATTGCCTCAATCATAGGCACAGTGCTCAAGCAAAATGAACCGATGCCGAACTATGTGAATCAGTTCGGCCCTTTCTGGTTTGAGGTTTTCAATAAGCTGGGCTTGTATGCGGTGTATTCTGCATGGTGGTTCCTGCTGATCATGACTTTCCTGGTGATGTCGACTTCGCTCTGCGTGATACGCAATGCACCGAAGATGATGAAGGATATGCGCAGCTGGCGCGATACTGTGCGTGAGCAATCACTGCGTAATTTCCATCACCGCTCTGAATGGCATAGCAGCAATGCCAGGGCCAAAGTGACAGAGCAAATCCTGGCTCATCTGGCCAGGATAGGTTATCGCTTCAAGCTCGTCGAAAAAGAGGGCGCGACCCTGATTGCCGCCAAGCAAGGCGCTGCAAACAAATGGGGATATATTTTCGCCCATAGTGCGATCGTCATCATTTGCGTGGGTGGCTTGCTTGATTCGGATCTTTCGATACGTTTTCAGCAATGGTTCATGGGTAAAGTGCCATTTGAGGGAAGCGGCATTATTTCCAAGATACCTGAACAACATCGTCTGTCGCTGGCTAACCCTACCTTCCGTGGCAATACCATGATCCCTGAAGGGGCCAGCAGTAGTACCGCAATCTTGCCACAGGCAAGCGGAGTACTGGTGCAGGATTTGCCGTTCACCATCAAACTGAAAAAATTCACGATAGATTTTTACTCGACTGGCATGCCCAAGCTGTTTGCCAGTGATGTGGAAGTGACTGACCATGAAACCGGCAAGTCATTTTCCTCTGTCATCAAGGTCAACGAACCTTTGATCTACAAGGGCATTGCTGTTTATCAATCGAGTTTTGAGGATGGTGGAAGCCGTTTGCAAGTCAAGGCCTATCCCATGTTGGGGCCGGATGTCAGCACTTTGGCCATGAGCGGAGAAATGGGCGGCAGCACCGCTCTGAAGCCAGGCACAGGGAATGACTACACGATAGAGTGGTCAGGCTTCCGGCCTTTCAATGTCGAGAATATGGCGCGTAATGGTGCGGATGTCAGGGCGGTTAATCCGAATCAAAGCTTGAATGAAAAACTCACCGCTGACTTGAACAAGCACCTGGGCTCTGCTGCCAAGAATGCGAATAATAAAGACTTGAAAAATGTTGGCCCTAGCCTTCAGTATAAATTGCGCGATAAAACCGGCCAGGCCAGGGAATTTCATAACTATATGCAGCCTGTGCTGATCGATGGTGCTTATATGATACTGGCGGGTACCCGCAATACCCCGGCCGAGGCTTTCCGTTATTTGCGCATACCGGCTGATGATGAAGACAGCGTCAAGGAATGGATGCGTTTGCGCGCTGCCGTGCAAAATCCTGAATTACGCGAACTGGCTGCGCAACGCTATGCCAAACGTGCGCTACCGGCGAACATGCAGAACGCAGAGCAAGTGCAGGCGCAATTGACAGAGTCAGCCAGGAAAAGCCTGAACATTTTTGCCGGTGATGAACAGCAGTCCGGGTTTGTGGCAATTTCCAAGTTTCTTGAGCAAATCCCTGAGGCAGAGCAAGGCAAGGCGGCCGATGTCTTCATGAAGATTTTGAATGGCAGTATGTGGGATTTGTGGTTGGTCGCCAGGGAAAAAGAAGGCTTGCCAGCACTGGAGCTGGATGAGAAACATGCACGCTTCTTGCAACTGGCAACGGGGGCGATTTCTGATGCGTTTTTCTATGGCGCACCGGTTTTCCTGCAACTCACGGGTTTTGAAGAGGTCAAGGCGTCCGTTCTGCAAGTGACGCGTTCGCCAGGCAAAAATGTCGTATATCTGGGCTGTTTACTGTTGGTATTGGGTGTATTTGCGATGTTTTACATACGTGAACGCCGCCTCTGGGTATGGATCAGGGACGATGTTGCAGGCACACATGCACTGATGGCGCTCAGTTCTCAGCGCAAGTCCCTGGATTTTGAAAAAGAATTTGAACAGTTGAAGATACATTTACAGCAATTGAGTACGCAGCCTTAACACTGCAAGTAGCCACTAACTGCAGCGTAATCGACTACACTAGGAAGCATACGGCTTGATGGCCATGCATCTGGGGATATATGATGGAAATCACACAGAACTACTCACCCTACCAGGGTTTTTTCAAACGCCTCTCTATCGCTGACTGGTTGTATGCCGTGGTCTTGTGCCTGGCGTCCCTGTTTGCCTTAAGCCGTTTTGGTGCTTATATGGATGTCTACGAAAAAGGCATCCTCTTGCTGGCAGCTCCGACTTTTGCCTGGTTGGGCTGGCATTGGAAATCAGTGCGCACCCTGATGGTGATCCTGGCGGTATTGAGCCTGCTTGCCATACAGATGTACGGTGGGTCACTGGATATGGCAAACAAGAAATTCTTCTTGAAATACCTCTTGTCCAGCCAGTCGGCGATTCTGTGGATGAGTACCCTGTTTTTCCTGTCCACCCTGTTTTACTGGGGGGGGCTAGTTGCCCGTTCCGATTTTGGTGCTTCCCTTGGTTCAGTCTTATGCTGGTCTGCGGTAGTCATGGGTTTCACTGGCATGCTGGTGCGCTGGTATGAGTCTTACCTGATCGGTGCTGATGTTGGCCATATCCCGGTATCGAATCTGTATGAAGTGTTCATACTATTCTCCATGATTACGGCCTTGTTCTATTTGTATTACGAGCAACAATACCGTACCCGCCAACTGGGGCCCTTTGTCATGCTGATCATTTCAGCAGCAGTTGGTTTCCTGCTGTGGTACACCGTCAGCCGTGATGCCGCAGAAATCCAGCCTTTGGTACCTGCCCTGCAAAGCTGGTGGATGAAAATTCATGTACCGGCCAATTTCATTGGTTATGGCACTTTTGCACTGGCGGCCATGGTGTCCGTTGCCTATTTGCTTAAATCTAAAGGCTACCTCGTTGACCGTTTGCCCGCACTCGAAGTGCTGGACGATGTCATGTACAAGGCGATTGCGGTAGGCTTTGCCTTCTTCACCATCGCCACCATTCTCGGTGCGCTGTGGGCGGCTGAAGCCTGGGGAGGCTACTGGTCCTGGGACCCGAAAGAAACTTGGGCGCTGATCGTCTGGCTCAACTATGCAGCATGGTTGCACATGCGCCTCATGAAGGGTTTGCGCGGCCAGGTAGCTGCATGGTGGGCGCTGGTTGGTTTGTTGGTGACCACTTTTGCTTTCCTGGGCGTGAACATGTTCCTCTCTGGCCTGCATTCGTATGGCACGCTATAAATATTGAGGTAATTTGTAAGAATCAGCAGGAAACCGCGACTCATGAGAAACTAGGGCGCAACAACGATGTCAAATGGCTGTTGTGCCAGTCTCAACCACGGAGTCCACCATGCTGATAAAACGTAGTTCCAATGGCATAGACCTGCCTTACTCTTCTGAAATCACACCGCGCGCCGTGTTTGAGGCGCGCCGCGACTTCATCCGCAAGATGGCCGTGGGGTCAATCGCTGGCACCGCCCTGTTTGAAATGGCCAATCGCGCTGCTTTTGCCCAAAATGCTGGCGCACAAAAGCTGGCTGCGAATCTGAATTCTGCCTATGCGCTGGTGGAAAAGAAGACCGCCTATAAAGATGCCACCACTTACAATAATTTCTATGAATTCGGTACGGATAAGGCTGATCCGGCGATTACTGCGCACACACTGAAAACGCGGCCATGGAGCGTCAGCATAGAAGGCGAAGTTAAAAAGCCGATGACGCTGGATCTGGACAGCCTGGTGAAACTGGCACCGCTGGAAGAGCGTATTTACCGCCTGCGTTGTGTAGAGGGCTGGTCGATGGTGATCCCTTGGGTAGGTTACTCTCTCTCCAATCTCATCAAAAAAGTCGAACCTACAGGCAACGCCAAGTATATTGAATTCGTCACGCTTGAAGACAAAAAGCAAATGCCGGGTTTGCGCAGCCCAGTGCTGGAATGGCCGTATGTAGAGGGTTTGCGTATGGATGAAGCAAATCATCCATTGGCCTTGCTGACCTTTGGCATGTATGGCGAAGTCTTGCCCAACCAGAATGGTGCGCCAGTGCGCATGGTCTTGCCATGGAAATATGGTTTCAAATCTGCCAAATCCATCGTCAAGATTCGCTTCGTCAAAGACCAGCCACGCACGGCCTGGAATATCGCGGCACCCAGCGAATACGGTTTTTATTCGAATGTGAATCCGGATGTCGATCACCCGCGCTGGTCACAGGCGACTGAACGCCGCATCGGTGAAGATGGCTTGTTTACCCGCAAACGCAAGACTCTGATGTTCAATGGCTATAGCGAAGTGGCGTCGCTGTATTCTGGCATGGATTTGAAAAAGCTTTTCTAGGATTAACGCCTCATGTTGCTCACCAATAAGCAGGTTTCCTGGTTCAAGATAGTCTTGTTTATCCTGGCGCTCTTGCCCTTTATCCGGCTGGTCAGCTTTGTATTTCTGGATAAACTGGGCGCGAATCCGGTTGAATTTATTACTCGCAATACGGGTGACTGGACGCTGTATTTCCTGTGCTTTACACTGGCGGTGACGCCATTGCGCAAGTTGCTGCATATGCCCTGGCTCATCCGCTGCCGCCGCATGCTGGGCTTGTACGCCTTCTTTTATGCTTTCCTGCATTTCATGACCTTTCTCTGGTTTGATCATTTCTTTGATGTAGCAGAAATGTGGAAAGATGTGATCAAGCGGCCCTTCATTACAGTCGGCTTTATTGCCTTTGTCTTGCTGATCCCGCTGGCTGCGACCAGCACCAATGCCATGATCAAACGGCTGGGCGGCAAGCGCTGGCAGTGGTTGCACAGATTGATTTACCTGATCGCACCACTGGGGGTGCTGCACTACTTCTGGATGAAGGCAGGCAAAAATGATTTTTCCCAGCCTGTGCTATTTGGCCTCATCGTTGCCGGCTTGCTCATGATACGTCTGTGGTGGCGCTGGTTTGGTCGTGACCCTGTGGTTGTCACCGGAGCTTGAATCTCGCCCGCAACTTGTCGGCTTCTCATGTTGCGGGTGCACATTGATCTTGTTTTACAGCGCATATTTCTTCGCGGCATAATCGCGCATTTGAAGAATGCAGGCACAGACCTGCTCACGTGCTTAAAACATGGCAGATTTTTTACTGGAAAAAAAAGCAGTAGCAACCCGTACTCAGCGAGTTGCCATCAGTATCCTGGGTGTCTTTGGCTGGCGTGTACGCTATCGCCCCTTACCTGGGCCGCGTGGCGTCATCATTGTTGCTCCCCACACCTCCAATTGGGATTTCATGGTTGGCATATTGGCCAAGCTGGCGATAGGCATGCCTTTTCATTTTATCGCCAAATCTTCGCTATTTGAAGGAATCACCGGGGCGACCCTGGGCCAGCTGGTGCGATATCTGGGCGGCGAACCGGTAGAGCGTGGCGTATCCACTGGGGCAATTGCCCGCCTGGCAGAAAAAATCAATCGTGCAGACTGGTATTGGATGGCAATTGCACCAGAAGGTACGCGCAGCCTGAAACCGTATTGGCGTAGCGGTTTTTACCATATTGCAACCAGCGCAAACGTACCACTGGGTTGTGCTTATTTTGACTTCACAAAAAGAGAAGTATCACTGGTCGATTATCTCGACATGACAGGAGAGCGTGAGCGGGATATGACCAGCATCGCAACGATCTATCAAGGTGTGCAAGGCTGTCGTCCGGCTTTGGCCAGTCCTGTTACCTTGCGCCCTGAGGATAGTCATTCTTAGGGCTGATTTGGTGTACTGGTGGCAGTTGCCGGAGCAGGCTTGGCTGGCATGACCAGTGGGCCTTTTTGGCCGCAAGCCGTCAATAAAGACATGATGAAAAATAGGCTAATCAGTTTGCGCATCTTGTATTCCCCGAACACCGTATAGAATGGCGTTTTTACATATAAAGACGCTGGAGTTTAGCATGACTGAATCCGAATTCCTGGTACTGGCAGATACTTGCTTGCGACAGGTGGAAGAATTATTTGAGCAAGCCTTTGAAAAAGATGAATACGATGTGGAATGCAGCCGCAGCGGTAATGTATTGACTGTGGAATTTGTTGATACCAACTCCAAAATTATCGTCAATAGCCAGGCACCAATGCAGGAAATGTGGGTGGCTGCACGCAGCGGTGGCTTCCATTACAAATATGATGGCTGTCAGTGGCTCAATACCCGCGATGGCTCGGAATTATTTGCAACCTTGTCCCGCGTTGCGCAAGAGCAAGGTCGCTGATCACAAGTTTGCTACTATTCTTCAATCAATTCCACAGGGGGCGCCAGCGTACTGACGCCTGATCCGGGGGGATTTTCTGCATAGTAATAGTCGCCATCTACCGCGATAATACCTTTCGGGATTGGTCTTTCTTCTATTGGGAAATCTTTCAGGATTTTTTGCATATAGGCTATCCAGATAGGCAAGGCCAGGCCACCACCTGTTTCTTTATTGCCCAGGTTTTTTGGTTGATCAAATCCCATCCATGCAATGCCAACGACTTTCGATTGATAGCCTGCAAACCAGGCATCAATAGAGTCATTCGTTGTCCCTGTTTTTCCCGCAATGTCAGGACGTTTCAACACCAGTGCCTTGGTGGCAGTCCCCATTTTGACGACGTCACGCATCATACTATCCATAAGGAAGGCATTGCGTTCATCAATGACGCGATTGGCTTCGTCGCCAGCCATATCCGGCTTGGTTTGTACCAGTACCTGGCCATTGCTGTCGGTAATCTTGGAAATCAGATAAGGATTGACCTTGTAACCACCATTGGCAAACACGGAATAGGCAGCCGCCATTTGCAGGGGAGTGACTGCTCCAGCGCCCAGGGCCAGCGTCAGGTAAGGTGGGTTTTTCTCAGGCACAAAGCCGAAACGGCTGGTGTACTCCTGACCATACTTTGCCCCTATCTTGTGCAGGATGCGTATGGAAATCATATTTTTCGACCTGGTCAAGCCACGGCGCATCGTCATCGGGCCTTCGTACTTGCCGTCATAATTCTTGGGCTCCCAGGCCTGGCCTCCAGTCTGACCGGCATCGAAGCTGAGAGGCTCATCATTGATGATGGTTGATGGCGACAGGCCTTTTTCCAGTGAAGCAGAATAAATGAAGGGTTTGAAACTGGAGCCAGGCTGGCGTCAGGCCTGGGTGACGTGATTGAACTTGTTCAAGTTGTAATCAAAGCCACCTACCAAGGCGCGGATGGCACCATCTGTGGTGTTGGCAGCAACAAAGGCAGATTGTACTTCAGGCATTTGCGTGATGCTCCAGTTCTTACCTTCCAGTACGACGCGTATGACGGCCCCGCGCTGTATGCGCTTGTTGGCGGGAGTCTTGGTTGATAAGCCACTGGCAGCGAATGTAAGACCGCTGTCTTCGATACGAATTTCTTCGCCCGACGACAAGACTGCCCGCACCAGTTTTGGCGCTGCTTCCAGCACCATGGCTACTTGCAAATCGTCGCTGTTGGAATGTTCGGCCAGCTCTTTTTCTATGGCATCTTCTGCCGCTTCCTTGCCTTCTGGTATGGCGATAATGGCTTCCGGTCCACGATAACCGTGGCGTTTTTCATAATCCATGACGCCGCGGCGCAATGCCAGATAGGCGGTGTCCTGGTCCGCCTTGGTAATGGTGGTGTACACATTCAAACCACGGGTATAAGTTTCTTCCTTGAATTGCTCGTAGACCAACTGACGGGCCATTTCTGCAACATACTCAGCATGAATACCAAATTCACCGCTATCTGTCTTGGTGACCAATTCTTCATTCTTGGCTTGCTCATATTGCGCCTCTGTGATGTAGCCGAGATTGCGCATTCTTTGCAAAATGTATTGCTGTCTGACTGTGGCGCGTTTCGGATTTACCACAGGATTATAGGCAGACGGCGCCTTAGGCAAGCCTGCCAGCATAGCCGCCTCGGCAATGGTCAGGTCTTTCAAGTCCTTGCCAAAATAAATTTGCCCGGCCGAGGAAAAGCCATAAGCGCGCTGTCCCAGGTAAATTTGGTTCATGTAAATTTCCAGAATCTGATCTTTGCTCAAATTCTGTTCTATCTTCCATGCCAGCAGGATTTCATAAATCTTGCGCTTGAAAGTCTGTTCACTGGACAGAAAGAAATTTCTGGCGACTTGCTGTGTAATGGTGGATGCGCCCTGTTTGGCACCGCCACTAAGATTATGCAAGGCAGCACGGGTGATACCCAGGTAGTCAACACCACCGTGCTCATAGAAGCGATCATCTTCGATCGCCAGTACAGCTTTCTTTACGATTTCAGGAATATCCTTGAAACGCACGACATTACGCCTCTCTTCGCCAAACTCGCCGATCAGCATGTTATCCGCCGAAAACACCCGTAACGGCATCTTTGGCCTATAGCTCGTGATTGAATCAAGTTCAGGCAGATTAGGGTAGGCCATGGTCAGAGCGAAACCGACAATAAGTACTCCTGCTACAACTAATCCGCATAAAACGCCTGTAGTTCCGAGTACAATGCGGGCCAAAAGCTTTCCTGCAGAGCGTTGTTGTGGCTCAGTTTTATTGTCGGGTTCTTTGTTTTGTTCTGACATAGCGGGTAATTGTAAATAAGGCAGTGCTCATTATAGCCGCCTTCGTCGGGCATGAGACCGCCAGCAGATAGACGGATTTGTAAGCAAATTTCAAAATATTCCTGATCTACGTGGATATTTGGCAACGCATACGGGTAGTGCTGCGTGGAAATTGCTTTACCAATGCCAGTCTTATTGCTAGGATTTCATGTAAGCTTGGATAATTGTCTCGTAAATAGCGGTTTTTAAAGAGAATTTACTCCAGGAACTAGAATGATTCGCACATGTAATTTTGTGTAAATTGAAATGATGATGTAATCGTGAGGGGATATTCTTGGCTTTAGATCTGGCTTCATTGCTCGGCAGAAAAAATCCGCCACTATTTGGTCTGGATATCAGTTCTCTCGATATCAAGCTTGTTGAACTTTCGGAAGGGAGCAACAAGTCATATCGACTTGAGCGCTATGCCTCCGAACCACTGCCCAAGGGTGCGGTGTTGGATGGCAATATTGAGAATATTGAACAAGTGACCGAGGCAGTACGCAAACTCGTTAAGAAAAGCGGAACCTCGGCTAAGAATGTGGCAATGGCAATGCCGGCTTCTGCCGTCATTACTAAAAAAATAATACTTGCCGGAACCTTGACTGAGCAGGCACTGGAAGTGCAGGTGGAGTCTGAGGCTAGTCAGTACATACCTTTTTCCATGGATGAAGTCAGCCTGGATTTTTGTGTGCTGGGTCCGGCAGCAAATGCGGAAGAAGACATAGAAGTGATGCTTGCTGCGTCGAGAAAAGAAAAAATTGAAGATCGCGTGGCCGTGATTCAGGCTGCAGGTTTGCAAGCTAAAGTCATGGATATTGAATCCTATGCTGCGCGTGCAGCCGTGTCACGCCTGATAGATCAGCAATCAAATGGCGGCAAGGATCAAATTTATGCGATTTTCCAGATTGGTTCCAAGCGTACCTATATTTTCATCATACTTAATGGTGACGTTATTTATGAGCGTGAACAACAATTTGGCGGCGCGCAACTGACTCAGGATATCGTCAGAAATTATGGTTTGTCCGTAGAAGAAGCAGAAATAAAAAAGAAAAATGGCGATTTGCCTGATACGTATGAAATGGAATTGCTTGAGCCTTTCCTGGAAAGTGCAGCCTTGGAAGTAACTCGTGCCATACAGTTCTTTTTCACTTCCACTCCTTATACCAGGGTGGACCAGATTTATTTGTCTGGCGGTTGCGCAGTGATACCAGGACTAGTGGATATTATTGCCGAACGTACCAAAATTTCCACTGCCGTGGTCAGCCCGTTCAAGGGCATGGAACTGGGTTCAGGGGTAAATGAAAAGACCTTGCGCATTGATGCTCCTGCTTACATGGTTGCCTGTGGCCTGGCATTACGGAGATTTGGCTAATGATCAAGATTAATCTCCTGCCGCACAGGGAAGAAAAGCGCAAGCAGCTAAAAAGTGACTTTTATGGGCTGTTATTGTTGTCCGCGATCGTCGGTGCACTTGTTGTGGTGATGGTGAGTGCTTACTTTTCGCGGGAGTTGACTACGCAAAATGATAAGAATGCTTTCATCAAGAAAGAAAATGCCAAGCTTGACGAGCGCATAAAAGAAATTGCGACACTCAGACAGGAGATTGCTGGGTTGAAAGCAAGACAGCAGGCGGTGGAAGATTTGCAGGGTGACCGGAATCAGCCAGTCTATTTGCTTGACGAGCTGGTGAAGTTGACGCCTGAAGGTGTTTATTTGCGTACTTTAAAACAGGAAGGGCAAAGAGTCGTTTTAAATGGCTATGCCCAATCTCAGGACAGGGTTGCAGAATTTATCAGAAACCTGGGAGCAAAATCAGATTGGATGTACAAACCGGATTTGGATGATATACATTCAGCGGCCTTGCAGACTGGCAAGGACTCGAAAAAGGTGTTCGAATTCCAAGTCAATGTGAGTATAAAACGTCCTCGTGAAAAAGAGGAGGTAGCATCGCAGACTGGTGAGACGACGGTTAATAAACCTGGTGCGCCTTAGCGCGTAATGATATGCAATACAACGGAAGATTGTAAATGGCGATTAATCTGAATGAAATTGGTCAGTCTATTAACGCCCAGTTTCAAGGCTTGAATGGACTTCATCCTGGTCTTTGGCCAATTGCACCACGTATGGCTTCGGCCATTGGTGTGGTTGTTGCTGTGGTGGCTTTGGGGTGGTTTCTCCAGTGGGATGGCCAGATGCAAGCCATAGAAGCTGGTCAAGCGGAAGAAGTCAAGCTCAGGGATGAATACAAGTCCAAGCTACAACAGGCAATTAATCTTGATGCCTTGTTAGAGCAGCGCAAGACAGTGCAGCAATATGTTGCAACCATGGAAAAACAGCTCCCTAGTCAGGCCGAAATGGCTGCTTTGCTGGGTGATATTAACCAGGCAGGTTTAGGGCGCGGTTTGCAATTTGACTCCTTTAAACCTGGATCCCCTGCGGTAAAGGACTATTACGCTGAGCTGCCAATTGCAATCAAGATTCAAGGTAGTTATCACGATCTTGGGCAATTTGTAGCAGATATTGCAAAATTGCCAAGGATTGTTACCTTGAATAATTTGGGTATCACCGCTTTGAAAGAGGGGGGATTGTCATTGGATGTCACAGCCAAGACTTTCCGCTACCTGAATAAGGATGAGGTTCAGGATCAGGCTGACAAGAAGAAAAAGGAGCCTAAGAAATGATGAAATTTCTCATTAGGCCAACAATCTACATGATGCTGGCTCTGTCCTTGTCAGCATGTGGCGATGCTGAAGAAACTGAATTGAAAGCCTGGATGGATGCTGAGCAAAAGCAAGCCAAGGCCGTGATCCCGAAAATTAGTCCGCCAAAAGTGTACACGCCATTTTCTTACGCGGGAAAAGGAGAGATAGAGCCATTTGATCCAGCCAAGTTGCTGGTGGTTCTGGCACGCTTGAAAGCGGCATCAAGTAATGGTATTAAAGCTCCCAACCTGGATAGGCCAAGAGAAGCTCTGGAAGCTTTCCCGATGGATACCTTGGTAATGGTAGGGACGATAGAGAAAAATAAAATGGTTTATGGCTTGGTTCAAGTGGATAAAACAGTTTATCAAGTCAAGTTGGGTGCTTATATGGGGCAAAATCTGGGACTAATTACAAAGATTTCAGAAAATGAAATTGAAATCAAGGAAACAGTTCAGGATGCCGCAGGCGACTGGATTGAGCGTCAAGCCAAGTTAGAGTTGCAGGAGGCTAAGAAATGAATGCGTTGATAAATACAAGTAAAAGGGGCGCCAAATTGGTTAAATTGATTTTATGTGCTTTGCTAGGTTTTTGTAGTGCAGCTTTTGCACAAACAAATTCGATCGAGTCGCTGACGGCAAATCAGCAAGGTGCCAATATTATTGTCAAAATTACCCTTAAGCAGCCTTTGCAAAAAGTACCTGTTGGGTTTTCAATTGCCAATCCATCCCGAATCGCGCTTGATTTTGCCGACGTTAGCAATAATACAGGTAAGACGGCATTCGAAATGAATATGGGCGACCTGCGCGCCATCAATCTGGTGGAGGCAACTGGGCGTTCGCGTGTGATTTTCAATCTGAACAAGTCTCTCAACTATGCTACAGCAATAGACGGCAACTCATTGATAGTTACAATTGATGCTTCAGGCGGTACTGCTACTGCAGTCAATTCGCAAGGCTTGCCAGTGACTGTGCAGCCAGCAGTTGTTGGAAAACGCGTGTTGCGCGATATAGATTTCCGTCGCGGTAGTGCTGGTGAGGGTCGGATTGTCATCGATTTGCCACTGGACCAGGTAGCGGTAGACATTCGTCAGCAAGGTCAAAAAATCATCGTGGATTTCCTCAAAGTAGGCTTGCCAGAAACGCTGCGCCGCCGTCTGGATGTTGCTGATTTCGGTTCGCCGGTCCAGATTGTGACTACGACGCCATTCGGTGAGAATGTCCGCATGGTGATAGAACCCACAGGTTTGTGGGAACACAGCGCGTATCAGAGTGATACCCAGTTTGTAGTGGAAGTTAAACCTATCAAAGAAGATCCAAATAAGCTGACCCAGGGCACGCAAGGGTATCGTGGCGAGCGACTCTCTTTCAACTTCCAGAATATCGAGGTCCGTGCCATCTTGCAGATCATTGCAGAAATCAGTGGTTTGAATGTGATTGCCAGCGATACAGTCAATGGCACCATTACCTTGCGTCTGAAAGATGTACCTTGGGATCATGCTTTGGATATCATCATGCAATCCAAGGGATTGGATATGCGCAAGAATGGTTCTGTCATCTGGATTGCTCCGAAAGAAGAGTTGCTGACCAAAGAAAAGCTTGAACTTGAGCAAAAGGCGCAAATTGCAGAATTAGAGCCTGTAAAAACAGAATCATTCCAGTTGAATTATCAAAAAGCCGAATCATTCAAGAAAGTTTTTGGGGATGAAGGCGGAGCTAATAATCGCCTGTTGTCTAAGCGGGGTAGCGCTGTGATTGAGCCGCGTACCAATCAGTTGTTCGTGACTGATATTGCTTCCAAACTCGAAGAAGTCCGCAAATTAATTGCAAAAACTGATATTGCTTCCAGGCAGGTTTTGATTGAAGCCAGGATAGTTGAGGCGGATGATAAATTTAGCAAAAGTCTTGGTGCAAAACTGGGCTTCCTGGACATGCGTGGTCTTCGTGGTGGTGACGTGGGCTACCAGCTTGCAGGTAATCAACGAGTTGGTCTGACAGGTAATTATCTTGGCTTGGGTGAGCAGCAAGGCACTGCAAAAATTACTGATTCAAGCTATGCGCCAAATAGTCAGTTTGTGAATTTGCCGGCATCGGGAGCTAATGGTTTGAATCCTGGTAGTTTGGCTGTCAGTTTGTTTTCATCTGCGGCTAACCGTTTCCTGAATTTGGAATTGTCAGCGCTGGAAGCCGATGGCAAGGGTAAAATAGTCTCCAGTCCAAGGGTTGTTACTGCCGATCAATTAAAAGCATCGATAGAACAAGGTACTGAATTGCCTTATCAGGTAGCCACATCCAGCGGTGCGACATCGATTTTCTTCCGTAAGGCTTCGTTGCGACTGGAAGTCACGCCACAAATTACACCAGATGGCAATGTGATTCTGGATGTTGATGTGCATAAGGATAGTGTTGGCCAAGAAACCAGGGCTGGCTTTGCGATTGACACCAAAGAGGTAAAAACAATTGTTTTGGTTGAAAATGGCGGTACCGTGGTGCTAGGTGGGATTTTCCAGCAAACTGAACGCGATAGTGTGACTAAAGTGCCATTTTTTGGTGATTTGCCTTTGTTTGGGAATTTGTTCAAATCCACAGGTAGAACAAATGAAAAGACCGAACTGCTGATATTCATTACCCCAAAAATTATTGCTGAAAAATTCAGTAGCAAGCAATAGCCGTATATGATGTTGAACGCATAGCAATATGCAAACCGATTTCCTGAGTTCGTAAAATTATAGGTGTTTCATGATGAAGTATATTCGCGGTCTATTCGCACTACTCTTAATTTTTGGCCTGACGGCTTGTGGCGGTGGCGGCGGTTCGCCAGGTTCCACCACGAATGTCAAGTTTTATACTACGGCCCCTGATAAAATCACGGTGGCTCCAGGTGCCAGCCAAACTTTTAGCATTGGTGGCGGTGTTCCTGGTTATCAGGCAAACAGCAGTACATCGGCTGCCACAGTCAGCATTACTGGGCAAACGCTGACTATCACTGGCGGTGGTGGTGGGTCGTCGACTGTGACAGTAAAAGATTCTACTGGCGCAGCAGTCACCATTGAGGTCACCGTTGGAACTGGTCTTGCCTTATTCACAACGGCTCCTGGTGACGTCATTGTTGGGGTTGGGGCTCAGTCATCCGAGTTCACTATAGGTGGTGGTAGCGCCGTTTATTCTGTGAGCAGCGGCAATTCTGCTATCGCTCAAGTAATCTCATCAGGCAATCGCTTTGCAATTGTCGGTGTTGCCGGTGGTAAAACAACGGTCTCTGTCAAGGACACCATAGGCGGTTCAGTCACTATTAATGTTACGGTAGGTTCTGCGGATCCCTTGTTCTCCAATGCTGCAGGTGATATTAATCTGGGTGTCGGTGCTGCCACAACTTATACAGTGGGTGGCGGTGCGGGTCCTTATACGGTAGGTAGCAGCAATGTTGCGGTTGCAACGGCCTCGATCTCAGGTACCAAACTGACTATCACTGGCATTAGCGTAGGTACATCCAGTGTCGTGATTCGTGATGCAACAGTTGGTAATGTGACTATTAGAGTGACAGTTGGTTCGAATGCAGACTTGTTTACTTCAGCACCAGCTACTTTAACCGTAGGCATTGGAACTTCCAGCCCTACATTTACTATCGGTGGTGGCAGCCAGGTGTACACAGTCACTAGTGGCAATACCCAGATAGCAGGTGTCGGTATCAATGGAAACAAATTCACGATCAATGGAGTTTCTGCCGGTAAGACGATAGTTACTGTAAAAGATAGTTTTGGGGCAGTAGTGCTGATTGATGTAACCATCGGTTCTGGAGCAGATTTCTATACAACTGCTCCACTGGATCTTACTCTGACTGCAAATGGTAGTGGCACTTATGTACTGGGTGGCGGTAGTGCTCCTTACACGGCTACAAGTAGTAATACCTCGGTAGTTACTGCATCAGCCTCAGGAAACAGTTTGACTTTGACTGGTGTTGGTTCGGGTAAGGCAGTGGTGGTTTTGCGCGATGCAGCAGGCAAGATCATTAACTTGAACGTGACTTTGGGTTCGGGCACTGTGAACGCTGTTTTCACAACAGCACCTGCTGCAGTGACGATTGCGATTGGTTCCAGTCCGGCTTATCAAATTGGTGGTGGTATTGCACCGTATTCGATCAGCAGTAGCAACACTGCAATTGCAACTGCAACTCTGAGTGGTAATAACTTTACGATTACGGCAGTGGCGACAGGTACGGCTAACATTATTGTAAAAGACGCAGCCGGTATTCCAGTAACGATTGCTGTCAGCGTTGGTTCAGGTGCGACAGTGGCTTTGTTTAGCACTGCACCTCCTACACTTTCTCTGGCTCCAGGTGCTGCTCCGGTTTATGTTATCGGCGGTGGTACGGCACCTTACTTCGCGACTAGTAGCGATACACGTGTGGCGACGGCAGTAGTCTCTGGCAGCACGATGACAATTACAGCTGTAGCTGCAGGTACTGCGACGGTAAGATTGGTTGATAGCGTAGGTGTTCCCATCAATGTGGCAGTGACGGTGGTTACTGGTCAAAATGCAAACTTATCTGTAACGCCGATTGCACTTACTGGTAATGTAGGCGATACATTGTCCATCTCTATTACAGGTGGCAGCGCCCCTTACACGACAACATCCACTAACACAACAAACGTAGCTATTGTCAGTGGCGCAACTTTGAATAGTGCTGGAACTGTAACGGCTGCTTTGCTCAATGTTGGTCGTACTACTAATATTGTTGTGACGGATGCGCAAGGAACTGTGTTTACAGTGCCAGTTATAGTCAATGCATCATCAACTGCTTTGGGTTTGAATCCAGTTGACTGGAGCATCAATGAAACCAACAACAGTGTCATCGGATTGACCATCTCTGGCGGTGTGCTTCCATTCCAAGTATTTACTAACAATACGCTGTTGAGCACTGTCACAGGTACAAATCCTGATCCTTTGAATCCGCTCACCTTCAACGGGCGTACCGTGAATGTGAGTTTGGGTACACAGGGTACACGTTGCGTGGCTGCTGATACACCAGTAATTATTACAGTCAAAGATGGTAATAATATATCCGTTTCCAGCACGATGAGAATCTTGAATCTGACCACTGGTGGCTGTTAATATCTGGTGAGAGCAAGAAACACTGATAAACTTAGTTTATTTGCTTCGAACCGGAAACACTCTCCTGAGCCGTAAGTCTTGGGAGAGGTCAGCAAAAGTAACAAGCCAGGTAAACAGTTTTGAAGAACATTTTTCTCGTAGGCCTCATGGGCTCCGGCAAAACCACGGTTGGCCGGGCCCTGGCAAAAAAACTCAATAAACGTTTTATTGATACTGATCACGAAATTGAGGCACGTACAGGTGTCTCGATTCCCGTGATTTTTGAGATTGAAGGTGAGGCTAGTTTTCGACAGCGTGAAGCGGATGTGATCCGTGATCTGACTGAACAAGAAAATATAGTCCTGGCTACAGGTGGTGGTGCCGTGTTGAATGCAGATAGCAGGAAGTATTTGCATGAACGCGGCATTGTCATTTATTTGCGCGCAGGTATAAACAGTATCTTGCAGCGCACCCGTCACGACAAGAACCGACCTCTTTTGCGCACTGCAGACCCGCGCAAAAAACTCGAAGAGCTGGAATCCCAGCGAGCCCCCCTCTACCAGGAAGTTGCCCATGTCAGTATTGAAACTGGCAGGCCCAATGTACAGTTTCTGGTGCAATCCGTACTGGAAAAATTAGCTCGGGAAAAATTACTCGACATTCCTGAAGCCTTACTTAGCCATAGCAAAACAAATATGTCAGACCAAAGCACTGCCAGCACCACGACACTCCTGAATGTGGACCTGGGTGAACGCAGCTACCCCATCGCCATAGGCCCTTCCCTGCTATCCGACAGCCAGTTTTTGCAGTCGAAGATCAAGGGCAAGAAAACCGTCATCGTCACCAATACAGTTGTTGCCCCCCTTTATCTTGCCACGCTGGAGGCAGCCTTGCGCGCCGCTGGCAAGGAAGTGCTGTCCGTCGTTTTGCCAGATGGTGAAGAGCAAAAAAACTGGACCAGCCTGATGCTGATTTTTGATGCCCTGCTTGAACATAAATGCGATAGAAAAATTACCTTGCTGGCCTTGGGTGGCGGTGTCATTGGTGACATGACAGGCTTTGCCGCCTCTGCTTACATGCGCGGCGTACCTTTCGTGCAAATCCCGACCACTTTGTTATCCCAGGTTGATTCATCCGTAGGTGGCAAGACCGGGATTAACCATCCTCTGGGCAAGAACATGATAGGGGCGTTTTACCAGCCCGAGGCGGTGATAGCTGATATAGGCAGCCTACAAAGCCTGCCCGACAATGAACTCTCAGCCGGTTTGGCCGAAGTCATCAAGCATGGTGCGATCATTGATCCCGTGTTCTTTGACTGGATAGAGGCAAACATGGCGGCCCTGCGCGCCAAAGACCCCAAGGCCCTGACGCATGCGATTTTGCGCTCCTGCGAAATCAAGGCAGATATCGTGCGCCAGGATGAGCGTGAAGGTGGTTTACGTGCCATCCTGAATTTTGGTCATACCTTTGGGCACGCCATAGAATCTGGCCTGGGTTATGGCAAATGGCTGCATGGCGAAGCGGTAGGCTGTGGCATGGTCATGGCTGCTGATTTATCTTGTCGCCTGGGCTATATCGATTACGTGACCAAGACCCGTATCAAAC
>Ga0187844_10000539_pt1 | contig 29717 bp, 25 predicted proteins | sample SpaLakP09_SKY_50_FD_134517 | JGI IMG/M metagenome (GOLD analysis project Ga0187844, IMG submission 134517) | Oligotrophic lake water microbial communities from Sparkling Lake, Wisconsin, USA - SP09_SKY_50 | ecosystem: Environmental > Aquatic > Freshwater > Lake | place: USA: Sparkling Lake... | reverse complement strand
TCTTAGTTCTACTCTTAGTTCTACTCTTAGTTCTACTCTTAGTTCTACTCTTAGTTCTACTCTTAGTTCTACTCTTAGTTCTACTCTTAGTTCTACTCTTAGTTCTACTCTTAGTTCTACTAGAAAAATTAGATATCAATCCAATATCACGTAATAAGCCTTTAGGAGTCTGAGTGATTCGTGTCAAAATACCGCCATATAAAAGTCGCTGTTGTATTGAATGTATAACGTTTCTTAAGTTATTATCATTATTAATATTTTGTTTAATATTATCAAAGTCGTCTTGATTTATAATATTACATGTTGCTGGTGAGTTATATAAAAATCCGCAATTTAATTGTTGACCTATAATATACATAGCCCAGTTAATACAATTTGTTGTTTTATTTTTTGTATGTAAATTAAATAATGCACAATATTCATAACTATCCAACGCAATGGTATTTTTACCTGTTAATAATACACGACTGTTTTCATTAAATGGAGTTTGTGAAGTAACATCTACGTCTTTTAATTCGCATGTGTAATTAACATCGATTGATTTGTCTAATGTACTTTGTATACGATTTAACATCTCTTTGTTTACAATATCGACCCATATAATTGAACTTGATTGAGTAATTTTAGAATATAGGTAATCTGCTGTATATATCGCACCATTGTTTTCAGAAATATTATGTAATGCGTTTACATTATGTTTATTTGTTCCTCCTGAATAGCCAAATCCAAAAGTATATAACTTTGAATCGCAAAGAATACAAAGTATAGCATGCGGTGTTTTTGTAACAATTACAAATAATAAAGGATTATTACCTTCATCAACAGCCTCAACTATAACAGGATTAATTGATAATTTTTCATTGTCCATGTAAAAGGAAAATACACCATATCTATCTCGATTTAAGTCAATCTTTAATCTATTTAGATCATCTTCTGTAAATCCGTTTTCTTTTATATTGTATTCAACTATTGTATCAGATATGAATATTGGTTCTGGATTGTTAGTGTGTAATTGTGATATACCAAATGTTGCAAGATTATCATACACAATTTTATTTGTTGTTGTAGTTCTTTGACCGTAAATTTTTGGTGTAGGACCGGTATAAGGTGGTGGAACTGCTGATACTCTTGGTAAGTTTGCCCAATTAGGCTGCGTGTTTTTTACTTTACTTTTACTACGTGATACTGGTCGCGTACGTGATTTTGCTTTACTTTTTTGTCTTGCCATCTTTATTATTTAATTTTATTTTATTTTATTTTATTTTTTGATATTTACTATGCCAAAAGATAAGTCAATATAAAATTGAAATTTTGGCACAACTTTATAGAGAAAAAATAGAATATGTCAAGTTATGCGTCAGCAACAAAGAATATGGATTCTTTCCGTAAGGAAAGAAAAGTTGAATATAGATCTCGTGATGTCACAGATAAATGTGAAGAGTCAGATATTGACACTCCCGTAGTTAATGGTGATTATGAATCATCAGAAAATTGCACAACCGATAATGTCGATGACGATGTCATTGAAGATACTTATATGTTCGTTTCAGAATATATAACGAATTTTGGTAATAAATTTGAAAAAGATTACCCTGATTACAATAATAATGATAAGTCAAATATAAGAATCGCTAAGACTAAATCATTTTTCCAATTGTTATCAGCAAACTGGTGTCCTTTAGCTTTCACAAATAAGATGAAAGAAGAAAGACTACAGGAACAAATTAAAAAGGCAGCCGATAAAGCTCTTGCTGATAAAGTAAGAGAAAATAATCGTATATTGGCACTTGAACAATTAAGAGAACGTGAATCAAGTATATCTTTTATAACCGAAGAAAGAGATAGACTAGACGAAATTATGTTGTCTATTCCAATAGAATCTAAGGCATTCCGTTTAGCACGAGAAGCAAGAGAAGCTTCGAAGAAGGCTAAGGAAACTGAAAAATTCGAAAAGGAACGTAAGGCATTCATACTCAGAACCGAACTAATAAAGAAAGCTAAAGCAATCAATAAACGCGCGGCGAAGAAGATGAAGGAAGAAGAGTCTGAAAGTTCAAATGTCATCACTGGAAATGCCGAAAGAGATAGACTTATCAATGAAGGTATTGAACGAAAGAAACGCATTGTCGAAATGATGACTCAGGAAAATCAGGACAAAGCCAATGAAACTTATGAAGTAGAAATTGACACTGAAGTTTCTGAGGAGGAAAAAGAGGCAATGAATGAAGCACTTCAAACAGCGATGGCAATCACAACTACAACATATGAATCCAAGATTGTTTTTGAACCTGTAAATCTAAAGGCTGAAGCCAAAGCCGCCAAGATTGAAGCAGAACTCAAGGAATCAAAAGAATGGACTCTTGTTCAGATGAAGAAGAAGAGCCAAGATAAACTTCCAACTGTCAGTTCTATCTTCACATATAGAAGTTACGCCACCGAACAATATGCAAAGAATGCTGCTGAGTTCAACGCAAGACAGGCTAAACGTGTTTTGGAAAGACAGATTAAACGTGAGGAAATAATGAAACACGCAGACATTATGGGTGAGGATGTGGCAGAAGTTTCCACAAATGAAGAACGAACTTTAGCATTTGAGAAACTTAAGACTGCAAAGGGAACATCAAAGTCTCAGATGTGTTCTTCTGTTGAAAGTGGTGACAAGTGCAAACACGGTGCCAAATGTAGATTCGCCCATACAATCTACGAACTTACACCAATGGAATGTTTCTTTGGAAATAAGTGTCAGTTCATTGTATCTTCCAAAAAGAAGTGTATGTGTATACATTCTGTCGAGAACAAGGAAGAATACTGCAAACGTGTTGGCATTAAATCACAAGATAGTTATATTCCAAAAATGATTTACATACCAGCACCTCAAATGGAAGTTCAAGTTCCAATACCACCAGTACAAGAAATTGACAATGTTCGTGCTATTGGATTTGAGAAACTTAAATCCGCTTCCGCTGGTCAAACAAAATCTCAGATGTGTTCTTCTGTTGAAAGTGGTGACAAGTGCAAACACGGTGCCAAATGCAGATTCGCCCATACAATCTACGAACTTACACCAACAGAATGTTTCTTTGGAAATCAATGTCAACTAATTATGTCTCTCGTTAAGAAGTGTATGTGTATACATCCTGACAAAGAGAACAAGGAAGAATACTGTCAACGTGTAGGACTCACACAATCACAAACACCCACTCCAACACCAAAAGTCAAAAGAGTATGTCTGTCTGTCGGAACAAATACACCTTGTCCTCACGGTGCTAAATGCAAATTCCTACATACACCGACCACCACCACACCTCCAATACCAGTTATATGCGTAGAAGTTCCAACACCTGCACCAAGAGCCAAACGACTATGTATGTCTGTTGGAACAAATACACCTTGCCCTCACGGTGCCAAATGCAAATTCCTACATACACCGACCACCACACCTCAAGAACAACTTGCAAAATCCGAGAAGGAGAGATTGGAGAATGAGATAGCAAAATTACAAGCTCAATTATCATTATTCACCAATGAAAGTGATAGTTTCAAACAAGTATTGCTCAAGTTTTAAATTCGTATGCCTACTACCACACATATGGAAAAGCCATACCCAAAACGGGTATGGCTTTTTTTATGCCAAATTTTTCCGGAGAAGTATTTCGTCATAATTAAAAAATTATAAATTTAATTAAGAAAAAATTGTTAATAAAGAAAATGGTAAAAACTGTCAAATTATTCAATCCAAAAGAAATTCCGTTTGGTTCCTTAAGTATTAATCATAAAGATATTTTGTATATAGACGGTGAAAGATACAACACTGTTACACATTATATATATGCAAATATGCTTAAAAATATTTTAAATAAAAAAACAATTCAATCAACGAACATAAAAGATGTAAAAGACGAATATATGAAATTAAGTATAGCTGAACTTTTAAATTTGATTCGAAAAGCATTGGAAACCGCTATTGATATTAAAATATCTGATGATGAACAATTGATAAATACTTTACTGGAAACAAAAGAAGCACCTATATTATATATCACTGATAATGAGTGGATAGGTGTTGGGAATAGTGGAAAAGGTATGAATTTAATAGGGAAATATTTAATGCAAAAAAGACGTCAACTTATGTTAAATTTTAAACACCAAACAATAGAAAAGAAAAAACAATTAAGAGAACATTTACTATACGAGGCTTATGTTGCAGATGTTATTTTGAACTTGGAAATAAATGATGGTAATGATTTATCAAAATATATCGGAAAAACACCAAGTAATATACTAGATATGTTTGGTAGAAAAGAAGCGATGGATAAAGCACCCCCGAAGAACTTTATTGTTGAAGAATTTAACAAAGGTAGAAGTAAAAAAGAGTTGGTAGATGCAATAGATAATCCAGAAAGTCTTGTTTATGTTATTAGAAAAAACAACTTAAGTATACTACGTAAAAGACAAATCACTAAAAAAGATTATATAGTTCTAGATATGTATTGTGAATATACTTTAGAAAAGAATTTTCCAGAACTACCTCGTGAAAAATACAAAGAAGCAATCCAACAACAATATGCTAAATTTGGTTGGCATGCAAAGTTAGAATTAGCAAAGAAGTTGTATGATTTATATGAAAAAGGTATGATTTCTGAAAGATTATCCACAAACATTGACAAAGTTTTGGCCGATGTTAAAGTACCAAGTGAAAAAGATATTAGAGAAGCGGAAGCGTATAAAGTAGATATTACAAGAGTAGAAAATATCAATGATTTTCCATATGAAAAACCATCGGGAGAACCAATAAAAATTTACGATGATATACATAAAAATGATCCTAAACTCGTAGCATTTTCTAATAATGACTACTCCAAATTCATAAAAATAGACGAAAATATATATCCCACTATAACTCATTATTTATACACTGTTTTACTTGCTAATTTGTTTAGTATTGGTTCTATTAAAAACGCTTATAATTATATTATAGCAAATCAAAATGCTCCGATGAATTTAACAAGATTTAAAGATCCAATTGTTATTGTTGTTGAATATACAAAATTAAAAGAACTATCTGATATACAACAGATAAAAAAATTAAGTATTATTGGGTTAGATAAAAAATTTCAAGATCGTCTTTTACAAGATGTTCTGATAAGTACAGGTAATGATATTATTATATGGAATGATTTTTCAGATCCTATATTAGGAATTGGTCCCGATAAAACAGGGGAAAATTTAATTGGAACATATTTAATGAAATTGCGATCAGATATGAATGAAAAGCATAAGAATCAAACATTTCACTTATTAACTGAAAATGAAATTACAACTTTTTTACATGAAGATCATGTATTATATGCATGGGTAAACATGAGAATAATGGATACATGTAAAACAATTGATTGTTTAAAAAATTATATGTATCACAAAAATAAAGAAACAGTAAAAATTAACACCGAATTTGTTGAATCTGTTCTTGATATAGTGTATCAACCATGTTCACATATTTTTGCTACATCAAAGAAAATATCGGCTGATTTACCAAAATGGTTTGAGGATGCCGTACATAAATGCCAAGGTTTTGAAAAAACAAATGCAGATGTTGCATCTGTTATATGGAAACGACTATCTGTTATGATTTGGTATTTAATTGATCATTTAAAAGAAACAACTGTTAAAAATTTACGGCATGTTTTGTTTCAAATACAACGTATATCTTCTACGGAAAAAAACTGTATTAAAATTACATCGTCAAACACTGATAATTGTATATTATCTGCTATTATTAATCTACTCAAACGTATGGTAGTTTTTAACAAACATTTGTTAAATAATAATAACACGATAGATAAAATAGATGTAGAAACAGCAGTTTCTATAATATTAAATTCTGATATGAAAGGAAAAATAGAAGAAACTAACCAAAATTTACATGTAAAAACATACGACGGAAATCAAGAAGAAGTTGATGATGAAAACAATTATGTGGAAGAGCATGACGATGAATATGACGAAAATGGAGAAGTTGATTACGGAGACGAAATGAAAGATGATAATGATGAGTTTGGTGACATATATTCACCAAAAAATCAATCTAATTTAGAAGAACTTTTAGAAGATATTCCAGAAATTAAAGATGTTCAAACAGTAAAATCTTATATTGTTTATGGAATGGAAACAATAAAAAATTACAAAATGCCATTGACAATTAAAACTAATAGAATTAATTTTTTCTCTACGCAATAAGTTTTTGTTTAAAGTTATATTAATTTACCATAAAGATGGTATTAGAAATAATATTTAAACTATTACTGATAATAATTGTATTAATATTTATAGCAACTATTTTAGCAAAACGTTTTGCTTATTTTTCACCTAAACATGAATTTTTAGAACTACAAGAAACTTATACTGATTTTAGAGTACATAACTTATATGGCTGGATTATTGAAAATAACAATCCTAAAATAATTATATATTTTTCTGGTAATGATAAAAATATATCGTATAGACAAAATAAAATTCGTTATTTATACAATATGAATTATAACGTATTAATATTCGATTATTCTGGTTTTGGAAAAAGTTGTGGTATCCCAAACGAACAACAATTGTACGAAGATGCATGTCTTATTACATCAACAGTGTTACAAAAATATAATAGTAATCAAATAGTATTATACGGGGAACAACTCGGCTGTTCAATTGCTACATATATAGCAAGAAGATATAATATACATACTTTAATACTAGAATCCCCCTTACCAAGTATAAAGTATATATTTACAGAAAAAATACGGAAATTTTTCAGTGTATTTTTTACTGAATTTAACACAGAACTATACTTAAATGGATATAAAGGGCGTGCATTAATTTTATATACCAATGATATTGATATTACTAATTTATTGTTATTGTCTACTCATAAAATGATTATTACAGACAGTGATAATTTACCGTTTTTAAGTATTAAAAACTTTATAGAAAATGAATAAATTATTGTTTTCTTTAATATATATAAAATGCCTTTAGTTACATTAAATAACAAAACCAAAAATATTCCTATTCCTATTGATTTAGATGACTTTGATGGCCCTGCATATGAGTGTAGGGATTGTACAAAAAGTAAAGACCCTCAATGTTGCGTAGATACAGAATGCTGGGATAGACCAGGTGGCTGTGCAAACGGATGTGAACTTGCTAATGGTCCTGGCACACCATGTCAGAAAAAAAGAACAAACATTAATCCAAACATAAAAAAATGTGGTGCTGATGATGATAAATACGCCGAGTATAAAAATTCTGGATGTTGGGTTTGGGATGAATTAGATAGTACATGTATTACTTACGGCAAAAATCCAGATTCACATATAAAATGTGAATATGCAAAATGTACAGATTGCTTTTCAAATCATCCTACGGCAAGTAAAATTAAACAAATTAAGAGTAAACAAGAAGCGTCTGATTCAGAATCAGATGTTACATCATCATCATCTTCTGGAGAAAATTCCAAAAGTTTTTTTACCGAGCCAGAAGGTATAATTTCCTCAGTGATTATTGTTATTTTGGTAATAGTAGTGATAGTTTTGGCGATGCGCAAAAAATAAATTGAAATATTTTATTATGTTCCTTAAAAGATAATAAAATATGTCATCGAATAATAGTAATAACGTGTATATTGAAGAATATTCTCCTAAGTCTTTTGTTGTACGTGGAGATACACAACCAATTAAAGATCAACTAAAAAGTTTAGGTGGAAAATGGAGTAGTGGTTTTACAGATAAAGAAACAGGAGAAAAATTTGGAGCATGGCTCTTTTGGACCGCTAAAAAAGAAGAGGTGGAACAATTTTTATCCAATAAAAAACCCATAGAACCAAAGATATATGCTAAAATACATCCTATTGAGAAACAACAAATATATCCAACAAATAACATTGAAAAACGTATGGAAAGAATGGAGATGATGATTTTAGATGTTGTCAGTGCAATTCAACAACTTGATCCAAAAACATCAAAAAAATTAATGCAAATGGATTGGTACAAAGAACTTAAGGAACCCATATGTGATTTTCAAAAAGAACTTAAGGAACCCATATGTGCTTATCAAGTCGATTGCGATGATTACGTAGAAGAAGATGTTCAAGAAGATATACCTCGTAAGAGATTATTAAAGAAGAAATAAAGAAATAAAAAATATACTCATTTTAATTATTATGTTTAACATAATTAAAATGATACTTGATAGTAAAACTAAAACTAAACTTACGATTACATGTGTCACATATATAATTTTTGCTTTTATTTTTAGTAAGTTATCATTCTTTCACATATCCGATATCAATCAGAAAAAACCAAAGGTAGATTGGCTAAAAGTGCTCTTAGTCGCTATTATCCCGTCAGGATTAGTATTTTATATCTCTGATAGTTATGTGGAAAAAAATGGTAAAATGAACTTTTCTTCACACGAGCCAACAGTATTAAATGAGTCAAATTTTCAGGTTAATAGTATGCCAACTCTAGAATCAAAAATATAAATTTGATTCTTAAGGACAAGATTTCTTAAGAATAATAATAACAATGGGAATAAAACATTTTTTTACTTGGTTTAAAACCAATTTTTCAGAATCTATACACAAAATGCCAAAGAATAAAAAGGTGAATGAATTAAACGTTACTATAGACAATCTTATGATTGATATGAACGGTATATTCCACAATTCGGCACAAAAAATATATGAATATGGTAATTTTAAGCCAAATCCTCGACTTATGCGGTCGAAAAAACAAAAAACTATTCAAAACAATTTACAAACACAGATTAGATTATTTCAAGATGTATGCAATGCTATAGAACACACACTTGATATTGTAAAACCCGTCAAACGACTTATTTTATGTGTTGATGGACCAGCACCGCTAAGTAAACAAAACCAGCAAAGACAGCGTCGTTTTAGAAGTGCAATGGAATCAACAGGTGATTCTGTGTTTGACGGCAATTCAATAACTCCAGGTACCAAGTTCATGGATCATTTAACTAAATACATTGATTGGTATATTAGAAAAAGTATAACTGAAGACGAAAAATGGCAAAATATAGAGGTCATATTTTCAAATGAAAAAGCATGTGGTGAGGGTGAACATAAAGTGTTAAATTTTATAAGATACTACGGCGATAAAAATGAAACCTATTGTATTCACGGGCTGGACGCTGATTTAATTATGTTATCTTTAGGAACTCATTTACCTAATTTTTACATATTAAGAGAAGATCTATATGATCCAACAAATGCATATTTCTTGATAAATGTTGGAGAAGTACATGATAATTTAGCGGAGTTGATTAAATGGGAAAGCGATAACTATATTTTTCATAAAGAATCAGCTGTTAATGATTTTATTTTCTTATGTTTTATGGTGGGTAATGATTTTCTTCCACATATTCCATCGATTGAAATTATAGAAAGTGGTATAGAATTAATTTTAGAAGTATACAAGGAAGTAGGATCTTCTTACGGTCATATAACAATGAAAGTAGGTGAAAAAATTAAGTTTATACCTAGTTCAATGAAAGCGTTTTTAGGTACTATCGGCCATCATGAGAAACGAAATTTTGAACATAAGTTACGAAAAAAAGAGTCGTTTTTTAAAGATATTTTATTAGAACAATGCGCTATTCAAGAATCATCAGGAAAATGGACTGTTGATATTGAAAAGTATAAAAAAGAATATCAAAAAAAATGCTTTCAAACGGATTATCCAATGGAAAAGATATGTCATGAATATTTAGAAGGTATGCAATGGGTGTTATCCTATTATACAACAGGAGTTCCAAATTGGAAATGGCATTATCATCATCATTATGCACCTACATCATCTATTTTAGCAAGTCATATGGATACATTTACTTTTACTACATATAAAATTAGTACGCCTACCACACCATTTCAGCAATTATTGTGTGTTTTACCACCTAAAAGTTCAAAACTCATACCAGATCCGCTAGACACTCTACTTACAAACACAGAGTCTCCTTTGAAAAAACACTGTCCAGATACTTTTGAAATAGATGTGTCAGGTAAACGTAAAGAATGGGAAGGTATAGTACTTTTACCTATGGTAGAATTTGAATTAGTAAGATCCACATATATGCAATACATTGATCAAGTAAAACCAGATGACTTGAAACGTAATGTTCTTGGTAGATCTTTTGTATATGAGTATTCTAAAGATTTTAATCACACTTTCAACTCTTTTTATGGTAACATTCCAAACTGTAAAATAAAATCACATTCTATTGATTTGTAAGTTTTTTTATTTTGTTTGTCATTTATATTTGTTTTATATAAATATAAATGACAAACAAAATAATATATATATTGGTTGGTTTATTAGGTTTGGCATGTGTCATAACTATCGTTGGTTTTATAGTATATTATAATAATATGAATACAGATACAATTAAAACGACTATTATACAAAATAAAGAAATACCTGACATTATAGAATCGGAATCCATATGTGATACACGTATTGTAAAGTGTAAAAAACGTGTATCACAAATAGGAAAATGTAACAGTATATTAAAGAGTTTTTTTGAAGATGAAGGATTTGATTATTCAGAAAAATACATAGATAATCCAACTTCAGTACTACCGGGTCTTGTTCTTGCTCATTATGATCACCAAGAGAAAAAAGTAGTCAGTGTTTTACCCATTAAAATGTATAATAAAATATTATACCAAAAATTAAGTACATCAACCGATCCTAGTTTAGAAATAGCAATTTTTGTTGTTAATTTTCCGTTAGGACAAAAGAAGTCATCGGATATATTAAATATTTATCATTCAGCGCTTATTTTTGTCGAAAAATCTAAATACACAGATAACTTTTTAACAAAAGATATTTTATTTTGTTTAGAATTATGGGGTCGTGGAGGTGGAAAACTCGGGCTAGCATCTTGTATGTACCCAGTAATAGAAAGTAACAAAATAGATATAAATTCTCAAACTCTAAATAAAATCATTGTTGAATTTCCAGAAGCATTTGGTTGTGAAAATGATGGAAATTTTTGGGGTGGTTCTTTCAAGAATACAACATATATGGGTAGTACAAGCGTATTAAACATAGAAAACCTTTATGATCTATCGATTAAATGGCTAGAAAAGAATTGGGGATATACGGCTGTATCTTTGGTTTCATCATTATGTGCATATAAAATGCCGAGTAAAGCTATTATTGGAACTACATGTGATTCTTTTATTCAATCAATGTGTACTGAATTGGAACGTATTGACCCAGTAAATTTCAAGAGATCAATAATGAAAGTTAAATGGAATGATGTACAAATCGTTGGTAGTTGGGAAAAAGTAGATTTACGTAGTAAGAAAACTATCAATAGTATAAAAAAATATCTATCACAGGTAGATATGATATATAAAACGAATACAAAAGAAAATTTTGAACTTATTAGTTTTCCTAATGTATTATCTATATTAACGGGAAATATGTTTCTTCATAAAATCGTAAACTTTATGAAAAAATATATTTTCCAAAATGAAATATACATTGCTTCTTTTAATAAAAATACATTTGATGTGTATAAAGTTAATATAACGTATCCTTATATTAAAAATATATATAGTTTATGCCCGGGATTTATGTATAAATATATGAATTAGAAAAATTTATAATTTTCATTATAGTTTATTACTCTGGTATTTTTTGTATTGTCTAGGAACCATTTTTCATCATATTTATCTCTATCTCTTTTTAATATTTCACACCCATAATTTTCGGGTTTTAACAGTAAAGATGTTTTATTCTTATCTATTAATACAGTATTTGGATTTTTATCTCTTTCTTCTAACAATATTTGTATAAAATCTTTCCCGTATATTACATTATCATCAAGTGCTATAATAGTAGTATCACATTCTTTTTCTGTAAAAAGAATAGGTATTATTTTAGTGCCTTTACCATAATCTTTTCCTGATGGATAAATTTTAACTATATTTTTTATATAAGGAGGTATGTTGTATTTTTTATCTTCTTGTAATATTAACGCAATTTCATCAACTTTTAGTGTTTGATCTAAAATAGAATTAATCATTGGTCTAATCTTATTTATTCTTTCAGGTGTTGTTGCCGTTGAGATTATAACTTTACCTTTAATTTTGTGTTTATTTAATTTACTATATTTTTCAATATAACTATCACTGCTTGTCTGATATTTTAGAGTCACATATCTGATTATACCAAAATACGTAAGTAAAATTATAACAAGTGAAATAATTGTTGAAATAATTGTAATAACAATAAGTTTTCTCTTTTCCATTTATTAGTCTATCAAGAGTTTTTTAATTAGTTTATTATTTAATTTATCCATCCTAATCCGGGATTATAACCATAGTCTGATATAGGACCCTGTATAGCAGCGTTAGCAGTCATAGGATTTTGACGTACATGACCGTCAATTACAGCACCCGCACCTGAATCACCACTTGCCTTTATAGCACCTCCATATAAAGTATTAGCACCACTACTAACATAATCATTCCAACTAGAAAGATTCATAGTAACCGGGTTATACGATTCGCGTATGTGTGATTTTCCAGTTAAATCATAGTTTTTTAATCCGTTCCAACATCCATTTAATTTCTTATACTCCATTTTATAAAATACCAATTTTTATTAAAATTAATATTTTTACCATATAGTTTATTAACATTTTCCGTATTTATCTAGTAATTTATCATAGTTAGAACGAACTACAAATTTATACATTAAACAGTCGCATTTATGACAGCTACCTTTTAAAGCAACAGCCCCGTTTTTTAGTTTTTCTACACACACATCAGCAACGTCTGATTTACATCTCTTTTTGCATTTTACACAGTAAAATTCTGTTTCCTTTAATTTTGGTTTCGTTCGTGGTGATCTCGATTTCAATTTACCTGCCATTTTTATTATAGGAAATATTTATTTTTTCTTTTTAATTTGATAAATTAAATATGCTATAATTGAAATTAAAATAATAGTTACTATAATACTTATATATAACACAGTGTTTTTTCCGGTACTTTCTTGACTATTAGCGATCGCCATACTTTTATTTATATTTTTATCTATATTTTCATTGTACATATCTTCAAAAATTATATCTGCATCTGATGCTTTTCCGTATTGTTCTGTAATATATTTCACATCTTCACCCGATAATCTTAAATTTTGGTATGTTCCCTTGTTATTTGTTGTTAAATCTGCGGGAAAAAAATATAACATTATAGACAATGGATCAAAAGACGATCCATTAATATGATTAATGTCATATTTATTCATTATATTTTCTTCTGTTTTTTGATGATCCCATCCTTGTGTCTCGGAAGCCCAATTATAAACGGCTTTTTTATTCCATTGTATAGTTTTTCCTCTAGGGTTTTGATGTTCATGTATCATACCTAGCACATGACCAAATTCATGAATAACAGTTGATACATCAAACCATCCTAAATTCATAGTAGCATTGTTTTTATCCTCTTTTTTACAGTCCGTTCCTACCAATGACCAAGCACCACCACTAGAATCAAAACTTATTCTAATGTCAGATTCTTCTTTAGTATCAACATAGACAAATTTTAACGATACTAAAGGTTGTATACGTTCTTTTATAATCTTTTTAACAGCAACAACGATATTAATATTAGGATTATCAAAAAAATATTCCTGTAAAGGATCTATCTCGCTATTAACAGGATGTATATCAGACTTACTTGTTCTAGTAATGGATGGGTCATTTTCTAAAAAAATAATTTTGATAACGCTATTTAATGGCCATAACTTTTTGCTATAAAAAGCGGCTTTTAATCTATCCTTGCAATTAACGCATTTATTATTCATAATATTGTTATGTTCATCTTTATCAGATGGAAAAATTTTTTCTACGCAAATAATTTGAGGATTCATTTATTTAATAGGTATAAAATAAAAAATTATATTGTATAATAAAGAAAATGTCAGCAGGAGGATTATCATACTCAGGCCTTGTTAATTATGGGGCAACAACACTTCCTTCGGTAGAATCATGGGGAACTAACATGAATATTCTTCGCGATCCACCAAAATCGATTATGACTAGAAGAATAAATAAAGTAGGTGAAACTAGTTCTATAACAGAAATGATAGATGATAGTGGTGACAGAGCAGCCGAAGCTATTCTGGTTTATCCACGTGGAATAAATCCTATGGTAAGTGTATCTTACAGTAATTACGGTAACAATGGAGGGGCTGGACAAGCCGGAAGTCTAACGGGATTAAATAGTGCATTTACTAGGTTATCTGGCGCAACATCAAATACACAAGCGTTTTTACCTTATAGAATTATGAACGGTCAATCATTTAGACCACCTATACAAAGTCCTCAAGATTTAATGCCATTATCACGTCAACCACGTGTATGGACATCTCAATTCACAACACCGGGTTTTGTAGATTTTTCACGAAAATTAAGAGATCAGGGTGATGCATCTAATACAAGAGAAGTTAAAACAGAAATGTTAAAAGCATTTATAAGACCGACTAAGTTTCGTCAAGTCGAAAATCCAATTGAACAACCCAATGAAGTTAAATATAGTATTCAGAAAGTTATGAATTTACGTGGGCATTCTGGAACACGTACAATGGATTTAACTGAACAATATGTGTTAAAACCAACTGGTGGAATTTATAATAATCCTTTACATGCTGATGCGGTTGCTAATAAAGGATTTACTACTAAATATATAAATAATAATGGTGAATTTGACACAAATAAATACATTCAAGATGCAAATGCTCATTCCGTTTTGTCCAACAAAATGGGAATGAAACAAAGCAACATCGATGATGCTGTTGATCTAGATGTGTATAAATACATTCAAGATGCCAATACTCATTCCGTTTTATCTAACAAAACAGGTACTAAACATACCAGTATCGATGATGTTGTTGATCTAGACGTGTATAAATACATTCAAGATGCCAATACTCATTCTGTTTTATCTAACAAAACAGGTACTAAACATACAAGTATCGATGATGTTGTTGATCTAGACGTTGATAGATACATTCAAGATGCTAATACTCATTCTGTTTTATCAAATAAAATAGGAATGAAACAAACAAATGTTAATGATATAGACGCGTATAAATACATTCAAGATGTTAATATTATTGAACGTAACACTCCGCATAGTTTACAAGGAGATGGTACTAAATACATTCATAGTGAAATAGATCGTAACAGAATATTACCTAACTACCAAGCAACAACTAATAATGGCGATTATCGTGTTCATAAAAATATAGAATCTACAAATCAACTTCATTTAACTAAAAATATGCCATCTGCTAATTTTCAAAACGGTGGGGTTGTTATGAGAAGAGAAGATCCAAACGGTAAATCAAAATGGATAACACCTAAAATTAATCCTGGTGGTTATATGGGTAATAATTATGGTAAACCTTTAACACAACGTATACAGCAAATTCCTAAATTACAAGAAAGTGAAAAATCAAGAGTTTCAAAATTCGTTATGAATGAAATGCATGATAGACATTAAAAAACATTTTATATTATTCTATATATAATATAAAATGAATCAAGAAAACTTTATTATAAACAAAATTATTTCAGAAGACTTTTGTAATGTAAATATAGAAAAATATACTAAACTACCATTAGACAAACAAGTAGATATGAAATCGGTATTATGTTTCTTTAATTCAATGTTATTATCTTCATCACCCACTAAAAAGTTTGGTTTAAAAAAACCGTCTATGGAGCTGATCAAAATGATTCAAAAAATAAAAAAAATATCCCTTAAAAGCGTTGAAGCATCTGTATATATAGCTGACATTTTCAATCTACAAATTGTTATAAAAACACCTAAAAAGACTGATAAAAATAGTATAAATTCTGCTTTACGTGAGTATTTAATAAGTGTTAATTGTATAAACTCACTCCATTGTAAAATACCCACTTTTGTATACACATTTTGTGCTTTTACCTGTTCTTATCCAAATAAAGATGAGAAAAAGCTTAATCTGAAAAAATTATGTAAAGATAAAAAAGACGATACTGTGTATATAATTAATGAGAAAATTGATGGTGAAACTATGCATAAGTTATTGAAAAAAAACAACTTAGATTTTGATCAATGGTTAATACTTTTTATGCAAATATTACTTAGTCTAGAAGTTGCACAACGTGATTTTGAATTCACTCACTTTGATTTACACGGTGATAATATTATGATAAATAACAAGAATGTTTCTTACGAAATTAATTTGGGTGATTATACATATATCATTGATAATCCGAAAATGAATCCTGTAATTATAGATTTCGGTCTATCGAGTGTTAAAATAGATAATACCACAGTAGGTAGTTTTATGTTTCCAGAATACGGTATGTTAAATTTCATGGTTCCCGGATATGATATGTTTAAAATTTTATGTTTTTGCTGTAATGATGTTAGAAATAATCACGAAATGTTAGATAATATGATAGAAATATTTGAATTTTATGGAGCTGATGATCCGTACAATATATACACAGATGGAATGAAAGGAATAGATAAATGTCTTGGAAAGTACTGTAAATTAGGAACATACAGTAAATTAGCGACATATACCCCGTTAATGATGTTTGATTTTATTACGAAAAAATACAGTAAAATAACACAACATATATATAAAAAACCCAGAGATACGTATTATAAATGCTGTTTTCCTACTTATAATTTTAGTAGCAATGATTATGTAAAAGATACTATAAATTGTATGAAAAATAAACCAAGTTATATTATTAATTTGTATAACATAAAATTATTAGAAAGAATAAATGAAAAAGTCCCAGATAAAACTCTATTGAATACTATTAACCACTTACAAAATATGTTAAAAACAAATGATTATTTTATAGAAATAGACAAGAAAAGACTAGATAAAGTTTTTAACATAAAAATACCTACTCAAGAATTACTAGATGAATATACTGATAAAATAATAAATATCGATATATTTCATAATAATCCAAAAAACAAGATTGACACATATAATAACTTAATAGAAACTATAAGTTATGAGACAAAATTAGAACCGTATTTACAATTTTATTATACGATAAAAGAGATAAAATTAACGTGTATATTTGATGAATGGGTAAGAAACTTTGAGAATTCTTTAATATGGAACCTTTATACTAAAAATATTAATAAAACACAACGAGCGAAAAGATGGGGTATTACTTTAATGAAAAGTATTGGACAATAAATTTTATTAATATTAATTAAGGTTTATTAAGATAATATTAATAAAAAGAAAAGAAAATGAATTACGAAGATATACCTATCGTTACACATCCTGATAACATGAAAATTACACTTTTTCGACATCAGTTAGCAAGTATATACAAAATGGAGAGACTAGAACAAGAACAACTAGTAGAATATAATAATTATGTAAAAGAAACTAAACTTGGTATTAATTCTGATATAGCGGGATATGGTAAAACATATTCTATGATAGGATTAATCATAAGAGACAAAATGGAATGGGATGTTACAATACCGTTTGTTTTTGAAAAAATAAACACGGAATCGAACGGTTTAATTAAAAAAAGGATAATTGAAAGATATGAACGATTACCATCGACTTTAATATTGATATCTCCGTCAATATTAGATCAATGGAAAAAAGAAATAGAAAATACAAACTTATCAGTAACAACTATAACATCTAAAAAAGATATAGATAATGTATGTGTTGAAGAATATGATGTCGTGTTAGTAACTACTTCTATGTATAATAATCTGATTAGGTCATATTCTAAATATGCTTGGAAACGATTTATATTTGACGAGCCGGGACATACACGAGTTTCAGGTATGAAAGACGTAAAAGCCGGTTTTTATTGGTTTGTTACTTCGAGCCCCAGTTCTATTGTTTCATTTCATCAAAGTTGTAGAGGTAGTATGATACAAAAAATTATTGGTAATGATATAGCTGAACCATTTGAAGAACAATTTGGCGGAATGATATTGCGGAATGATCCAGAATTTGTTAAGTTGTCATTTGCAATGCCAAAAACTACATATAAAACTTATTACTGTTTTAATTCTGTATTTAAAGCAATATCTGGATTGGCTAGTCCTTTAATAGCGAAAATGATCGATTCTGGGAATATCGAAGGTGCAATAACTGCTTTAGGAGGTAATAAAACAAAAAATATCATTGAATTGGTAAAACTAAAGAAATTAGAAGAACTGGAACAGATCAAATCTAAGATAAATATATATACACTTAGACAGAACGATGAGCGAATACAACATTATAAAGAACTTGAAACACGACTAAATACACAGATAGAAGAACTTGAAAGTAGATTTACAGAAATGTTACAAGAAAGATGTTATATTTGTATGGATACTATGAAAGATCATATATTAGAACCTTGTTGTCAAAATGTATTTTGCGGAGAATGCTTGTTAAAATGGTTAAAAACACATAATACGTGTCCATTATGTCGTTCTGAAGTAAATTTGAATGATTTGATATACATTAAAATGAATAATAATGAGTGTAAAACCGATGTTTTACCAGAAAAACCGATGTTAAAAACAGACCAAATCATTAGTATTATTAAAAGTAAAAATGATGGTAAATTTCTAATATTTTCTGATTATGAAGGTAGTTTTCTTTCAATATCCAAAATATTAGAAGAAAATAAGATAAATTTTTTCATATTAAAAGGTGGTGATAAACTTAGAACTAGTATAATTAACAATTATAAAAACGGTGATGTCAATGTTATATTTTTGAATTCAAAACATGATAGTGCTGGTATTAATTTACAGGAAACAACAGATATAATTTTATATCATGAAATATGTAAAAGTACTAAAAATCAGATAATAGCACGTGCAGAACGAATTGGCCGTAAGAAAGAACTAGTTGTTCATCAACTACTTGTTAATATGTAAAATATTTACTTCAACGATAATTTAGTAATACGGTATATATCTAGGTCGTGTAACTCCATTTCTTCCATAACTTTATCTTTTAAAAAAGAAAAAGATTCATATTCTTCTGTTGGTTCCATATAATAAGTTAACTTTCCGTTTCTTTCTCTAAAGTTAGCTTTTTTTAAAAGTTCGTCTACGGCATCTTCTTTATTCGTAAAAACACCTAATATTTCTGAATATTCTGCTTTATCCATATGTATATATAGAATGGCATATACTATATTTGTTGGAGGAGACGTCATAATTAATATTAGATGCTTTATTTTTAAGCCTAATTTATTCCAGCATTAGCATCATTGTATTGTATAGAACCTTCCCAATTGTTACACTTACCACAACTAGAATTGCATCCACAATCAGAACAATAATATTGACCACAACCATATGGTGGTCTTAGTGCGCCTCGTAAAGAAAAAGCACCGTAATTTTCTTTTACTTGCCTAGGGCATTTTTCTTGAGTTTTAAAAGTCTGGTATCCAGAACACGATGAACAATTACAACTTTTATATGTTGTATCGAGTTTATAATAATTATTTCTATTTGTAGACATTTTATTATAATATAATAAAATGTTAATTTAACTAAAAAGACTTTTCATTGCTTTAAACTTTTGATCCATAATATCATGTTTTTCTTGTAGCAATGATAATTCAGCTGTTTTTTGACTAATTTGTGCATTCGCATTGTTTAATTCTATTGTTAGAGACTCTATTTTATCATGTAAGTTATCAATTACATTTGAAAAAATATCATTTAATAGCGTATCTGTAAGAGATTTAATGATTTTACGATCTGGACACCCTATATTATTCGAAACATCCACTACATTTTCATTAACTACATCCTTAACGACATCCTTAACGACATCCTTAACGACATCCTTAACGACATCCTTAACGACATCCTTAACGACATCCTTAACGACATCATCCTTTACATCATCAACTACATCCTTAACGACATCATCCTTTACATCATCAACTACATCCTTAACATCATCATCATTTACATCATCAACTACATCCTTAACATCATCATCTTTAACATCATCATTTCCATCTGCACTTTCCTCTTCATCTAAAAGTGATTCGTCAGGTTTAAAACTCCATTCATCACATAGTTCTAGACATTCTTGATCCAAAGGAATCAACTCTTTATCAACAAAACGACCAATAACAAGTCGTTCCTTCTCTGATTTGAAAACAACTGTTGATTCAGGATGCCACACAGTGTTGTACCCTGTTAGTTTTTTTAGAATAATTTTTCTTTTACCGCTACTCATTATTTTAATAATATTATATTCTTTTTAAACGTCTATATAAATATGTATTACTTATAATTATCAGGTATTTTCTTGAATTTTAACTGTGTTTTTTCAATAGGATCTCCTTTTTTAGCATCCTCTAACTTATCATATGCAACCTCGGGGTTTTCTATACCAAAACTTTTTAATATTGTAATAGTATCTTCATATTTATCCTTTTTCTTTTTTGTTGATCTAAGTTCTTTATTTTCAATTAGTATAGCCTGTCCATTATATTTTAGTCCTGCTTGATTTTTTACTTGCAAATAAGAAGTAATATTGGTTTCAAGTTCTTTAATTCTTTCTCGTAATTTTTTGTTGCTGGCATTATTACGTTTAATTTCGTAATTAATCATTGTTAATTCATCAACATATGCTTTTATAGACATTTATTGAATTTAATGGTATCTTTAAATTTTTATAGAATATTCTTTTTATAAATAAAAGATGACAACATATCAAATTAAAAGATGGGACGTGGTAATGTTTGGAAATAATATTACTAAAGTACCAATGATTTATATAATACCAGATTTATATTTTCTTGAATTTGCTAAAGTGAACGAATATTCGTTATTTTGTGAAATAAGTGGTACTAACACTGATTATGATGGTGTTATTATACCTGCAATCGTTAACAACAGTTCTGATATACCTAATTGTAGACCTAATTTTTATGCTGATACAGGTACTTATGTAATTACACTCAACATGGATTGGTATGGATACCCTAATAAATTAGGAAAAGTTAAATTTTTAGCGTATAAAGATCCTATAGCACAAAACAAGTAAAAAAAATATTAATTTTATACTATAGTAGTATAAAATATAAAATATATTTAAGGTAAACGAGATACCTGAACATCTGTCATTGCATTGATAGAAGATAATTGTTGTTCGTTCATCAACATACCAGCGTAATAGTTCTCTCCAACAGTTGCCATGAGTCTTGCACCATCCGCAACACTACTATCCATAGGTTGTAGTCCTGCCATAACTTGCATGGCACCTTGTTGTAAATCAAGTGTAGGGTTTGCAGGTGGATCAAACCAACCAGTTTTACGTGGTACAACTTGTAAATCTCCACGAAAAGGACACCCTGCTCCACGTGTTCTACTGTTTGGATTTGCAGTAATCATTCTGTTATAATTAACAACATCTTCACCTCCATCTGCTCCTCCAGCAGAATCCATTGTAGGGATAGGTAATGAATTTGAAAGCAATTTATTTGAATTTGCTCCAGGCATTTTTGGTAACGTTTTACGTACATGTTCAAAATCTCCATTTGTGTAATTAGATGGTTCAGGAGTAGGAGCTGCTTGATAAGGAGCACCACTTACTCCACATCTTTGTTCTCTACCTCCATAATTTTCTTGTACCATGTTTCCAAATTGAGAAGGATTTGTATATGCCATTTTCTCATGTGATGGCTTATTATACCTAATATTTGTACCTAATCCAAAAGATTCAGCTGTTCCACGTGGAGATAACATTTTTTGCATATTAGGTGGGACTTGAAATCCAAAAGGTTCTTTAACGTGTTGGTTATGTTGTTGACTCATGTGATGTTGTTGACTCATGTGAGGTTGTTGACTCATGTGAGGTTGTTGAGTCAAGTAAGGTTGTTTATTCATGTGAAAATTTTCCATACTATTATTGGTATTTCCCACTACACTTGCAGTACCTCCTGACAAACGTTGAATCAATGCGTTTGCGTTTTTAGCTGTTGAAGGTTTCATAAGAGTAGCAAAATTAGTTTGAATTCCCATACCTTTTGAATTTTGACTATCTATTTTAATTTTACCCCCAGGAACAAGACCCATAAAATTTTCTATTAAACCACTATTCTTCTTTTCGATCTTACAAATTGCTAAGGCAGCAATAATAATTGCGGCTAGAGTACATAAAAATTTTCCATCAAACATTTTATTTATTACTTATCAAGAGAAAGATAAAAAATTTTATTTTTACATTAATATAGTAATTTTAAAATTTTTTCATAAATATCTAAATACTCTATTGAATTGTGACATCCATTTGTATTCTTAGGAAGTATAGATAACAATTTTTGTTTATCTTTAACGTATATCTGTGAAGATAATGTTCTGGACGTTTTAATATTAGCATTATTATTTAACATTGCAGAACTATTACTATTGAGTAGTTTATCAAAAATATTCATATAGTACTTCTTATCATCATCTTTTAATTTAAACGCACCCATATTAATCAATACGTTTTCTACAATATTTTTATATTCGGTTATATCGTTAATTTCGACATTTTCATGGTTTTTTATGTAATCAAACATAACTTTAGGTGTAAGAAACGTTTCTTTAGTATATGGACACTTTATAAGATCAGTAGATATATCACTGATATTATATTCTACATTTTTCTTTTTTATACAATTGATTTTGTTCTCATATACCGTGGTAATAAAATTCATTGTATTTTCAAATATTACTCTATATTTATCATCCAAAATATCTTCTCTCTTTAGAAAATACATCATATTATCTCTTAACGATAATAGATTACTTTCAATACTTTGAGCAGCATAATAATTTAAGAATAAGTTATCTGACAGTGGTAAACTACAACTTTTTAGTCTCACAAATACGTTTACATAACTTTCTGTTTTTTCTTTGATATTGGATGACAATGTATATTCAAAAACTTGTCTAGCATTGGATTTATCCATAATTTCATGTATTTCACCTCGAGCATTACCAAAAGAGTTTAATACTAAAGAATATTCAGATTTTAATCGGTAAATATATTTGATTAAATCCATTGGATTAAGATGATCTAATCCATCTTTACTAGAAATTAAGCACGAATATTTACCTGCTTTTTTCATAAATTCACGTACACTAATGGCGCTAACAAACTTATCTTTTCTATATGAAGTTCCTGATATAAAGTTGGATAGATACAGTAAATTATGGAAGTCTTTTTTATTCAATACTTTTGTAGTAACAATTTGATCAATACTTTTAATTAGTAAAGTTAATATATCTTGATATGTGTTAAATTCGAACATGTTAATAAATCCATGATGAGTTTGATTGTTAATTATATGAGATTTACCATAATCTATAATTATAGGAATAATATTTGTTTTAATACGTAAAATCTTATCATGTGATATTATATAATCAATACTTATAGGATCACCTGATATTCTTTGTAAAATAATATTCCATGGAGTAAGATCGTAATGAACTAATGCACAATGTTTTTGAGCAACTTCTAACGCAAGACATAATTGAATAATAATAACTAAATATTCATCGAATTTAAACATATCACTTCGAATATACTCGTATAAAGTTTCTCCTTGTATATATTCTATAACTGCGTTTGTCCGACCATCATTAGACTTATAATGACCAAAAACATAAGCAAAATTTGGTATTAATTTTGTTAAATTATTGATACCGTTAAGTCCTACATAAACATCATGTATATGTTCCATTGTTTTCTGTGAATCAGTTGTTGATTTAAGTATAAAGTCAAAATTAGCCATACGCCATTTAGTAACAACACCAAGTTTATTTTTAAAATCATATGTGTTATCTTTGACGGCAATATTTTCAAAATCATTAGAAGATAAAACCATATTAACGATCCAATGAATACCTTGTAATTTTCCATAACATCTTCCTATAGTAGGTACTTCGTTAATATCATTTATGGTTTTATTTGTTTCTGGAAATTTATAGGAAAATGATTGCAATTCATTATTGATTTGTACTGTTAATGGATCTTCACTGTTATATAAATAAATACCAATTTCATCTTTCAAATCTGCCAATATTTTCTGTACATAGTCCATTATACCATCGCGTTGTAAGTATGTATTGAAAAAAGTTTGAGCATTTGAAACTATTTCTTGACATTTTTCATCATTATCTCTACACCATTTAATCTGATCAATTAAGTCTGATAAATCTTCTTTAACCGGTACATAATGAGTATATGGGATTAAAAGATCAGAAAACCACATTTTCCAAGTCGATTTTACAAGTAAGATAACAGAACCCATATTTAATTCTAATGATAATCTAAATGCTGATACGTGTCCATCTAGATTAATAATATATTTATAATTTGATTGTTCTAAAGGTGATAAAAATGGTACTTTACGAAATGGTAAGGTGTTTATATCAATTGTTTTTAGGTATTTTTCATTCTGTATTTTTCGTGGTCGTAAATTCCATTTAGTTATACCAGCATCTAAATAAGGAATTCCGTTGCTATCTGGTTTTGTTATATGAGATAAGTATGCTATTTTTAATCGCATATTTGTTTCAATAGTAACACCGCAACCTGTGCTTCCACCTCTAAAAACAGCAGTTGATTTTTTACTACTCCAATATTTATTAAAAACAGTATTATAATCACTACAAGATTTAGGAAACCATACGTTGTGTAATGACTGTACACGTGCCCAATCTTCGTAAGTAGGTATCGCAATATCTGCATATCTATCACTAGTGGACATAGAAAGAATTGGGACGTATTGAGGATAATTATGTGAAATTAACGGTTTGTCATATGTGTTCCATATGTTATTATACGGTTCAGTAGAATCTCTTGTAAGCAAAGGAAAATCTCTTCTGTTAATGAAAAATTCTATATCAGGTAATTTCCGTTCTTTACATAAAACTTCCAGCATATTTTTCATATTTCCTATATTAGTATCTCCTTCTGTAGGATAATAATATTTTCCTATCCTAGTAGTATCATACCTAATAATACAGTTATTTCCATACCATTGTTCAACATCTGTGTTTATACCTTTACTATTGAAATTGTACCCTCCTAGTTCGGAAACATACTTAAGAAACGAAAATAAATCCTTGAATTTTGGGTCTATATCTATTTGTTTACTCCATTCATTAGTGTAGCATGATTTAGAAAATGGTAAAAATACAACTAGTTTATTATTGGCTATTTTCACGAATATACCTTTCTTGAATTTATGAAAAATATATCTAAAAGTATTAATAACAGCAGTAGCATCCAAATTCTTATATTTATCCCATTCTTTATACAACTGATCTTTAAATATATTCGAATGTAAAGAAATTTCTTTCATACACACATTATAATTCTTAGCATCCCTGTAATATTCAAATTGTTCTTCATCACCAGCAGTAAAATGAGTCTGTGTAAAATACGTATATCTAGGGTTAGTTTGTTCATCATTTTTATTCGCATTTAAACATTCTTGACGTGATGAATAAAAATCTGGTATATTTTGAAATCTTTCTGTAGTTGTCATTTTATATAAGTATATATTTTTTAATACAATTGTATTAAAAATTCATTTTTGTTTCTATTTTATCATTATATATAATTGTATGTCAGGTAACTTTTTTATATTATATATACCAATAGTTTTGTTAACATTGCGTAATAAAATCATGTTCTTATTATACATACCAATGTTAAACTTGTTTTTAGGGAATATATCTTGTATCAATTCCCTCAGTGACATATGATGTTTAACGGCTATTTCCGCAAAACATTCAAAAAATGTATTTTGATCTATTAACAGTCTATTCGCTAATACACATATTTTATTATATTCTTTGGTAAAATACGGAAATGACATACCATTTTTTTCTAACTCAGAATGACTTATTGGTTTTTGAGATTCTATTCCACGTAATAGAAACATTAATATTTTACGTCTTTCATCTTTTTTCGCTACTTTATCCAAATAACAGTTAATCTTATCTTTTAATATGTCATTGATTAAATAGTCAAGTTTTTCATTAGCATCTTCCAAAGATATTCTTTTGTTTTCTTTAAATAAATAAGATAAGTCATTGTATAAATTTGTGTATAACTTATCTAATTTAATTTTACCATTTCTATGTAATAATATAGTCTGTATAGTAGTTATTTTATACTTAATTGCGATCAAAACTTCAACTTTTTTCATTGTATTTAGATATTCTTCTGTATATTCGGGTTTTAATTTCCATCTAAATGTTTTCATAATTTTATAATAGTTATTGGTGTAATACGGATATAATTTGGTTCTAGACATTACCATATGTTTATTATCTACCAATGCAAAATCAATGTTTATATATTGATTCATATAAGAATAAAAGTATTCCATTACAGGTGTTTCATAAGTCATTTCATTCAATAAATCATACCTTATACCTCTTACATATTTATATCTATTTATTATATCATCTTCTTCCCATAAAATTCCAGAATATTTATACAGTGAATTTTCTATATCAATTAAGTCACTGATTTTTATTGTTTTTGAAAATAACTTAATAGATATAAATTCTAATACCGAATTAGGAACTAATTGCTGTTTTTTAAGTGTAGAAAACCACTTTTTTGTTTCTTGAATATTATAATAACATCCTCCTTCGTTATCTATTATCCAAGGAAAGATAAATTCTTTGTATTTACCAACTATCATGTGAATAAATGTAAATGGACTATTTTTACTCGTATTCTTTTGTATAATATTGTGTATTATTTTTAAAAGAATAGGAGTAAAATATACATTTGCTTGAATATCAATATCTGATAAAATATCCCCCATTTTTTTAACTATATAACTTCCTTTAATTCTTACGGGTTTCTGAGTATTCACTTTTATCCAATGTAAATCTTCATGTAACTTTTTATCAAACTCCACGCTTTTAACAATCATATTTTATTAATTTATTAAAAATGAAATTAATAAAAATCATTTTTAATAAATTAATAAAATGAACATTATATCATGGAATGTATTATTAAGAGATTATGAAGAGAAATATAATCCAGAATCTGAAATTTTAACTGTATGGACAGACGAATCACAAAGAGAAGATAAAATTATTGATGTTATAAATCAAAATTCAAATGACAAAAGTATCGTATTATTGCAGGAAGTAAGCTTGACACTTGTAGATAAAATTAAAAAGGTATTTGATAAAAATAAATTGGTATTTACGCATAAAATAACAGAAAATGAGTATTTGGTAACCATAACACCACAATTTTATATCAAACAACTATGGGTGCAAAATCAAGTATCTAATGGGTATTTAGTTGTGAAAACAGGTAATTTACGTATAATTAACACACACTTAATACCTCAAAGATATACTAAATACAATGTATTAGACTATCTTTTAAACTTAACGTCTAATGTTGATACTATAATCGCAGGAGATTTTAATGAAAACTGGAAGAAAGTTAATGCAACATTAGATGTAAGATATAAAGTTCCGTTTTTCGGCAATACATATAAAAAAAGACATATAGATCATATTATTTTTGATAAAACGCTGCCGTATGATTATACAACTAGTAATATTTCATGTAATAAAATATCAGATCATAATCTTATAAAATTGAGTATTGTTTAATGTTTTTATACATAATTATGTATAAAAATAAGTATTACACACTATTTAAAATTCCTCATCGAACGAAATAACTTGCTGTATTGCTTCTACACCAACTCCATTCTTTGAATACTCAGAAACTCTTTTTTCGAAAAAGTTCGTCTTTCCTTGTAAACTAATCATCTCCATCCAATCAAAAGGATTGACAGTTTTATATTTTTTATCACAACCAAGTGCTACCAACAATCGATCTGCACAAAACTCTATATATTGAGACATTAAACCGGAATTCATACCAAGTAACTCTACAGGAAGAGCATCTCTAACAAACTCACATTCTATTTCAACAGCGTTACCGATGATGTTATATATTTGCTCTTGTGGTAATTTATTCACGAGTTTAGAGTATATTAAACAAGCAAAATCGCAGTGCATTCCTTCATCTCTCGAAATCAATTCGTTTGAAAAACAAAGCCCTGGCATAAGACCTCGTTTTTTGAGCCAGAATATTGAACAGAATGATCCACTAAAAAATATACCTTCAACAGCAGCAAATGCTACTATTCTTTCAGCAAAAGATGCATTCTCTCGATTACACCATTTAAGAGCCCAGTTTGCTTTCTTTTGAACACAAGAAACTGTTTCTATAGCATTAAGTAACCGCGATTTTTCATTCACATCCTTGACATATGTATCGATAAGTAGAGAATAAACTTCTGAGTGAATATTTTCTATAGCGATTTGAAATCCGTAAAAACATCTCGCTTCACTTGATTGAACTTCTGATGAAAAGTTCATTGCTAAGTTCTCATTGACTATTCCGTCAGATGCTGCGAAAAATGCGAGCACATGACTAACAAAGAACTTTTCATTATCTGTTAGTTTTTCCCAATCTTTAGTATCCGCTGCTAAATCGATTTCTTCTGCTGTCCAAAATGATGCTTCTGCTTTCTTATACATTTCCCATATATCATCGTGTTTTATGGGAAAGAGTACGAACCGTGACTTATCTTCTTTTAATAGAGGTTCGGGAATCATTTTCCCTTCCAATTCCATTATTCTAAATTCTGTTGTTGTATTATTTTCATTCATTTTCTTTTCTTTTATTTAAGAAATTATATTGTTAATTCAATTTTTATTTTGAATACATGTAAATTAATATTTTTAATATTAATTTATAAACCTAGAAATCCGAACTAATTTATCTTTTACTTTACGCTTTATGTTTTTTATGTATATAAATATTATTGGCTGTTGGTATTTTCATTCTAATGATATCATGAAATGTGTATACATCTATAGGATCGCGTTCAACAGAAGCAACTATTTCATATAATTTTTGCCAAAGAAAAGCAGTAACAAACACATCGTCTAGTGCTCTATGATCATTATGTTGATCGTTGTTAGACTTAAAATCTATAACTTCTTTTAACACTGTGAGCTTATAACTTTTTAACCCATGAATCAATCTTTTGGAAAGTAAAAGAGTGCATATAAAAGGATTTTTTATAATCAATCCAACTCTTCCCATTTCAGAATGTAAAAATCGTTCATCAAACGACGCATTATGTGCTATTAATGTCCTGTTTCCTATAAATTCAAATAATTCAGGCATAACATCTCCTGGGTATGGTTTATCTTTAACCATTTCATTTGTAATTCCAGTAAGTTCGGTAATAAAAGGTGATATTACCGCTTTACATAGTTGATTAAATGTTTTCTTAATAATTTTCCCATCCGAGGAGATGATAACAGCACCGATTTCTATAACTCTATCATTGTCTGGGTTCAACCCCGTTGTTTCAAAATCAATAACAACGTATTCAGTTACTTGCTCATCTACAGTTACTTGCTCCTCAACAGTTACTTGCTCATCTACAGTTACTTGCTCCTCAACAGTTACTTGCTCCTCAACAGTTACTTGCTCCTCAACAGTTACTTGCTCCTCAACAGTTACTTGCTCCTCAACAGTTACTTG
>Ga0187844_10000538_pt1 | contig 29719 bp, 24 predicted proteins | sample SpaLakP09_SKY_50_FD_134517 | JGI IMG/M metagenome (GOLD analysis project Ga0187844, IMG submission 134517) | Oligotrophic lake water microbial communities from Sparkling Lake, Wisconsin, USA - SP09_SKY_50 | ecosystem: Environmental > Aquatic > Freshwater > Lake | place: USA: Sparkling Lake... | reverse complement strand
GGCCCCGAGACCAGCGTGACGTCGGCCCCGGCTTCGCGCGCGGCGCGCGCGATCGCGTAGCCCATCTTGCCGGACGAGAGATTCGTGATGCCGCGCACCGGGTCGATCGCCTCAAAGGTCGGTCCGGCCGTGATCAGCACGCGCTTGCCCGCCAGGACCTTGGGCTGGAATGCCGCCACCAGTTCCTCGAGCAGGTCGATCGGTTCGAGCATGCGGCCCAGGCCCGTTTCGCCGCAAGCCTGTTCGCCGGCCGCCGGGCCGAAGATACGGATGCCGTCGCTGCGCAGCTGCGCCACATTGCGCTGGGTGGCCGGGTTGCTCCACATTTCCACGTTCATGGCGGGAGCGACCAGCAGCGGCACCAGCTGCGGGCGCGCCAGGCACAGGGTCGAGAGCAAATCGTCGCAGACGCCGTGCGCGAGCTTGCGCATGAAGTCGGCCGAGCAGGGCGCGATCAGGATCGCGTCGGCGCCGCGCGTCAGGTCGATGTGGGCCATGTTGTTGGCCACGCGCGGATCCCACTGGTCGGTGTAGACGGTGTTCCCCGTCAGGGCCTGCATGGTGACGGCCGTGATGAAGTGGGTGGCCGCCTCGCTCATGACCACGTGCACGGTGGCGCCCTCTTTGGCGAGCGCGCGGCACAGTTCCGCCGCCTTGTAGCAGGCCACGCCCCCGGACAGGCCGAGGACGATCTTCTTGCCTTTCAGGTCCATCGTCATGCCGCTTCCTTTACTGTTTGTTCACGCGCCGCAGTTCGTCGTAGATGAACAGGAAGGCGCCAAGGCAGATTGCGCTGTCGGCGATGTTAAATGCCGGGAAGTGCCCCCAGCTGCCGAAATGGAAATCGAGGAAATCGATCACGTGGCCGTACAGCACGCGGTCGATCACGTTGCCGATGGCGCCGCCCATGATCAGCGCCAGCGCCCAGCAGAACAATCGCTGGCCCGAGTGGCGGCGCAGCAGGTAGATGATGAAGCCCACGGCGACCACGCCGATGGCGGTAAAGAAGTAGCGCTGCCAGCCCGGCTGGTTGTTCAGGAAGCCGAAGGCCGCGCCCTTGTTGTAGGCCAGGACCAGGTTGAAGAAAGACGTGATGACTTTCTCTTCGCCGAACACGAACAGTTTTTCGACGACGATCTTGGTCAGCTGGTCGCACAGGATGACGATGGCGGCAATGCCCAGCCAGGGCGCGAGGCTGGCCCCGGCTGGCTTGGCGGTCTTGAATAATTGTTTTTTGGTTGCCATGGATTGCTTTGAAATGGTTTAGACGAAGCTGCGTTTTTCGCCGCTGCCAAAGAGGTTGCTGACGCAGCGGCCGCACAGGGTCGCATGGTCCGCGTGGCTGCCGACGTCGGCGCGGTAGTGCCAGCAACGCTCGCACTTTGGCGCTGCGGATGCCGTCACGGCAATCGCTTCGTCGGCCTCGCCCGCCACTTCGACGGCCTGGGCCTGCGAGGTGATGAACAGGAATTTCAGGTCGTCGTCCAGGCTGGCGAGCAGCTTGTACTTGTCGCCCGATGCCTTGATGGCCAGTTCGGCCTGCAGCGACGAACCGATGGCGCCAGATACCCGCAGGTCTTCGAGCTGCTTGGTGACGTCGGCCCTTACTGCGCGCAGCTGGGTGTACTTGTCCATCAGGGCGGCGGCGTCGGCCAGCTCTGGCATGCTCCAGAAGGTCTGGGTGAAGATGGTTTCATCGCTGGCGGCATAGGCTTCGGCGCCGGCAAAATGGGACCATGCTTCTTCGGCCGTGAACGACAGCATCGGTGCCATCACGCGCAGCAGGCTTTGCGTGATGTGCCACAGCGCGGTCTGGGCCGAGCGGCGTGCCTTCGAGTCCACCGCCGACGTGTACAGGCGGTCCTTGATGATGTCGAGATAGAAGCCGCCCAGGTCTTCGGAGCAGTAGTTCTGCAGGCGCGCGACCACCGGATGAAATTCGTAGCGCTCATAGTGGGCGGCGATGTCGCGCTGCAGGGCGGCCATGCTGGCCATCGCGTAGCGGTCGATCTCGAACAGCTCGCCCACAGGCACCGCGTTCTTGGCGTGGTCGAAGTCCGCGGTGTTGGCCAGCAGGAAGCGCAGCGTGTTGCGGATGCGGCGATACGATTCGGTCACGCGCTTGAGGATCTCTTCGGAGATCGACAGTTCGCCCGTGTAGTCGGTCGCTGCCACCCACAGGCGCAGGATGTCGGCGCCCAGGGTATCGGAGATTTTTTGCGGAGCCAGCGTGTTGCCCAGCGATTTGGACATCTTCTTGCCTTCGGCGTCGACCGTGAAGCCGTGCGTGAGCAGGGCCTTGTAGGGCGGGGCGCCATTGAGCATCGAGGACGTCAGCAGCGACGAGTGGAACCAGCCGCGGTGCTGGTCCGAGCCTTCCAGGTACAGGTCGGCCGGGAACTGCGATTGCGCGGCGTGCGAGCCGCGCAGCACGGTCTGGTGGGTACAGCCCGAATCGAACCAGACGTCCAGCGTGTCCTTGTTTTTGACGTACATGTCGGCGTCTTCACCGAGCAGGTCTTTCGGTTCGATGGCCAGCCAGGCGTCGATGCCTTTTTCTTCGAACAGCTTGGCGATGGTCTCGAGCAGTTCCGGGGTACGTGGATGCAGCTGGCCGGTTTCCTTGTGCAGGAAGAAGGCCATCGGCACGCCCCACTGGCGCTGGCGCGACAGGGTCCAGTCCGGACGGTTCTCGATCATGCCGTGCAGGCGGGCCTGGCCCCAGTCCGGGAAGAACTTGGTGTCGGCGATGCCTTGCAGGGCCGTTTCGCGCAGCGTCTTGCCGCCGTCTTTCGGCACGGTGTCCATGCCGGCGAACCATTGCGAGGTGGCGCGGTAGACGATAGGCGTCTTGTGGCGCCAGCAGTGCATATAGCTGTGGTCGAACATCTTCAGTTCGAACAGGGCGCCCGCTTCGCGCAGCGCGCCGCAGATCGGTTTCGACGCTTCCCAGATGGTCTGGCCGCCGAACAGCGGCAGGGTCGAGGCGAAGCGGCCGTCGCCCATCACCGGGGTCAGGATTTCGTCGTCCTTCAGGCCGTGCGCCTTGCACGAGATGAAGTCGTCCAGGCCGTAGGCCGGCGCGGAGTGGACCACGCCGGTGCCGCTTTCGGTGGTGACGTAGTCGGCCAGGTACATCGGCGAGAGGCGGTCGTAGAAGGCGTCGGCTGCATGCAGCGGGTGCTTGAAGGAGACGCCTTCGAGCGCGGCGCCCGGGCAGGTGGCGATGACGCTGCCTTCGAGCTTGTAGCGCAGCAGGCAGGCTTCGACCAGGTCTGCCGCCAGGATCAGCATCAGCGGCTTGCCGTCGCGCTCGGACTGCACCAGGGCATAGGTGATTTCCGGGCCCACGTTCAGGGCCTGGTTGGACGGGATGGTCCATGGCGTGGTGGTCCAGATGACGATGAAGCCGTCGCCCGCCGGCAGGGCGGGCAGGCCGAAGGCCCCCGCCAGCTTGTCGTGCTGGGCGAAGGGGAAGCCGACGTCGATCGCCGGGTCCTTCTTGTCCTGGTATTCGACTTCCGCTTCGGCCAGGGCCGAGCCGCAGTCGAAGCACCAGTTCACCGGTTTCAGGCCACGGTACACATAGCCCTTGTCGAGCAGGGTGCCCAGGGCGCGCAGTTCATCGGCCTCGTTCTTGTAGGCCATGGTCATGTACGGATTGTCCCATTCGCCCAGCACGCCCAGGCGGATGAAGCCGGCGCGCTGGCGGTCGACCTGTTCCAGGGCATAGGCGCGCGCCTTGGACAGCACGTCGGCGGTCGGCAGGTTTTTGCCGTGCAGTTTTTCGATCTGGATCTCGATCGGCATGCCGTGGCAATCCCAGCCCGGCACGTAGGGCGCGTCGAAACCGGCGATGGTGCGCGACTTGACGACCATGTCCTTCAAAATCTTGTTGACCGCGTGGCCCAGGTGGATGTCGCCATTGGCGTACGGCGGGCCGTCGTGCAGGATGAACATCGGGCGGCCCTTGGCCGCCTTGCGCACGCGCTCGTAAATCTTCTTGTCCTGCCATTGCTTGACCCAGCCCGGTTCGCGCTTGGCGAGGTCGCCGCGCATCGGGAACGGGGTGTCGGGCATGTTGACGGGGTATTTGCTCTCGGCTTTTTTAGCTTTGCTGTTATCGGACATTTTCTTCTTCAGGGATGTGTATCTGGGTAATCGGGACGGACCGTATCGCGGCGCGCGTCAAATTCGGTCGGTGGCGGTGAGGGCGCCTGCGCGCCGGGCGAACCAGGCGCGCGCCTGGTCGCTGTCGCGCGCGATGGCCGCGGTCAGGGTGTCCAGGTCGGTGTATTTTTCTTCGTCGCGGATTTTTTCCATGAATTCGACCTGCACCATGCGCCCGTACACGGAAGCGGCGAAGTCGAACACGTGCACTTCGAGCAGCATGCGGCCGCTGTCGTCCACCGTCGGGCGCACGCCCAGGCTGGCCACGGCCGGCAGCGGATGGTCGGCCAGGCCGTGCACCTGCACGATGAAGATGCCCGACAGGGCAGGGCGGTGCGCCACGCGCAAATTCAGGGTGGGAAAGCCCAGCGTGCGGCCCAGTTTCGCGCCGTGGATCACGTGGCCGGACATGGCATACGGGTGGCCCAGCAGCTCGCGGGTCTGGTCGAAGTCGCCGGCGGCCAGGGCGGCGCGCACGGCCGACGAGGAAATGCGCTGCTCGCCCAGCATCACCGTGGGCAGGGTTTCGACGTGGAAGCCGTGGCGCTTGCCCGCTTCCACCAGCATGGCCACATTGCCGGCGCGCCGGGCGCCGTAGCAAAAGTCGGCGCCCACCATCAGCCATTTGACGTGCAAGCCGTCGACCAGCACCCGTTCGGTGAATTCCTCGGGCGTCATGCCGGCGAAATGGGTGTTGAAGTGTTCCACGATGACGCGGTCGATGCCGGCGTCCGACAGCGATTGCAGCTTGTCGCGCAGGTTGGCGATGCGGTTCGGGGCCTTGGACAGGTCGCCGGCGCGCTGGGCGAAGAATTCGCGCGGGTGCGGTTCGAACGTCATGACGGCCGCTTCCAGGCCGAGGCTGGACGCAGCGGCGCATACGCGGCCCAGCAGGGCCTGGTGGCCGCGATGGACACCGTCAAAGTTGCCGATCGTCAGCGCGCACGGTGCGCGCGCGCGGTCGTTGGGAAGTCCGCGAAATACCTTCATAGTGGGCTGGGAAATACTGTTACGAAACTATCAGAATAAGCGATTATACGGTCAAAGCTAAAAAGCGCTGCCTGCAAGATGCAGACAGCGCTTTTCAGGGGGTAATGCAGGGCAGGACGATCAAGCCATCGGGCGGTTGATGGCCATGATCCAGTAGCGTGCCAGTTCGGCGGTGCCGTCCTGGCCGCCGACCGTTTTCAGGGTCGCCACGGCTTGCTGCTTCTTGCCGGCGGCGGCGTAAGCTTCGCCCAGGCGCAGCTTGGCATCGTCCGGACGCTTCAGTTCGCCTGCCTTGATGGCCGTTTCCATCATTTTCAAGCCCTTGTCGGCCTGGCCGGCTTGCACCAGGGCGTAGCCCAGGTTGACCAGGCCGTCATTGTCCTTGGCCTTGGTCAGGGTCGCTTCCAGGGTGGCCGCGTTCTTGGCGTTGTCGGCCAGGGTCTTGTCGGCCAGGTCCTTCAGGCGCTGGTGACGCGGGGCATCGGCGCCCACGCCCAGGATGCCTGCCTTGTAGCCTTTTTCGATGATGCGCACGGCTTCGCCGGCGGCACCGTCGCGCAGGACCAGCTGGGACAGTTCCATGTAGTCGCTTGGCTTCTTGATCAGGTTCTGGGCCATTTTCAGGCGCAGCACGTCGATGTTCAGGCGCGAAGAGAATTCTTTCTTGCCGGTCACACGGTTCAGCAGGTCGGCCCAGTAGGTCGGCTGCGGATAGTGGGCTGCCAGCTTTTCGATGGTGGCCACATAGCCGCTCTTGTCGCCGGTCATGTTCTGCAGGTTGGCCAGCATTTTCAGCTGGTCTTCCTGCGGCGTGCCGCGGGCCAGGTCCGCCTTGAGCAGCTTCATCGCTTCGCCGGTGTTACCCATCGAGACGTAGTTCTGGATCAGGTAGGCGCGCAGCTTCGGGTCGTCGCCCTTGGACAGTGCTTTCTGGATGGCGGCGTTGGCCTTGCCGAATTCGCGGGCGCGCATGTAGATGCCGACCAGTCCCTGGGAGAAGTTGGCGCTTTCGCTGGCCGACAGCTTGCCGGAGGCGAGCAGGGTCTCGAAGGATTTGGCGGCGGCGTCGTAATCGCCGGCCGACGAGGCGGCAGCGGCGCGTACGCGTTCGATCAGGTAGTTTTCGTTGGGGGTCTTGCCGCCAACGTTGTCGAGCTTGCGCAGCTCGCCCAGGGCGCCTTTGGCGTTACCTGATTTCATCATGTTCTGGGCAGCTTGCAGTGGGCCGCCGATTTCCGCGCGCACAGTTTCAGCGGCGTAAGCGGTAGGGGATGCTGCAACGAAGCCGATGGCAGCCAGGGCGAGGCTGAGGTGTGCGAGTCGAATTTTGATCATGGGGTAAATGCTTTCAATCAAATGCGAAACGGCAGGGGGACCCTGCCGTTCGTTGTTAGCAATAGCGCTTACTGGAACTGCTCGTTGCCGACCATGCCGATCTTGGTAACACCAAGACGTTGGGCAGAGGCCATCACGCCAGCGACATACTTGTAAGACACCAGTTTGTTCGGACGCAGGTGCACTTCAGGCTGGTTTGGCGTGGCCGCGACAGCTTTCAGTTTGTCATCCAGGCTCGCGCGATCCGGAACAACCACGCTATCCCACAGAATCGTGCCGTCGAAGTCGACGTCGATCGTGATGACGACCGGCTCAACGGTTGGCGGCGGTGGGGTACCGACTGGCATGTTCAGATTGACCGAGTGGTTCTGTTTCGGAATCGTGATAATCAACATGATAATCAAGACCAACATTACGTCGATCAAGGGGGTCATGTTCATTTCCATCATTGGTTCCGGATCCGCACTTGGCGCGGCTGGCGAACCGACATTCATACTCATGGTGTTTCCTTTTCTAATGTTGGAACCCGTGAAGCGCGGACGGTGCTGCTGCCGCGCGCTTCACTGAAGGAAGGCTGATTAACGGCCGCCAGTTTTATCTGGTGGTTCGGTAATGAAGCCGACCTTCTGGATGCCAGCACGTTGTGCCGTGTAGATCACCTTGCCGACAAATTCGTAGCGTGTTTCTTGGTCGCCACGGACGTGTACTTCAGGTTGCGGCAGCTTCACCGATTCCTTTTTCAGGAACTCAAACAGTTCGTTCGTATCGTTCAAACGCGTCTGGTTCCAGTACATGTCGCCATCTTTGTTCACAACGATGTTGACTGTGGTAGGGCTAGGTTTCAATGCCTGATTGGTTTCCGCAGGAAGCGCGATCTTTTGCAGCTTCAGAACCACCGGGCTCGTAATCAGGAAGATGATCAGCAGAACCAACATGATGTCGACGAGCGGCGTCGTGTTGATTTCTGACATGACTGCATCTTCTTCTCCGCTATCGGAGCCGACGCTCATGGACATGGCAATTATCCGATCTTTTTAGCGCCGGCAGCGCGGCCAGCTTCGCTCGTCGACATGGCGCCCGAGATCAGGACCGAGTGAACGTCGGCGCTGAACGAACGGACATCTTCCATTGCCGACTTGTTACGACGAACCAGCCAGTTGTAACCCAGAACCGCTGGAACTGCAACGAACAGACCGAAAGCGGTCATGATCAGTGCTTCACCCACCGGGCCTGCCACTTTGTCGATCGATGCGTTACCCGACATACCGATGGCGGTCAGCGCGTTGTAAATACCCCACACGGTACCGAACAGGCCGATAAACGGCGAGGTCGAACCGACGGTAGCCAGGAAGGACAGGCCATCTTGCAGACGCGACTGGACTTTGTCCACGGCGCGCTGGATCGACATGGTCACCCAGGTCGACAGGTCGATTTGCTCGAGCAGGGCGCCGTCGTGGTGCACGGTTGCCTTGGTGCCGGTTTCAGCGATGAAGCGGAATGGGCTGCCTTCTTTCAGCTGGGCCGAACCCGCTGCGATCGACGATGCTTTCCAGAACTTCTGCTGTACTTCAGCAGCTTGCTTGAAGATTTTCATCTGGTCGATCAGCTTGGTGACGATGATGTACCACGAACCCATGGACATCAGCGACAGGATGATCAGCGTGCCTTTGGAAACGAAGTCGCCTTCGGCCCACAGAGCTTCGATACCGTACGGGTTGTGCACTTCTTCTTTTTCGCCAGGAGCGACGGCAGGCGCTGCTGCGTCGGCTGCTGCTGCGTCGGCTGCTGGAGCTGCTGCTGCGTCGGCAGCTGGAGCTGCTGCGGCGTCGGTCGCTGGAGCGGACGCTGCCGGAGCAGGAGCGTCAGCGAAAGCCGGTGCGGAAACCAGGGCCGTAGCTGCGGTAACCGAGAACAGGACAGCCGCCAGGACAGCGGACAAACGGGTATTCTTAAACATGCTTCCTCCAAATATATAAAATAATCAGTTCGCTGAACATAATGACAACGAAATCACGGTGTGAGGCGTAAAAGCCTCGGTTCTTATTCCAGCGTCCAGACGTATGCTACCGGGTGCCATTGCTGTTCCGGCTTGCCGTCAACCATTGCTGGTTTGAAGCGGCATTTTCCAAGTGCACTTTGCGCTGCGCGATCCAGGTCACGGAAGCCGCTAGACTTGGTGATCTTGGAATCGATGACCCGGCCGTCGACACCAATCAGGAAGGAGACGGTAGAGGTTCCCGTTTCTTCGTTCCGGAGCGATGCTTTAGGAAACTCAGGCTTGGCGCAGGTGTTGAAGTCGACGACGGCGGCGCTGCGAACCGGATTCGGATTCGCTGCAGCCTGGACCGGTGGCGTCGGGCGCGGCAGCTCATTGCTGGCCGGCTTGACGTTCGTCTGGTTGGCGATCGTGGTCTGCACCGGTGGAGGTTGCTGCACGTTCACTTCGACCGGTGGGATGAATGGCGGCGGTGGCGCTTTCATTTCCGGCGGTGGTGGTGGTGGTGGAACTTCCTTTGGCGGAGGAGGTTTGACCTCTTCAATGATCTTGGTTTCCACTGCTTCGGCCATTTTCGTGACCATGCGCGTGCCCAGACCGCTGACGATCCCCCATGCAACCAGCGCGTGAATGACAACGACGATGGTTATGCCAGTGAAATTCTTCCCGGGGTTCTTCTCATGCGAAAAATTCATGCCTGCTTTCTCCAGTACCAAACTCTTTGTAGCTACTAAACCCACAAAACACGAGCAACCTTGATCCGTGTCCGGGACGTCGGCGAATTATACCTACGTATTCATTTTTTACCATACTTTTTTGCTACCCCAAACCGCTTAAATTGCGGGGCAAAACCGGCCGCGGCTGGCGGCTGGGCAGAGACTGATAATAAAAACAATACTGGATATTGACATCGGTGATAAGCAAGCTTGCTAACGATGCAATAGTTGGTCTAGGTCGCTATGAGGATGGCGTTCCACACCCATCCTGGAACAACGCCGAATATAGTTTGTTGCCAATGTGGCGAGAGTGCTAACTATATCGTGTTTTGCAGGCAGTGCGCGTTCGCTTGAAACCGCGGAAAACGGCGCTGCCCGGCTGCTCCGGATGGACGGTGGCGCAGCGCTCGCGCAAGCCTGTTCCAGGCGTTCCGCGGGGGCGTGCGGCACACCCAGCTATGCGCTTGGGGAATGACCGTCATCACCATGGCAATATAGCATATTGACGGGACTATCCCAATCTTTTTTGCTCTGACGTGGTAGTTTCTCTTGCGCAGTGCTGGCAGGGAGGGGTGCGAGGGTGCGCAAGACCAAAAACGGCGCCAGCCTGGTGGGCGGCGCCGCTTCTGCTGCGGTGCATCAAATTGATTGCTACCTGGTATTAGTTGCGGTTGCGCTTCTCGCGCTTGCATTCCAGGCTGCTGACGACGACCCCGTCCGGGTCGACCGTATCGAGGCGCACATCGAAGCCCCACAGGCGCGCCACGTGCTTGAGCACTTCCTGGGCGTGCTGGTTGAGCGGGCGGCGCTGGTACTGGGTATGGCGCAGCGTCAGGGCGCGGTCGTCGCGGGTGTTCACTTGCCACACCTGGATATTCGGCTCGCGGTTGCCCAGGTTGTACTGGTCGGCCAGCTTCTGGCGCACTTCGCGGTAGCCGCGCTCGTCGTGGATGGCCGAGATGGTCAGCTTTTCATTCTTGTCGTCGTCGAGCACGGCAAAAAAATGGAAGTCGCGGATCAGCTTGGGCGACAGGTATTGCGCGATGAAGCTCTCGTCCTTGAAATTGCGCATCGCGAAGTCGAGCGTCTTGCGCCAGTCGCTGCCGGCAATGTCGGGAAACCAGTCGCGGTCCTCGGGCGTGGGGTTTTCGCAGATGCGGCGGATGTCGGTCATCATGGCGAAGCCCAGCGCATAGGGATTGATGCCGCTGTAATACTGGCTGGTGGCCGAGGGTTGATACACCACGTTGGTATGGCTTTGCAGGAACTCCATCATGAAGCCGTCGCCGACGATGCCTTCCTTGTACAGTTCCTGCAGGATGGTGTAGTGCCAGAAGGTGGCCCAGCCTTCGTTCATGACCTGGGTCTGGCGCTGCGGATAGAAGTACTGGGAAATCTTGCGCGTGATGCGGACCATTTCGCGCTGCCACGGTTCGAGCAGGGGCGCGTATTTTTCGATGAAGTAGAGCAGGTTTTCCTCGGGCTCGGGCGGGAAGCGCGGCACCACCACGTCGGCCACGTCTTCGTCGCGCCGCGGCACGGTGCGCCACAGCGCGTTCACCTGCGACTGGGCGTATTCCTCGCGTTCCTTCTGGCGCGCGTTTTCCTGGGCCATCGACAGCTTGGCCGGGCGCTTGTAGCGGTCCACGCCATAGTTTTGCAGCGCGTGGCAGGAATCGAGCAGCAGCTCGACCGCGTCGATGCCGTGGCGCTGTTCGCACTCGTTGATGTAATTCTTGGCGAACACCATGTAGTCGACGATGGCGTCGGCGTCGGTCCAGGTGCGGAACAGGTAATTGCCCTTGAAGAAGGAGTTGTGGCCGTAGGCGGCGTGCGCGATCACCAGCGCCTGCATGGTCAGGCTGTTCTCTTCCATCAGGTAGGCGATGCAGGGATTCGAATTGATGACGATTTCGTAGGCCAGGCCCATCTGGCCGCGCTTGTAGCTTTTCTCGGTCGACAGGAAGTGCTTGCCGAAGGACCAGTGGTTGTAGGAAACCGGCATGCCGACCGAGGTATAGGCATCCATCATCTGCTCGGCGGTGATGATCTCGAGCTGGTTGGGATAGGTGTCGAGGCCGAAATTCTTGGCGACGCGGCGGATTTCCTCGTGGGCGTGTTCGATCAGGTCGAAGGTCCATTCCGATTGCTCGGGCAGGGCACGGGGGTTTTTCGGGTCTCTGGGCATAGTGCTTCCTCCACATCTAACACGTCGTTCCCGCGAAGGCGGGAATCCATACCCCGCGTGAGCTGTGACGTGCCATGGGTTCCCGCCTACGCGGGAACGACGATTACTTGGGCTGTTTCTTGAACAGCTCGCGGAACACGGGATAGATGTCGGCCGGGGTCACGATTTTCTGCATCGCGAAGTTCTGGTGATGGTCGCTCACCTCGGCATACTGCTCCCACAGGTTCTGCGGCGGTCCGTCGGTGATTTCCACATAAGTGTAGTACTGCACCGCCGGCATGATGGTGTTGATCAGGAGCTGCTTGCACAGCACCGAATCGTTGTCCCAGTTGTCGCCGTCCGAGGCCTGGGCCACGTAGCTGTTCCATTCCCCGCTGCCGTAGCGCTCGCTGATGACCTTGGTCAGCAGGTTCAGCGCCGAGGACACCACGGTGCCGCCCGATTCGCGCGAATGGAAAAATTCTTCCTCGTCCACTTCGGCCGCCGCCGTGTGGTGGCGGATGAAGACCACCTCGATCTTGTCGTAGGCGCGCTTGAGGAACAGATAGAGCAGGATGAAAAAGCGCTTGGCCGTATCCTTGCGCGACTCGTCCATCGAGCCCGACACGTCCATGATGCAGAACATCACGGCCTGGGTCATGGGCTTGGGCACCTTGATGCGGTTGCTGTAGCGCAGGTCGAAGGGGTCGATGAAGGGAATCGCCAGCAGCTTGGTATGCAGGTGGTGGATCAGCTTTTTCAGTTCCAGCACGCGCGCATCGTCCATGGGCACGCCTTCGGCGAGCAGCTCCATCAGCTCGCGCTCGGCGTGGATCAGCTTCTTGCGCGACGTGCCGCCCACGGCGATGCGCCGCCCCAGGGCGCCGCGCAGGGAACGCAGCACGTGGATATTCGACGGCGTGCCCGACATATTGTAGCCGGCGCGCTGGTTCTTGAATTCGGTGGTGGCGGTCAGCTGGGTCTTGACCATGTTCGGCAATTCCAGGTCTTCGAAGAAGTAGTTCATGAATTCTTCGCGCGAGAGCTCGAAGATGAAATCGTCTTCCGATTGCTGGTCGCTATTGCCTGCCTTGCCGCGCCCGGAACCGCCGCCGCTGCGCGGACGGTTGAACTGGTCGCCTTTCTGGTATTCCTTGTTGCCAGGGTTGATGGTTTCCCAGACGCCGCCGTGGGCGTGGCCGAAATTCGGTTCGTTCACATCCTTGACGGGAATCGAGACCTTCTCGCCATTTTCAATATCGGTGATCGAGCGGCCCTTGATGGCGCGTCCGACAGCATCCTTGATCTGGCTCTTGTAACGCCGTAGGAAGCGCTCTCGGTTGATCACTGACTTGTTCTTGCCTTGCAAGCGACGGTCAATAAGATAAGTCAAAACTGGCCTCCTGCCCTAAACCTGGTCCGACAGCCTTTTCTGGCCGTCATTCCCGCGCAGGCGGGAATCCATAGCACGTCTCCGGCCGCCGTGCTATGGGTTCCCGCCTGCGCGGGAACGACGGTTCGGAGCGTTTCGACGCGTGTCTACGATGACTTGCGTACGCGCAGGTACCATTCGCACAGCAGGCGCACCTGCTTGGCGGTATAGCCTTTTTCCACCATGCGCGCCACGAAGTCGGCATGCTTGTTGGCATCCTCGGCACTGGCCTTGGCGTTGAAGGAGATGACCGGCAACAATTCCTCGGTATTCGAGAACATCTTCTTCTCGATCACGGTGCGGAATTTCTCGTAGCTGGTCCAGGCCGGATTCTTGCCGCCGTTGGTGGCCCGCGCGCGCAGGCCGAAGTTGACGATCTCGTTGCGGAAGTCCTTGGGATTGCTGATGCCGGCCGGTTTCTCGATCTTTTCCAGTTCATTGTTCAGCGAATCGCGGTCGAAGCTTTCGCCCGTGTCCGGATCGCGGAATTCCTGGTCCTGGATCCAGAAGTCGGCAAAGGTCACATAGCGGTCGAAGATGTTCTGGCCGTACTCGGAATAGCTTTCCAGGTAGGCGGTCTGGATCTCCTTGCCGATGAACTCGACGTAGCGCTGGGCCAGGTGCTCCTTGATATACGAGAAATAGCGCTGTTCGGTTTCCGGTGGGAACTGCTCGCGCTCGATCTGCTGCTCCAGCACGTACAGCAGGTGCACCGGATTGGCCGCCACTTCGGTATTGTCGAAGTTAAACACCTTGGACAGGATCTTGAAGGCGAAGCGGGTCGACAGGCCGTTCATGCCTTCATCGACGCCGGCATAGTCGACATATTCGTGCATCGACTTGGCCTTGGGATCGGTATCCTTCAGGTTTTCGCCATCGTAGACCAGCATCTTGGAGAAGATGGACGAGTTTTCCGGATCCTTCAGGCGCGACAGGATCGCGAACTGGGCCATCATCTTCATGGTGCCCGGGGCGCAAGGCGCCGCTTCCAGCGAGGAATTGCGGATCAGCTTGTCGTAAATCTTGATTTCATCGGACACGCGCAGGCAATACGGCACCTTGACGATATAGATCCGGTCCAGGAAGGCTTCGTTGTTGCGGTTGTTGCGGAAGGTTTTCCATTCCGACTCGTTCGAGTGGGCCAGGATGATGCCGTCGAAAGGAATCGCGCCGAAGCCCTCGGTTCCCTTGTAATTGCCTTCCTGGGTGGCCGTCAGCAACGGGTGCAGCACCTTGATCGGGGCCTTGAACATTTCCACGAATTCCATCAAGCCCTGGTTGGCCAGGCACAGGCCGCCCGAATAGCTGTAGGCGTCCGGATCGTCCTGGGCATAGTCTTCCAGCTTGCGGATGTCGACCTTGCCGACCAGCGAAGAAATATCCTGGTTGTTCTCGTCGCCCGGTTCCGTCTTGGAAATGGCGATTTGCTTGAGCACGGAAGGATAGCGCTTGACCACGCGGAACTGGTTGATGTCGCCATTGAATTCGTGCAGACGCTTGACGGCCCAGGGGCTCGGGATGGTGCGCAGGTAGCGCCGCGGAATGCCGTAGTCTTCTTCGAGGATGACGCCGTCTTCGTCCTCGTTGAACAAGCCCAGCGGCGATTCATTGACGGGCGAGCCCTTCAGGCAGTAGAAGGGCACCTGTTCCATCAGGACCTTGAGTTTTTCGGCGATCGACGATTTGCCGCCGCCCACGGGGCCCAGCAGGTAGAGGATTTGCTTGCGTTCTTCCAGCCCTTGCGCCGCGTGGCGGAAATAGGAGACCACTTGCTCGATGACTTCCTCGGTGCCGTAGAACTCCTTGAAGGCAGGGTAGAGCTTGATGACCTTGTTGGCGAAGATGCGCGAGAGCCGCGTGTCGTTGCGCGTATCAACCAGCGTCGGCTCGCCGATGGCGGCGAGCATGCGTTCCGGCGCGCTGGCGTAGGTGAGCTTGTCCTTCTTGCACAAGGCCAGATACTCGGTGAGGGAATATTCCTCTTCGCGGGTACGCTCGTAGCGGGCGGCGTAGTTGTCAAAAATGGTCATTTGAATGTCCTTTAATGTGCAAACACTACTTCACTTCACTGGCTGTGTCCCTACGGCGTTCTGGCCAGGTCCGGTGGTGGGCGTACTCCTCTTTTGGAATCGTTACATGGCTTTTCCGCTTCACTATTCTGAAACAAAAAAACCGGTAACAATAAATATTTTTGTTCCGGATTTCTCCGGTGATTTGTATGTGGTGCAAGGGTTTCTTACGCCTATGAAATTTATTATGTGCCTAATAGTTCCGGAAGTCAAAGCAATGTAGTGTGAGCGAATGTAACGCCATTAAGGTATTGATTTACATGGGAAAAACACCATGTTTCAAGCGCTTTCGCGGCGTGCTTTTTGGCGTGCGGCGATGCTTTTGCATGCAGTTTCCCGTCACGCTTCTTATATCAATGAAAGAAGTGCAGCGCATCACCATTCGCCCTGCCGATATTGCACGATCTTGCGCCGCGGCGGCGCACGCACGTCGCGCCGTGTCACACTTTTTCCCGCTGGCATATCGACCGGCCCGGCTTGCGCTACACTGATCATGAGTGCACTGTCCATCACGCCCCAACCGACGGAGAAAACCCCCATGCCAAACGACCGGATTCGAGATATTGTGCAACAGATGCCCAAAGCGGAGTTGCACATCCACATCGAAGGTTCGCTGGAACCGGAACTGATATTTGCGCTGGCGCAAAGAAACGGCGTTTCCCTGGCCTATGACTCGGTCGAGTCCTTGCGCGCAGCGTATGCATTCTCAAATTTGCAATCTTTCCTTGATATTTATTACGCCGGCGCCAGCGTCTTGCTGAAGGAACAAGACTTCTACGACATGACGGCCGCCTACCTGGCGCGCGCCCATGCCGACCAGGTGCGCCATGCCGAGATTTTCTTCGATCCCCAAACCCATACCGCGCGCGGCGTGCCCTTCGAGACGGTGATCAAGGGCATCTACCGGGCTTGCCAGGACGGCCCCATCAGCGCCAGCCTGATCATGTGCTTCCTGCGCCACCTGCCGGAAGAGGAAGCCATTGCCACACTGGAAGAGGCGCTGCCCTTCCGCGACATGCTCATCGGTGTGGGCCTCGATTCCTCGGAACGCGGCCATCCGCCCGAAAAATTCGCGCGCGTGTTCGAACGCTCCCGCCAGCTGGGCCTGCACCTGGTCGCCCATGCCGGCGAAGAAGGCCCGCCTGCCTATATAGAGACCGCGCTCGACCTGCTCAACGTGGAACGCATCGACCATGGCGTGCGTTGCCTGGAAGACCAGGAACTCACGCGCCGGCTGGCGCACGAGCAGGTCGCGCTGACCGTGTGCCCGCTCTCGAACGTCAAGCTGTGCGTCTTCGGCAAGATGGAACAGCACAACCTGATCGCGCTGCTCGACGCCGGCCTCATGGCCACCGTCAATTCGGACGACCCGGCCTATTTCGGCGGCTACATGAACGCCAATTTCCTGGCCGTGGCCGATGCCCTGCCGCTGACCGTGCAACATGCCCGCACGCTGGCGCGCAACAGCTTTGCCGCTTCCTTCCTCGAACCGGCCGCGAAACGCGCCTTCCTCGATGAAGTCGACCACTACTTTGCCACCCTCTGACCACGATGCTCAAACAATCCCTGCGCATGACGGCGCGCGACTGGCGCGCCGGCGAATTGCGCTTCCTGCTGATCGCCCTGATCGTGGCCGTGTCGGCCCTGACCGCGGTCGGTTTTTTCATCGACCGCATGCGCAGCGGCCTGGAACGCGATGCCCACCAGCTGCTGGGCGCCGACCTGCTGATCCAGGCCGACCAGCCCATCCTGCCCGCCTGGCGCGCCGAAGCGGAAAAGCGCGGCCTGCTGCTGGCCGACACGGTCAATTTCCCCAGCATGGCGCAGTCGGGCGAGGGCGAGCAGTCGCAAGCCCAGCTGTCGTCGATCAAGGCGGTTTCGCCCGGCTATCCGCTGCGCGGCCAATTGAAGGTGACCACCGACCCGGACCAGGCGGTCGCCATGCTGGGCCAGGCAACCGAAGCCACGCCCGCGCCCGGCACGGTCTGGGTCGACGCCGTCATCCTGACGGCGCTGCGCACGACCGTGGGCGGCCGGATCCGTGTCGGCGACAAGGACTTCACCATCGCCCAACTGATTGCCGCCGAACCTGACCGCGGCGCATCCTTCGTCAATTTCGCCCCGCGCGTGATGCTCTCGACCCTGGACCTGGCCGCCACCGGCCTGGTCGAAAACGGCTCGCGCGTGACGTACCGGCTGCAGGTCGCGTCCCGCAACATCGGCGACACTGCCGCCATCGACAGTTTCGAAGCCTGGGTCCAGGCCCGCATCACGGCCGGCGCGGTCAAGGGCGTGCGCCTGGAATCGCTCGAGAACGGCCGCCCCGAAATGAGTTCGACGCTCGACCGCGCCGACCGCTTCCTGTCGCTGGTGGGCCTGCTGTCGGCCATGCTGGCCGCGGTGGCCGTGGCCATGGCGGCGCGCCGCTTCATGCAGCGCCACCTGGACGCCTGCGCCATGCTGCGCTGCCTGGGCCTGACCCAGAACCAGGTCACGGTGATGTACCTGATCGAATTTGCCATGATCGGCCTGGTGGGCAGCGCCATCGGCGTGCTGGCCGGTTTCGCCGGCCATTACGTGCTGCTGGAGCTGATCGGATCGCTGATCAAGACGTCGCTGCCGCCGGTGTCGCTGCTGCCCGCCCTGCAAGGCATGGTGACCGGCATGCTGCTGCTGATCGGCTTTGCGCTGCCGCCCATTCTGCAACTGCGCAATGTGCCGCACAACCGCGTGATCCGGCGCGAGCAGGCCGCACCGAAGCCCATGGCGCTGGCCACCTACGGCCTCGGGATCGTGGTCTTCGTCGGCCTGCTGCTGTGGCAGGCGGGCGACGTCAGGCTGGCGCTCACCACCGCCGGCGGCTTCCTGGGCGGCTTTGCCGTCTTCGCACTGGCCGGCTGGCTGGGACTGATGGCCCTCAAGACCCTGCGCGGCGCGATCGACCACCAGAGCTGGCGCTTTGCCGTGACCTCGCTGCAGCGCCGTCCGGGCGCCACCATCGTGCAGTTGGTGTCGCTGGCGCTGGGCCTGATGGCGCTGCTGCTATTGACCGTGGTGCGGGGCGACCTGATGGCGGCCTGGCGCAGCGCCACGCCGCCGGACGCGCCGAACCGCTTCATCATCAACATCATGCCGGACCAGAAGGCGGAGCTGGAAAAGCGCGTCGCCGCGGCGCAGGTGAAGGACTTGCTGCTGTACCCGATGATCCGGGGGCGCCTGACGGCCGTCAATGGCAAGCCGATCACGGCCACCACTTACCAGGAAGAGCGCGCGCAGCGCCTGTCGGACCGCGAATTCAACCTCTCGACCACGGCGGTCATCCCGGCCACCAACGAGATCGTCGAAGGCAAGTGGTACACCGACGGGCCGGGCGTGTCCGAGGCGTCGGTCGAGCAGGGGATCGCCAAAACGCTGGGCCTGAAACTGGGCGACGTGATGCGCTTCGATATCGGCGGCATGATCGTGGACGCCAAGGTGACCAGCCTGCGCAAGCTCGAATGGGGCTCGATGCGGGCCAACTTCTTCGTCATCATCAATCCGTCTGCGATGGAAAAGACGGCGCAGACCTTCATGACCGCCTTCCACCTGCCGCCCCAGGCCAAGGGATTGACCAACGGACTGGCGCGCGATTTCCCCAACCTGACCGTGATCGACGTCAGCGGCATCATCCGCCAGGTGCAGGAAGTGCTGGACCAGGTGGTGACGGCGGTGGAATTCCTGTTCACCTTCACGCTGGCGTCGGGCGTGCTGGTGCTGTACGCCGCGCTGATGGGATCGCAGGACGAGCGCACCCGCGAATCGGGCCTGCTGCGGGCCCTGGGCGCCACGCGCAGGCAATTGTCGCAGGCGCAGTGGATCGAGTTTTCGCTGGTGGGCGGCCTGTCCGGATTGCTGGCGGCGTCGGGCGCGGCCGCGCTGGGATGGGCGCTGGCGACCTACCAGTTCAAGTTTCCCTGGACCTTCAGCCCCGTGGTGTGGCTGGCGGGCCTGGTGGTGGGCGCCCTGTGCGCCATCATCGGCGGCTGGCTGGGCTTGCGCAATGTGCTCAAGCAGCCGCCTTTGCAAACCCTCAGGGAAGCCTGAGTACAACGTCGTTCCCGCGAAGGCGGGAACGACGCGGGTCAGGCGGCTTCGCGCTCGCGCAGGAACTGGGCGAAGGGGCGGGCCGGCTCCTGCAGCTCGCCCGGCTCCAGCGCGAACAGGGCCCAGTAGTAGTCCTGCGCGCCGCGGCACAGGCGCGCCGGCGCGATGTACTTGTGCCAGCCCTGCGCAAAGCGCGATGAATACATGCCGTCGCCGGCCCGGAACCAGGGAATGACCAGGCGTTCGCGCAGCGCCGTCAGCAGCGAGTCCGGGGCGTCGTTGTCGCACGCGACTTCGTAATGCGAAGTCATGCTCGCTTCGGTCTCCACCACCAGCAGCTGCGCCTTGCCGTCGCGGTTGTACATCAGTATCCCGGCCGGGTTCGCATATACATAGTGTTCGACGATGCCGTGCTCTTTCACCAGGCCCCTGGCCAGTTCGCCGAACACCGGATCGCTCAGGAAGCTGTAGTTGTGCAGCTGGAGCAGTTCGCGCAGCGGATGCGACAACTCCGCGAAATACTCGCGCTGCAGCGCCACGATCTCGGTTTCCAGCCGGTCCAGGGCATCGTCGTCGCTTTTCTTGATGTAGCGGTCGATCAGGCCGCGGTTGAAGGCGTCGACCGCCACCTTTTCGTCCGCCACGCCGGTAAACAGGATCTTCTTGCAGGGCAGGTGCTGCAGCCGTTCGCACAGCTGCACGCCATTCATCTGCGGCATCGAGTAGTCGACCACCAGCACCGACGGCGTGTTGAAGCGCTGCTGCTGGAAGCTGATGCGGTGGATCTGCTCGATGTCGAAGGCGACGTTGCATTCCTCATGCGAGTTGGGATAGGTGTCGAAGCTGGCGTGCAGCGGTTCGGCCGCCGGACTGCCCTGGCGGTCCAGCCAGTCGAGCGCGCTGCGCGTGTCATGGAAGGACTTGCTCGCCAGGCTGGGGTCGAGCTGGAACGACAGGCTGCGCAGGAAGCTGTCGCTGTCGTCGATCAGGACGGTCAGGCTGGGATGGTGGTAGATCGGTAGTTGCATGGCACGCTTCCGGATAGGGGGACTTTGGGAAATTCGAGTACAAAAATCGTGTACGCCAGTTCGCGCGACACGCAGCGGATGCTGGCCTGCCAGGCATCGATGATCTCCTTGCACAGGGCCAGGCCTATCCCCGATCCGGAATTGGGAGGATAGGAATAGAAACGCTTGAAGATCAGCGGCAGGTGCGTGTCCGCGATGCCGCAGCCGGTGTCGATGAACAGCAGGCGCGGAACGGCGCGCTGGCCTTCGACCACGATACGGATGCGGCCCTTGCCGGCCCGGTGCAGCGCCTTGAGCGCATTGCGCAGCAAATTGAGCAGGATGACCACCGACAGTTCGTGCCTGCCGGCGAAGGTAAAGTCCGAGCGCACGTCGACCCGCACCGCGTCGCGCTGGGCCTGGCCGGCGAAGGGGTAGCGGCGGATCACGGAATCGACCACTTCCTGCATCGACACCTGCTCGCTCGCCTCGAGCTGCTGGCTGACCGCGGCCGCCGACATCAGGAACAGGTCGATCATGTGGTTCATATGGCGCACTTCGTACTGGATGCGCGCCATGGCGTCGTTCACTTCGGCCCAATCGGCGGCGGCCGGGGTGCCGGCCTGCGCCAGGCGCCGCGTAATGCCGCGCACATTGGCGTCCACGCTCACCAGCGGCGTGCGCAGTTCGTGCGACACCGTCGCCAGCCCCTGCGCCATGCCGGCCAGTTTTTCGTTGGCCAGCATGCGCCGCCCCACCTTGGCCACCGAGATCACGACCACGGTGAAGGCATAGATCGGCAAGTGTTCGAGCACGTTCTGGCTGACCAGGAAGCTGGCGTCGCCGACCCAGGCAAACAGCAGGCAGGCCAGGGTGGTGCCCAGCAGCCAGGACGAACTCGCCCAGAGCGTGGGGAAGTGGTACAGCACGATCAGGGCGATCAGGTAGGACTGGCTCCACACCAGCGAGGCGTGGTTCATCAGGAACAGGAAGGTGAACTGGAAAGGCAGGATGTAGGTGACCCCGGCGAACAGGTAAGTGCCGAGGTGGCGGCCGCGGAACAGGGTGCCGGCCCACAGGGCGGGCAGGCACAACGCCGCGCCCACCAGGCGCAGCGGCAGGCTGTCGTACTCCTGCGGGAACCAGTAAGTCCAGATCAGGTAATAGGCCGGCATGCCGATGCAGCCGATCCAGGCCAGGACGATGAAGCGCCACGTCACATTGTCGAAATTGCGCTCGTGCCGCTGCAGCCAGGGAAGCAGGGCGTCCTGGATGCGCCCGGTGAGGCGATGGAAAGTTCGGCTCAGGGTATCCATGGCGGCCGTTTCGTGGGGTCCTTGATCTTGCTCAATTGATCTATATCAATAGCCATCCTGTCGTAAGTTGATGGAGCGCAATTTGATCTAGATCAATGTCCGGTCATGTTGCAGCAATGCCAATTATTGTGAGCAGAAAATGAAGACTTTTGCCAAGGAGAAACCATGTCTTTATTTGCTCGCAACACCCCAGTCATCCCTGCAGAACGGCGCATGCCGGCCTTCGTGAGCCGCCGCATGGATGAGCATTACGTGACCCGCGTCCAGCAATTGCTGGGCGGGGAGCACCTGCATGTGTGGTCACCTGCCGCGTCCGGCGCCATCATGCTGGCCAGTAACGACTACCTCTGCATCTCCAGGCAGCCGGAACTGGTCGCGGCGCAGGCGCGCAGCCTGGCGTCGGGCCAGGCGGGCATGCTGATGTCGTCCGTATTCCTGCAGGAAGGCAGCAGCCAGCACCGGCTCGAACGCAAGTTCGCGCACTACATGGGCGCCGAGGATGGGGTGCTGGCGCAGTCGGGCTGGGCCGCCAACGTGGGCCTGCTGCAGACCATCGCCGAACCGGGCGTGCCGGTCTACCTGGACATGATGGCCCATGCCTCGCTGTGGGAAGGGGTGCAGTCGGCGCAGGCGGTCGGCGTGCCCTTCCTGCACAACGATCCGGGCCACCTGGCGCGCCAGGTCCACAAGCATGGGCCGGGCATCATCGTGGTCGACGCGCTTTACAGCACCAAAGGCAGCATCGCGCCGCTGCACGAGATTGTCGATATCGCCGAGCGCTGCGACTGCATCCTGGTGGTCGACGAGTCGCACTCGCTGGGCACCCACGGTCCGAAAGGCGCGGGCCTGGTGGTGGAACTGGGCCTGGCCGACCGGGTGCACTTTCGCACCGCGTCGCTGGCCAAGGCTTTCGCGGGCAGGGCGGGCTTCCTGACCTGTTCCAGCCATTTCAAGGGTTACTTCCTGTCCGCGTCGCGCCCGGCGATTTTCAGCTCCTGCCTGCTCGAACACGAACTGGCGTGGTTCGACGCCGCCCTCGATTTCATTGCCGCCGCCGACGCGCGCCGGCGCGCATTGCGACAGACCGCGCGCCAGGTGCGCGACGGCCTGCGCGACCTGGGCTACAACGTCGACGACGGCACCGAGCAGATCGTCGCGCTCGAAGCGGGGCCGGAACCAAAGACGCTGGTGCTGCGCAAGGCGCTCGAACGGCGCGGCGTCTACGGGGCGGTGTTCTGCGCGCCGGCCACGGCCAAGAACCGGTCGCTGGTGCGCCTGACGCTCAATGCGGGCCTGTCGGAAGGCGATGTGGGGCGCCTGCTGGACGCCTGTGCCGACATGCGGCGCGAAGTCGACCTCGAAAGCTGGTCGTCGACCAAGCGCCTGCGCCGCCTGACGCTGGTATGAGCTTCGCCGCTGCGCTATGATGGCGCCCATGGATGAAGCTCAAACTTTGTATAGTGTGATTGGCGGCGAGGCGCGCGTACGCGAACTGGTCGACCGTTTTTACGACCTGATGGAACTGGAGCCGGAATTCGCGGGGATACGGTCCCTGCATCCGCCCGCCATGGACGGTTCGCGCGACAAGCTGTTCATGTTCCTGTCCGGCTGGATGGGCGGCCCCGACCTGTTCGTTGAAAAATTCGGCCACCCGCGACTGCGCGCGCGCCACCTGCCGTTTGCGATCGGCAGCAGCGAACGGGACCAGTGGCTGCGCGCCATGGCGTGGGCGATGGAAGATATCGGTATCGAGGAGCCGCTGCGCGTGCGCCTGCTCGAATCGTTCTACCAGACCGCCGACTGGATGCGCAACAAGGCCGACTGACCCGATGACCGATACCCAATTCATGATCCTGCTGGGCATGCTGGCGCTGGCCCTGGTGCTGCTGGCCGCCTTGCTGCTGCGCGGACGCGGGGACGGTTTTGAGCGCATCGAACGCGAACTGCGCGGCGAATTGCAGGGCAGCGCGCAAACCACGCGCCAGGAACTGACCGCCACGCTGGCCCAGAACCACGGCGCCACCGTGCAGCAGCTTGACGGCATGCGCCACCAGATTCACCTGGTGGGCATCAGCGGCCGCGAAGAGCAGGCGCAGTCGCTGGGCCGCTTTGCCGAGACCATGAATGAGCGCATGCTGGAAGTGCGCGCCACGCTGGAAGCGAAGATCAAGGACCTGCAGCTTGATAACGGCGCGCGCCTGGAAGAGATGCGCAAGACGGTTGACGAAAAGCTGCACGCCACGCTTGAAACGCGGCTCACGGAATCGTTCCGCCAGGTGTCGGAGCGGCTCGAGAAAGTGCACCAGGGCCTGGGCGAAATGCAGCAGCTGGCCATCGGCGTGGGCGACCTGAAACGGGTGCTCACCAACGTCAAAACGCGCGGCACCTGGGGCGAGGTGCAGCTGGAAATGCTGCTCGAGCAGGTGCTCACGGTCGACCAGTACGCCAAGAATGTGGAAACCGTGGCCGGCACCGGCGCGCGAGTGGAGTTTGCCATCAAGCTGCCGGGCCAGGTGGAAGGCGGCACGCCGGTGTGGCTGCCGATCGACGCCAAGTTCCCCAAGGAGCAGTACGAGCGCCTGATCGACGCGGCCGAACGGGCCGACGCCGACGGCGTGGCCCAGGGCGGGCGCGAACTGGAACGGGCCGTGCGGGTGGAGGCGAAAACGATCAGCGAAAAGTATCTGTCGCCGCCGCAGACGACCGATTTCGCGATCCTGTTCCTGCCGACCGAAGGCCTGTACGCGGAAGTGATGCGCAGGCCGGGCCTGGCCGACGATTTGCAGCGCACCTTGCGGGTGTCGATTGCGGGGCCGTCGACCTTGTCGGCCATCTTGAACAGCCTGCAGATGGGTTTCCGCACGCTGGCGCTGGAGAAGCGTTCGTCCGAAGTGTGGCAGGTGCTGGGGGCGGTGAAGACCGAATTCGGCAAGTTCGGCGATGTGCTCAGCCAGACCCGCCAGACGCTGGAGAAGGCCGCCAAGAATATCGAAAACGCCGAAGTGCGCAGCCGCCAGATGGCGCGCAAGCTGAAAACCGTGGAGGCGTTGCCGAGCGAAGCGGCCCAGCTGATGCTGGGCCCCGAGATCGACGACAGCGACAGCGCCTGAGCTTAACGCCGCTAAGTTAAGCTCTTGGCGCCGTCATTCCCGCGCAGGCGGGAATCCATAACACCTATGACCAATTGTGCTATGGATCCCCGCCTACGCGGGGATGACGACCTCAACTTAACGACATTAGCGTCTGACCTGCTCTACGCCCGTTCGGCGCGGCGAGCGTAGAATTGCAATATCACGTCCTCGAAGTTATCGAACAACAGCGCAGCGATCCGTTTCGTGTACCAGTTGTACTGGGTGCTGACCCTGTAAGTCATGCTGATGGTCAGTTCGGTCGCGTTGCCCTTAGGGGTGAGCGTGTATTCGGTATCGACCAGGTCGAAATAGTGGCCCCCGATCTTCACGTGATCGTCCAGCGCCCCGGGTGGAATGGAGTCGTCATCGAAGCGGTAGTGCCATTTCACGTAGCTGTTTTCGCGCCACTCGCTGGCTGTTTGCGTGAAGTGAATCGCCTTGCCCATGGTGATATCGCGTTCGAGGCCGTTGGCCGTCGTCCGTGTGACGCCCGATTCGGGCAGCGGTACGCCGATCCTGTACATCCATGCCTGATCCACTTCGGCGGGCGCAATCGCGGTGGTGTTGTGCAGCTGCTTCCAGACCTGCTGTGGCGACGCCTGGATCATGATCGATCGTTGCGCCTGGCCGATGTAGACGTCGCCCGCGCCGCCAGGCAGGATGGCGCCGAGTACGATAGGAAGGAAGGCGAAGCTGTAGACAGCAGGGCCCGGCCAGTTGGTGGCGCGGCAGATCGCCCCCATCACCAGGCCGCCGAAGGCGCCGTACAGGGCAAACATGGGCACGATGATGATCGCGCAGATCATGCCTTCGAGGTTGATCAGCAAGGTGCCCACGATGAACAGCATGTTGGCGCCGACGCCTATCCCGATATAGAAATTCCAGCTGCGGCGGACGGTGCGTTCGGCGAAATACACCGAGACCGCGGCGACAGCGATGGGCGCGAAATTGATGAACGCAAGACCCATGGTCTCGTATTTGCCACCGGCCTTGCCGATGAAAATAAAACGCAGCGCCAGTCCGACCAGCACCCCTGCCAGGCAGGGATACCACCACGCAAAGGGCCAGGCACGCTTTATCGCCAGGACCTCCTTGTCCGTCTCGATCATGCGCTTGTTCCTTTCGGTTGAAGATGTTCCGGCACTGCGAGGTTCCAGGCCAGGCCCGCCCGCCGCAGCAGGCATAGCGTCCACCAGCCCGGATCCCATTCGCCGGGCAGCAGGCCGAGGCGCGCGGAACCGGGGAAGGCGTGGTGGTTGTTGTGCCAGCATTCGCCCATGGTAATGAGCGAGGCGAAGCGGATATTGTGTCCCTGGACTGCTGCGTTGCTGACTTCAAAATTCATGGGGCCGTGGTTGTGGGCGAAGTAGCCGATCAGCCAGTGGCCGATCACGCATGCAGCGACGCGCGCGCACACGCCCCAGAATACGAAGGCCCAGCCGCCCCAGGCCCAGAACAGCAGCGCCACGGGCAGTTGCTGCAGCATCCATGTGCGTTCGAGGAAGCGGTAGAAGCGGTCGCCGGCAATGGCGGTCTCGATCCTGATGGATGGCGCGTTGGTCAACACCAGGTCGCAGTGCAGTTGCCACCATGCGTCGGTGAGCATGCCCGCGCCATGGCGCAGGTAAGGGTGGCAGTGCGGCCTGCGCTGGGCGAAATCGCGCAGTTCGTGCTGGCGCAGCAGGCCCAGTGGACCGGCAAGACCGACCTGCACGCCGAACCACACCAGCAGGTATTCAAGCCAGCGCGGGCAGGCGAAACTATTGTGTATCAGCTTGCGGTGGCTGCCGAGCGAGTGGCCAAGCAGCAGTACCAGGCTCGTGGTCACGACGAACAGGGTGATGGCTGCCGGGCTGGCTGTCATGGCGCCGCCGACCAGCGCGCCGCACAGCATGGTGGTCAGCCACAGCGAGCGAAGCGGCGAGTAGCGCACCACGCCTTCCAGGACATCATTGTCGTCGCGAACCTGGGCGCGATGAAGCGTCATTCAGACCAGACCATCGAACAGCAGGACATCGACCATGTCGCCCGCCGCAACGCTGGCTTGCTCCGCATGCAGCACCACCATGCAGTTCGCCTCCGACATCGAGCGCAGGATGCCCGAGCCCTGCGAACCGGTGATGCGTACCTGCTGCTCGCCGTCGGAGGTGAGCGCCAGGATGCCGCGCTGGTATTCGGTGCGGCCAGGTTTTTTGCGGATGGCGCCCGCGGACTTGACCTTCACCAGCAATTGCGGGGCTTCGGCCCCCATCATGCGTAGCAAGGCCGCGCGCGCGAAGAAATAGAACGACACCATCACCGCCACAGGATTGCCGGGCAGGCCAAACAGGAAGGCGCTGTGGCCATCCGAGGCGATGCGCCCGAACGCCATGGGACGGCCCGGGCGCATGCCCAGCTTCCAGAACGTGACCTCGCCCAGCCTGGCCATGATGTCGCGCGTGTAGTCCGCCTCGCCGGCCGATACGCCGCCGGACGTGACGATGGCGTCGGCCTGTGCGCAGGCCTGGCGCAATGCGTCTTCCAGCGCCTGCGGGTCGTCGCGCACGATACCCATGTCAATGACCTCGCAGCCGAGGCGCGTCAGCATGCCGAACAGGGTGTAGCGGTTGCTGTCGTAGACGCAGCCGTCGTCAAGCGGCTGGCCGATGGAGCGCAACTCGTCGCCGGTGGAGAAGAAGGCCACGCGCAGGCGGCGCTGCACCGGCACGGTGGCGATGCCGAGCGAGGCGATCAGCCCCAGGTCGGCCGGGCGGATGATCTTGCCCTTGCGCAGGGCGGCGCTGCCGGCCATCAGGTCTTCGCCGGCAAAGCGGCGGTTGTCGCCGGCGCGAATGGCGCCGGGGGCGATGGTGATGCTGTCGTCGCCGATCGTGGCCACCAGCTCGTGCGGGATCACGCTGTCGCAGCCGGACGGCATGACGCCTCCGGTCATGATGCGCACGCATTGTCCTGCTGCGGGAACCGCGTCCGACGGCCGGCCAGCGAGCACGGTGCCGATGACGGCAAGCGTGACGGATGCATCGGTTTTCAGGTCGGCGCCGCGCAGGGCGTAGCCGTCCATGGCGGAATTGTCATGCGCCGGGACGCTGATGGGCGAGATAATGTCGGCGGCCAGCACGCGGTCGAGGGCCGCGAGCAGTGGCACGTTCTCCGCCGCTTCCAGCGGCGTGATGAATTGCGCGATGATGCGCTGGGCATCGCGGACCGGCAGTGCGTCCGGGTCGTAACCGGACAGGCAGCTGATGACGTCGTCCAGGGTCATGCTTCGACTTCGTATTTTTGCAGGTCGCCCAGCGTGTTGATGTTGCGGAAGCCGCTGGCGTCGTCGAAGCGCACGGCCACCACCTTGATATCCTTGTACCAGCCGTCCATGCGGCGGCCACCCAGTTCCAGGTAGGCCGACAGGACCGGCAGCAATTCGGTTTTCATCAGGGCGAACACGGGCTGCGGCTGGATCTGCGTGCTGCCGTCATCGGTCACTTCGTCGGTCACGGCCAGCGCCAGGTCGGCATGGGCTTCCATCAGCGCGATATGCAGGCGCGACACCAGGTCAGTAGGCAGGAAGGGCGAGTCGCACGGCACCGTGACCAGGAAGTCGGTGGTGCAGCGGCGCAGGCCTGTTTCCAGGCCGGCCAGCGGGCCTTCGAAACCTTTCAGGTCGTCCGGCCACACGGGCGCGCCGAACACGCCGTAGGCATCGAGGTTCTGGTTGGCGTTGATGACCACGCGCTTTACCTGCGGCGCCAGGCGGCGCAGCACGTGCGCCACCATGGTCGAATTGCGGAAGCGCTGCAGGCCCTTGTCGACGTTGCCCATGCGGCTGCCGCGGCCACCCGCAAGAATAAGCCCGGTGACACTACCGTTTTCCGTCATGGCAAGGTCCAGTTTTCAATTTTCAGTCCGGGTACGCGCGCAAACTCGCGTACATTATTTGTCACGAGAACGGCGCCCAGCGCCAGCGCATGTGCGGCGATAAGAGTATCCAAAGGACCAATCGGCGTCCCGGACGATTCCAGATGAGCGCGCAAACTTCCATATTTGGAAGCTGCGGTGGAATCGAAAGCAGGTTGCTGCAGCATGGCCAACCAATCATCCAACACGCGTTTGCTTCTTGCTGAGGCGCTCTTCGCAAGCCCGTACTGCAACTCCGCGACGCTGATAGCCGATATTCCAATGTCGCTAGGCTCGTGCTGCTTGAATCGTGGCAGGACAGTCAACGGTTTTTCTTTGATGAGATAAATAAGAATATTGGTATCGAGCAGAAATTTCATTCTCCCTCCAAAGATTCCCTGATTTGCTGCTCCTCTGGCTGATTGCGCTCGATAACGACATCAGCATCAAATTCCTGCAGCATGGCAAAAAAATCCGACCATTCAGGATTGATTGGGGTGAGCACGAGTGAGTTCCCGACTTGCTTGATCGAAAGCTCTTTGGTCGTCACTCGAAATTCCTTTGGAAGACGAACCGCCTGGCTTCGCCCGGACATGAATACTTTCGCATTTGCCATGACATGCAACCTCGTCGAAATGGTATATCTTTATGATATATACCATTGCCCAGATTTTCAACCGCCGATATAGGACATTTCCACTTTTTTGTCGCCGCGCTCGATCCCGCTGGTGTTGATGGTGCGGGTTTCGGAATAGCGGTCGGCACGCACACGCCACAGCTGGCCGATGGCGCCGGAGATTTCGGCGTCGCTGCGGCCTTCGCGCAGCAGGGCGCGCAAGTCGTGGCCGCGGGTGGCGAACAGGCAGGTGTACAGCTTGCCTTCGGTGGACAGGCGCGCGCGCGAACAGTCCTTGCAGAACGCTTGCGTGACGCTGGAAATGAGGCCCACTTCGCCGCCGCCGTCCGCGTAGCGCCAGCGCGCCGCGGTTTCGCCGCTGTAGTTGGCGCCCACCGGCAGCAAGGGCATCTCGGCCGCAATGCGGCGCACCACCTCGGCCGACGGGATCACTTCGGCCAGGTTCCAGCCGTTCGACGCGCCCACGTCCATGTATTCGATGAAGCGCAGGATATACGGGCTGCCCTTGAAATGGCGCGCCATCGGCAGGATTCCCTGGTCGTTCATGCCGGCCTTGACCACCATGTTGACCTTGATCGGGCCCAGGCCCACGCCGTGCGCGGCGTCGATCCCGGCCAGCACGTCGGCCACGGCGAAGTCGACGTCGTTCATGCGCTTGAAAGTGGCGTCGTCGAGCGCGTCGAGCGACACCGTCACGCGGGTCAGTCCCGCGTCCTTGAGCGACTGCGCTTTTTTCGCCAGCAGCGAACCGTTGGTGGTCAGCGTCAGGTCGAGCGCGC
>Ga0187844_10000537_pt1 | contig 29721 bp, 20 predicted proteins | sample SpaLakP09_SKY_50_FD_134517 | JGI IMG/M metagenome (GOLD analysis project Ga0187844, IMG submission 134517) | Oligotrophic lake water microbial communities from Sparkling Lake, Wisconsin, USA - SP09_SKY_50 | ecosystem: Environmental > Aquatic > Freshwater > Lake | place: USA: Sparkling Lake... | reverse complement strand
CCGGCGTGACTGAGCGGCTGAATGTCGTGCTGATGGATTTGGAACAGGCCAAGGCCCGACTGGACGCTGTTCTGAGAAGCTAGGTGGAAAACCTGTTTTTGCGTTTGCGGCGCGCGAAACCCGCGTCTATAGGGAGCGCCTTCGGAGCGTGGCGCAGCCTGGTAGCGCACTTGACTGGGGGTCAAGGGGTCGCAGGTTCGAATCCTGTCGCTCCGACCAGGGAAATCAAGGGGTTAGGCACGAGCCTAACCCCTTCGATTATCTCGAAATCTGATTTGGTCACAGATTTGGTCACAATGCGGGGCGAGCGTTCACGCATCTAGGTGAAACCGGCTGAAGCGCCATGAAGGTAGTTGTCGAACGCCCGGTCGTGCCCTGAACGTACAAAGGCGGCCGACCGGCCGGAGTCCAACGGATGGTTCCTGCGTCCTGCCGACCAAAAGGGACAATGTCCGCCCCGCCCCGCAGTAATGGTTTGGAATGTCTGCCTGGCCTCTCACTGCCGCATCTTCCCCGTGTGCCTAGCTCGCGAGATGCACGTGCGGTAGGGTCCGTTAATCCGGGGGAACGGGCTGTTGGCACTGATCATAATCTGCGTTCTCGTCGTGGTCATTTGGCTGGCGTTGAACGCCCAGGCGCAGAAACGAAAACGCACTGCGGCAAGCCCGCCGCCGCGGGTACCGCTCTACGACGATGAGCTAGTCTTCCCAACCCGGCATATCCGGCTTGAACTGCCGCTCGTACGTTTGGACGCCAAGACCTCTCCGTCGTCGGACCCGCCGATGCCGGCACCCACGGCTCCGGACGTCGCGCCGGATCCGCGCGGTGAGTTGATGAACGCCCACGGCATCGCCCTGACCGGTGGGCGCTACGTCGTGAAGGGCTACGGCTTCTCGGAGTTGGCCCAGGCAGTCAACTACGCCCGAAGGCTGGCCGCCCACGGTGAGGCCGAGCCCAGAGGAGGGGCCTCCGTCTCCGCGGTGGCGACACCTTCACTCGCCTCTCTACCGGTTGCAACGGCTTCCGCTTCGCGCGCCTCGATCCTGGCCCCATCGCCGCATGCCACGCGCATGGCCGATCATGGGGTCACCTATCACGATGGCCGCTACGTCGCCGGGGCCTACGGGTTCTCGACCCTTGATCAGGCCGTAGCCTTCGCGAGCCGGAAGGGAGAGGGGCGGCCGGACCCGTCACCCCCAGTGGAAACCCGTACGGTCGCGCCGATGCCCGCACGGTCACAGGCCCTGGCAGCGGCTCCCGCACGGCTGTCTCCGGGCTGGATCGCGGCGGGCGATGGCCTTCAGATCGGACCCGTGCGCGTGCCGGGAGGAATGATCTACGCAGGCCATGCCGGAGCGTCCGCCGAATGGCTGAACGAACGCAGTCTGGTGGACCCGTCATTGCAGGTCAGCCTGTCGGGCACCGATCCGCTCGGATCAAGCTTGCCGTACTGGCCGTCCTACAGAGACCTGACGTCGAACGCGCGCCGGTCCTATCTCGACTGGTTGGCCGCCGGGCGGGTCGACCCCGTCGGCGTCGGCTATGTCTTCCTGTTCTTCTACGGCCTGGAACGCCGGTTGTTCATCGACAAGGCGTTCAAGGAGGCTGAGAGCATCATCGCGGAGGTCGCCCGACTCAGAGTCGCCTACGGCGATAACTATTCCTTCGATGGCTATGCGCGCCGTTTTCTCGAAGCAGCCGAGCTCGTGAGATCCGGCGTGGTTGAACGGCCGATCCTGTCTCCGAGGATGGGCAATGGAGAGTTCGAGATCCCGCTTCCGGCTAGGCGTTATCTCGGCGCGCGCCTCGCGGAACAGCTTCCGTTCGACGCAGACGACTGCCTGGTCTGGGCGCTCTGTCTGCCTGACACCTATCTTCGCACGCCCGGCTCGCGATGTTTCGAGGAACTCGCGGTGCTGTGGCGCCTCCGCTTTGACCGGCGGCATCCTGAAGGGCTCAAGGTCCGTGCGCCCAAACGCAGGCTTACTGGTCAGTATCGAAGCGCAAGCAGCGCGTTCGAGCTGACCCTTGATCTCGGCGACCTGCCCGACATTGCGGCCATCGCCGCGCCGCTAAGCGGTCTTCGCGATCTTCTGTCGGAGTGCCAGACCGATCTCGAGGCCTACAGCCGGCTTCTGGGTCGGAAGCCCGAGGCTCGAGGCACACTAGAGGCTGCGCTATGCCTTCCGGACGACCTGATCGAAACCGATTGGGGGCTGAGTGCACGGGCCCTCAAGGCGGAGTTCGACGCCATCATCGGCGACCAGACTATCGTCCCGATGGCGGTCACGCGGCTCTGCGACCTTATCGGAATGGATCAGGTCGAGGGCAAGGTGCCGGTCGGCATCCATCGCCAGTTCGGCGTCGTCCTGGATCGCCTGCAGATCGCGTTCGAACCGGATCGCCGTTACGGAGACGCCGGCCTGACGTCTGATAGCCAGGTGGTCCTTTACCGGGCGGCGGGCGGTGGTCCGATCGACTGCGAACAGCCCGCCTACCGATCGGTCCGTACAATGGCGGAGATTTCAGCGATCGCGGCTATTTCGGATGGCGAAGTGGTCTCGGCCGAGCTCGACCAGATCGAGGCCGTGATTCGCGCCGCCACGGACCTCCGGCCTGAGGAGCGTACACGCCTGTCGGCCTATGCGATGTGGTTGCTTCAGGATCGCCCGCGCCAGCTCGCGGCGATCACCAAACTGTCCAAACTGCCGGTGCCGCTAAGGACTGAGGCGGCGCGTGCCGCAGTGGCGTCAGTTTTATCCGACGGTCGGGTCCAGCCCGCCGAAATCCGTTTTCTCGAGAAACTCTATAGGGCTTTGGGCCTGCCCCAGGACGAGGTCTACGCCACCCTCCACCGGGGCCCGGCATCGCGCGACGAACCGGTCACAGTGGCCGAGGCCGCGCCCGCTGCCAAGGACGGCGTCGCCATCCCCCAGGAACCTGTCGTTCCGACCACCGTGCAAATCGATCCCGCCCGCCTGGCCCGGCTGCGCCTGGAAACGGCGGAGGTGTCCAGTCTCCTAGCTGGCATCTTCGCGGAGGAGGAGGCCCCCGTCGCTCCGCCGGCGGTCGCGGAGACGACTTCGGCGCGCTTTGAGGGGCTTGATGTCGCTCATTCTGAACTCCTGGGGGCCGTTGTCGACGCTTGCGGGCTTGACCGCGCGACGTTTGACACCCGCGCCAAGGCTTTGAAGCTTCTCCCGGACGGCGCGATCGAGACGATCAACGACTGGGCCTTCGACCGCTTCGACGAGCCCGTCCTCGAGGGTGATGACGACCTTACCTGCCCTGAGCCCCTCCGACTTCAGCTTCTCGCTCTGGATCTGGCTGCATGACCTCCGCACCGACGCTCAAGCCGCGGGATCGCGACATCATCCTCCAGGCCCTTGCAGCCGGCGTCGTTCCGAGGTCGGGCCTCCCACATATCCAAGTCGGCCGATCGGCTGAGATCAATGCTCTCGTGCGCGACGTGGACCGGATCGCCGACGGGGGTTCGGCCGTCCGGTTCGTCATCGGAGAGTACGGTGCCGGCAAGACCTTCTTCCTCAATCTCGTCCGACTGATCGCTCTCGAACGGCGATGCGTGACCATCCATGCCGACTTGGCACCGGACAGGCGGATCCACGCGACCGGCGGGCAGGCGAGGGGGCTCTATGCCGAGGCCGTTCGCAACATGGCGACCCGGACTAAGCCCGACGGCAATGCTCTCGCCTCGATCGTCGAGAAATTCGTTACCGAATGTGTGCGTGACGCCGAAGGGCGCGGAGCGGGCGTCGAGGCGGTAATCGATGAGCGTCTCGCCCCGCTGCAGGATCACAACGGCGGCTACGATTTCGCGGCGGTGCTGAAAGCCTACTGGCGCGCCAGCGAGGACGCCGACGCCGGCGGCAAGGCGGCCGCCCTGCGTTGGCTGCGAGGCGAATACACCACGAAGACCGAGGCCCGGCAGGCTCTGGGTGTCCGCAACATCATCGACGACGGCGACGTCTACGACAGCCTCAAACTGCTCGCGGCCTTCGTCCGGCTGGCCGGATACGCCGGGCTCGTCATCGTCTTCGACGAGATGGTCAACCTGTACAAGCTCCAGAGCGCCCAGGCGCGCAACCAGAACTTCGAGCAGATCTTGCGCATTGTGAACGACGTCCTGCAGGGTAACGCCTCCGGCATCGGCTTCGTCTTCGGGGGCACGCCGGAGTTCCTGATGGACAGCCGGCGCGGCCTGTACAGCTATCAGGCCCTGCAGTCGCGGCTGGTCGAGAACGCCTTTGCGACCAATGGGCTGATCGATCTGTCGGGACCGGTCATTCGGCTCCAGAGCCTGACCCCTGAAGATCTGCTGATCCTCCTGTTCAATCTGAGGACCGTTTTCGCCTTGGGCGACCCGGAAAAGTACCTCGTGCCCGACGAGGCCCTGCCGCTGTTCATGACCCACTGCAACAAGCGGATCGGGGAAGCCTACTTCCGGACGCCGCGCAACACCATCAAGGCCTTCGTCCAGTTTCTGTCGGTGTTGGAGCAGAACCCTGGACAGGGCTGGGCGGACCTGATCGGCGGCGTCGATATCGCCAACGACACCGACGGCGCCGCAGACATCGAGGTCGAGGTGGGCGGGGACGACGAGCTGGCGACGCTGCGGCTTTGACCGAGACCAGTTTTGATCGGCTGCATCCGGAGGTTCGGCGCTGGATTCGCGACGAAGGCTGGATCGAACTGCGGCCCGTGCAGGACCAGGCGATCCGGACAATCCTGGGAAGCGACAGGGACGTCGTAATCGCTGCGGCGACCGCAGCCGGCAAGACAGAAGCCGCCTTCCTGCCCCTCCTCACCCAGGCCGCCGGCCGCGAGGAGAGGGGCGTCTCGATCCTCTACGTCGCACCGCTCAAGGCCCTGATCAACGATCAGCACCGGCGGCTGGACCTTCTGTGTGAGCGCATGGGGGTAAGCCTGGTGCGCTGGCATGGCGATGCGCCCCAGGGTCCCAAGCAACAGATATTGAAGACGCCTCACGGCGTGGTGATGATCACTCCGGAATCGATCGAGGCGCTTCTTCTGCGCCGCTCGACGGATGCGCGCCGGCTTCTGGGGTCCCTGGACGCCATCGTCGTCGACGAACTGCATGCTTTCCTTCAGGGGCCGCGCGGGCTGCATCTGTTCAGCCTGCTACGTCGCCTGGAGCTGATGTCGGCGCGCCGGCCCAGGCGGATCGGCCTGTCCGCCACCCTGGGCGACATGGGCATCGCAGCCGCCTGGCTGAACGCGCAGGCCCCCATGTCGGTGGACGTTATTCAACCCGAAGGCGCCGCGCCCGAGTTAAAGCTTCAGGTCCGGGGTTACATCGAGCCCGTCGAAAGCGGCCTGTCGGGCGATGATCTGGAAGTAGACGGCGGCGACGAGGCTCTCGACCGGATCGCAGACCATGTCTTCTCCGTTCTCCGGGGCGACAACGCCCTGTTCTTCGGAGGCTCGCGCCACAACGTCGAGGCGCTCTCGGACCGCCTCCTCCGCCGGTCCGAGAGGGCGGGCGTGCCCAATGAGTTCTTCCCCCACCACGGCAGCCTTTCCAAAGAACTACGTGAGGAGCTCGAAACCCGCCTCAAGGCGGGAACCCTGCCGACGACGGCGATCGCTACCACGACCTTGGAGCTCGGCATCGACCTCGGATCTGTGAAGTCGGTGGCTCAGCTCGGCGCGCCGCGTTCACTGGCCTCGCTGCGACAGCGGCTCGGCCGAAGCGGGCGGCGCAAGGACACACCAGCCATTCTCCGAATCTATACGCGCGAGCGGCACCTCGGTCGGGCCTCGGACCCAATCGACCGCCTGAGGCCCCAGGTCGTCCGGGCTGTCGCCGCCATTCGCCTGCTTCTCGGTCGCTTCGTCGAGACGCCTGGTGACGATCCGGCGATCGTGACGGTTGCAATCCATCAAATCCTGTCGATCATCACCGAACAGGGCGGCGCGCGGGCAGACGCCCTCTACAAGACGCTTTGCGGCGCCGGCCCTTTGGCGGCCCTGACACCCAGCGATTTCGTCGAGCTGCTGCGATGGATCTCCGGGCCGGAGGTGGGATTGATCGAACAGGCTCCGGATGGAACCCTGATGCTAGCCACAATGGGTGAGGAGCTCACCGCCGCCCGCGACTTCTATGCGGTGTTCGAGACCGACCAGGAATGGAGGCTGATCCACGGAACGCGCGCCCTCGGCTCCATCCCGATCTCCAATGTCTTGGCGGTGGGCAGTCTTCTGGCCTTTGCGGGACGCCGGTGGCGGGTCGCGGACGTCGATGATCGAGCCAAGGTGCTTACGGTTGAGCCGCATCCCGCCGGGCGCTTGCCGAAGTTCGACCGGCAGTCGGTCGAGCCGATCGACGACAGGCTCGCGACGGAAATCCGCGCCGTCTATTTGGACGAGGACCTTCCCGCCTTCCTGGACGAGACGGCCGTGCAGCTTTTGCAGGAAGGGCGGGCAGTATTCCACGCGCTCGACCTGGCCGAAAACGCACTCGTCGCCAGCGGCGCCGACACCCACATCCTCACGTGGAGGGGCACAGCGATGAACGATGTCCTCGCGGTCTGTCTGACGGCTGCCGGACTCGAATGCGAGGCCCACGACCTTGGCGTGACAGTGTCCGGCACAAGCCCGTTGGAGGTGGCTGGTCTCGTGAAGCAGATGCCGGGAGCGTTCACGGCGGCTGATCTCAGTGAGTTTGTCGCCAACTTGCAGAAGGCGAAGTACGACAGGTTCGCCCCTCCCTCGCTGTTACGCAGACTGTGGGCGCGACGACACGAGGGCGCGGTCAGTCACTTGAGCAGCTTGACCGTCTCTGTCTGTCCACCGGCAAGCTTGATCGAGGGAAAAGGCCCATTCTGATGAAGATTGATCGAGGCCGTTCGCCTCAGCCTCTGTGACTGGGCCCGAAGCGCTCCCGGCCGCCGCAATGCAACAGCAACGATAGCGTGGGGCGTACCCCGATCCCGTGTCAGTCGGAGCCGCCACCGATGCGAAAACAGCCGGACATGGTTGCAGTATGGCCGCAATAGCTCTCTGTTAGCTCGATTGGCGGGGATGTCGGCGGTGACTGGATGGACGAAGCAGTTTTCAACACGCTCGGTGACGATCGGATCACGTCCCGTCAAATCGATGAGCTCATCGGTCTCGCGCGAGGGTTGGCCGCAGACGGTGATCTGAACCACAGTGAAGTTGAGTTCCTGCAGAAGTGGCTGGCAGCGAACCTGGCCATCAGCCAACAACCCCTGATCCGCACCCTTTATCATCGCATCAATGCAGTCCTCGCTGACGGTGTCGTCGATGAGGAGGAGAAAAGCACCCTTCTCGATACGCTAAACAGCCTCTCCAACCGCGATTTCGAACTCGGCGAGGTTATGAAGCCTGCATCTTTGCCGTTGTGCGATCCGGCTCCACTGCTCAGGTTCGAAAGGCAGACCTACTGCTTCACGGGGACTTTCATCTTCGGGCAACGCAAGGACTGCGAGCGAGCAGTCGCCGAGCGCGGCGGTTCTGCCGGCTCGCTGACGCAAAAGACCAACGTCCTGGTTGTTGGCGCGTACGCCACCGACTCGTGGAAACACTCCAGCTTCGGCAACAAAATTCTGAAGGCGAGTGACTGGCGGGATCAAGGACGACCCATTGCTATCGTCTCAGAGCAGCACTGGTCATCATACCTCTAAGCAACAATCAGCCCGACCACCAATGTCCGCTCCCGGGGACCACGCCGTTGTCTGCTCCTGACTCAAAGCGGCGGTTGGGGACGTCGGCTTTCGGTCAGGGAAATTATGAAAACAGCGGTGGCGTCCTCAGCACTGTTTGCCAAGGTGTGGCTTGCAGCTATGGACGGGCGGAATGAACTTTTCGGGTTGGAGAGCGAGCTTGGCTCAGACGCAGCATGGCGTTGGACGCATTCGATCGAAGGTCGAAATTTGGGTCGGAGTGGGCGTCGTGCTCGTTCTCGCCTTCTTCCTGATTAGCGGCGTCGTCGCCTACCTCAACGTCCAGGGCCTGCGCGCCAATAGTCAGAAGGTGGTTGGAACCCATACGACACTGGTGGCCATAGACCAGGTCCTGTCGACCGTGCAGGACGCTGAAACGGGACAGCGCGGTTACCTTCTCACGGGCCAAGACCGTTATCTTGAGCCCTACGAAGACGCCGTGGCCGCAATGGACCGTGACCTTGCGATCCTCACCGAAGTGACCTCGCGCGACCCAGCGCAGCAGGCCAACCTCAAAGAGGTCAAGCGCCATGTCGGCGTCAAGATGGAGCAGTTGACCCGGGGAATCGAAGCGCGGCGTACGGGCGGCCTCGCGGCGGCCGTCGCGATGATCGAAACCGACCGCGGCAGGACGGCGATGAATGCGATCCGGGAACGCTTGGCCATCATGCGCGCCGACGTCGCGCAGCAGCGGCGACAGTGGCTGTCTGAGATGGAGGTCGCTTACCGGACCGCCCTGCTGACCGGAATCCTGTCCGCCCTGCTCGGCGCCGCCCTCACCGTCGGGGTGTTCCTGCTCATCCGCAACAGCACGCGGGAACGCGCCCGGCGGGAGTGGCTTCAGGCCGGACAGGTCGGGCTCGCCGAAGCAATGAGCGGCGACAAGACCATCGAGGCGCTGGCCGACAGCATCTTGGGCTTCCTGGCTCGATATGTCGACTTTCAAGCCGCAGCGATCTTCAAGGGCGAAGGCGGCGTTTTCCGCCGCGCCGCCACCCTGGGCGTTCCATCAGACGCGCCCGTGCCTATGGAGTTCCGACTTAAGGAGGGCCTTCTGGGCCAGGTCGCCGCTGATGGGGCGTCAGTGCTGCTGACGGATGTCCCTCAAGGCTATCTGACTATTGGATCCGCGCTGGGACGGGATGACCCGCGTCATCTCGTCATCGCCCCTGCGAACGCTGATGGCGTCATCAACGCCGTGATCGAGTTGGGCTTTATCCATGCCCCGGGACCGCAGGTCCTTCGGCTGCTGGACGAAAGTGCGGCTGCGATAGGCGTCGCCCTCAGGTCGGCGCGCTATCGTCTGGATCTTCAGAACGCCCTCGAAGAGACCCAGCGCCAGTCCGAGGAACTACAGGTGCAGAGCGAAGAGCTTCGGGTTTCCAACGAGGAGTTGGAGGAGCAGGGGCGCGCGCTCAAGGAATCCCAGGTGCGGCTGGAGCAGCAGCAGGTGGAGCTTGAACAGACCAACAGCCAGCTGGAAGAGCAAGCACAGGTTCTGGAGGGACAGCGCGACGACCTGGAACGGACCGGCGCCGATCTGGCCCTCAAGGCCCGGGAGCTCGAAGCGGCCAGCCAGTACAAGTCCGACTTCCTCGCCAACATGTCCCACGAACTCCGGACGCCTCTTAACTCCCTGCTGATCCTGTCGAAGCTTCTCGGCGACAACAGCGACGGAAACCTGTCCGAAGAGCAGGTTCGCTACGCCCGGACCATTCAGTCCTCGGGCGACGATCTGTTGACGTTGATCAACGACATTCTCGACCTCTCCAAGATCGAGGCCGGGCACGTCCAGATCCGTCCCGAAGCTGTTTCGGTCCAGAGACTGGCCGGCGACTTGCGCCAGCTGTTCGATCCGATTGCAGACCAGCGGGGGCTGAACTTCACGATCGACGTCGCCAAGGGGACGCCCGATCTGGTTGAGACGGACCGTCAACGTCTGGAACAGATCCTTAAGAACCTGCTTTCGAACGCCTTCAAGTTCACAGAGAAGGGGAGCGTAAAGCTGAGGATCGCGCCCGGCGACCGGGGCTTGGTTTTTTCGGTGAAAGACACCGGAATCGGTATTTCGCGCGAACAGCAGAACAGCATCTTCGAAGCCTTCCAGCAGGCCGACGGCACGATCAGCCGCAAGTACGGCGGGACGGGGCTCGGACTTTCGATCTCCAGGGAACTGGCTCGGTTGCTCGGAGGCGCGATCACTCTGGAAAGCAAGCCCGGCAAAGGCAGCACCTTCACCCTCAGCGCGCCCCTCGCCTACGACGCCGCTCAGGTTGCGTCGCGCGCGCCCTTTGCTCCGCAACCCGCGGCGTCCTCAGTCACGCAGGCCGCCCCGAAATCGTCGCCCGCTGTCCTGCCCCGCGCGATTGAGGATGATCGGGACGCGCTGGCCGTGAACCGGCGCACGTTGCTGGTCGTTGAAGACGACGATCGTTTCGCCGCCATCGTCCGGGACCTGTCGCGCGAAATGGCGTTCCAGTGTCTTGTGGCCAGTAATGGCGAGGACGCGATCAAGCTGGCCAAACAGTACCGGCCGAGCGCCATCGTCCTTGACGTCGGCCTTCCTGACCAGTCCGGTCTGACGGTCCTGGACACGCTGAAGCGCGACGACCAGACCCGCCATATACCGATCCATGTGGTGTCCGCTGGAGACCATGCCACGACCGCGCGCGCGCTTGGCGCGATGGGGTATCTCACCAAGCCGGTCAAACGTGAGGCGCTGGCGGATGTCCTTCGGGCCCTGGAGGAGGACCTCACCCGGACCGTTCGACGAGTCCTGATCGTGGAGGATGACGCCGTCCAGCGCGAGGCCATGAGAGCCCTTCTGTCGAGCGGCGGGGTCGAGACGGTCGGGGTGGGCACGGCGGCGGAATGCCTTCAAACCCTCGAACAGCAGACCTTCGACTGCATGGTTGTGGACCTGTCCCTGCCCGACGCCTCCGGCTTCTCGCTGCTGGAGACGCTCAGTCTGGACGGTCAGCAGGCCTATCCGCCGGTGATCGTCTATACCGGCCAGGATCTGACGGCGGACCACGAGCAACAACTGCGCCGCTACTCCAGCTCAATCATCATCAAGGGCGCCAAGTCGCCGGAACGCCTGCTGGATGAGGTCTCGCTGTTCCTCCACCAGGTGGTCGCCGACATGCCGCCCGAACAGCAGCGCATGATCCAGAAGGCGCGAAATCGAGATGCCGTGCTGGAAGGCCGGCGCATCCTCGTCGTCGAGGATGATGTCCGAAACATCTATTCCCTCACCAGCGTGCTCGAACCTCGCGGCGCCGTCGTGCAGATCGCGCGCAACGGGCAGGAAGCGCTCGACGCGCTCGATGCGTCCGCCGCCTCTGCACCCGCCATAGACCTCGTTCTGATGGATGTGATGATGCCGGTCATGGACGGGCTCACCGCGACACAGCGCATCCGGAGCGATGGACGCTGGGGCGGCCTGCCGATCCTGATGCTGACCGCCAAAGCCATGCCGGACGACCAGGAACGCTGTCTCGCAGCAGGGGCCAACGACTACATGGCCAAGCCCCTGGATGTCGATAAGTTGCTCTCTCTGGTCCGCGTGTGGATGCCGCGCTGATCCATGGCCGACGCTCTCGAAGACCTCGAAATCCAACTGCTGCTGGAGGCGCTGTTCCAGCGCTATCATTTCGACTTCCGTCACTATGCCCGTGCGTCGATCAAGCGGAGGCTAGTGCAGGCCCGCGACCAGATGGGCTATCCGACGCTGACCGCGCTGCAGGACGCTGTCCTGCACGACCCGACGATGCTGCCTCGGCTGCTGGGCTATCTGACGGTGCAGGTCAGCGAAATGTTCCGCGACCCGACCTATTTCAAAGCCTTGCGCGAGACGGTGCTTCCCCATTTGCGCACCTATCCGTCGCTCAAGGTTTGGATTGCGGGGTGCAGCACTGGCGAGGAAGTCTACTCCCTAGCCATCCTGTTCCGGGAGGAAGGGCTGTATGATCGCACCCTCTTCTATGCCACCGACATCAATCCCGATGCGCTCCGCGCAGCAGAAGCCGGGGTCTACGCCCTCGATCGGCTGCGCAAATTCACCGAGAACCACCAGAAGTCGGGCGGACGTTCGTCCCTGTCCGACTACTATACGGCCGACTACGGGCGGGCCGTCTTCGACCGTAGCCTCAGCGCCCGGGTCGTCTTCTCCGATCACAGCCTCGTCACGGACGCGGCGTTCGCCGAGATGCAACTGATCTCCTGCCGCAATGTCATGATCTATTTTGATCGCGCCCTGCAGGATCGCGCCATTGGCCTGTTCAAGGACTCCCTACCACGCGGAGGCTTCCTCGGCCTCGGCTCCAAGGAAAGTTTGAGGTTTTCGGCCCACGCCGGCGAATTTTCTGAGTTCGTCCCCCAGGAAAAGCTCTACCGAAGGCTAGGCGCATGAGTGTCCCATCACAACGCGCGGTGGTGATCGGCGCTTCCGCCGGCGCCGTGCAGGCGCTTTTAGCCATCCTTCCCATCCTCCCAGCGGACTATCCCTTGCCCATTCTGATCGCGGTCCATGTCCCCCCGGATCGAGGCAATGGTCTCGTGCCGCTGCTTCAAGCGAGCTGCGCCCTTGCGGTGCTTGAAGCCGAGGACAAGGAAAGGGTCCTTCCGGGAACCGTCTATTTTGCGCCCCCCGACTATCACCTTCTGGTCGAGCGAGATGGCGGGCTGGCCTTGTCCTCGGATGAGCCGGTCAACTATTCTCGCCCATCGATTGACGTTCTCTTCGAAAGCGCCGCCGACGCCTATGGAGCCGGCCTGATCGGCGTCGTGCTGACGGGCGCCAACAACGACGGGGCCGCCGGACTGAGAGCCGTTATGGAAAGGGGTGGCGAGGCCTTCGTCGAATGCCCGTCAGAGGCCTATGCGTCAGCGATGCCAGAAGCCGCTCTCGCGGCCTGCGCGGGCGCAACGGCCATGAGTCTGGCGGACATCGCAAACTATCTGGTGGAACTCGAATCCGCATGACGACCCTCGACGCCCCGATAAAGGTTCTTCTTGTCGATGATCTCGAGGAAAACCTCCTCGCGCTTGAGGCTTTGCTCCAGCGCGAAGGTCTCCACCTGCTCAAGGCGAAGTCCGGAGATCAGGCGCTTGAGCTGCTCCTTGCCGAAGACGTCGCTCTCGCCCTCCTAGACGTGCAGATGCCTGGCATGGACGGCTTCCAACTGGCCGAATTCATGCGCGGCAACGCCCGGGTCCGTCATGTCCCCATCATCTTCGTCACGGCGGGCAGCGCAGAACAGCAGCGCCGGTTTCGCGGCTATGAGGCCGGCGCTGTCGATTTTATCCAGAAGCCGATCGAGCCTGATATCCTGCGAATGAAGACGGAGATCTTCATTGAACTCTATCAGCAGCGTGAGCGGATACGCCTGCAACGAGACGAATTGGACGTGCATGCGACGGCCTTGAGCGCCGCAGATCAACGCAAGAACGAGTTCCTGGCGGTCTTAGGTCATGAGCTACGCAATCCCATCATGGCCCTGAACGCAGGGCTGAAGTTGCTCGATCGCGCCGGCGAGCCAGATCAAGCCGCCGTCATCCGGGAGCGGATGGCGACCCAACTGTTCCACCTCTCGCGGCTTGTCGAGGATCTGCTTGACGTTTCGAGGATCGATCAGGGCAAGATCGCCCTGCGCCTCGAACGGGTGCAGTTAAAGACCGTGCTGGACTCCGCGATCGATACAAGCCGTCCCAGGATCGACGCGGGTGGGCATGCCTTCACGTTTGACCTACCGACGGAAACCGTATGGGTCACAGCCGACTTCACCCGCCTATCGCAGATCGTCAGCAATCTGCTGACCAACGCAGCCAAATACACCCCGTCGGGCGGGACGATCCAGCTCCGGGCGAACGCCGGGCCCGACTACGTCGAAGTCGCCGTCTCCGACACTGGCGTCGGCATTTCCAAGGATATGCAAGCTCGGGTCTTTGAGCTGTACACGCAGTTGAAGGGGCCCGACGATCGATCCAGCGAAGGCCTTGGCATCGGTCTGGCCCTGGTCCGCCAACTGGTCGATCTGCATAAGGGCGACATCCGCGTGGAAAGCGACGGTCCGGGCGCCGGCAGCTGTTTCACCATACGGTTGCCGCGTTCAGCATAGCATCGACCGTCGGAGTAGGCGCGGCTATTGCCAAACAATGCGGCAGTGGATGTCTGGGACTGGCGCACAGAAGTTCATTATCCGGAAGCAGGCGTCGCGACAGGGAGGCGACCTCAGAGGACGGGGCATGCGACAGTCTGACCTGTTCCTACAACCGAAGCCCTCAGGGAACGCCGGCCGTCTAATCGGCCCCAAGGCGCCGCTTAAGCCCAAGCTCATCTGGTCCATCCGACAACAGTTGAGTGTGGCTAGGAGATTTCGCGACCTCGCCATGTTCGACTGCGCGTTGGATTCGAAACTACGCGCCTGCGACCTGGTCCGACTTCGCGTGAGCGATGAGGCGAGAGGCGGTGTTCTCCGTCAGCGGTCGGTCGTCATCCAACAGAAGACCGGGAGACCTGTGCCCGTTGAGATCACCGAGCCTGCGCGTGATGCGATCGCTGCTCGCCTGAGTGTGCGGCGCCAGCCTGAAGACGACTGGCCGTTCCCAAGCCGGAGCCGGTGCGGCCAGCACATCGGCGCCAGGCCGTATGCTGGGCTGATAGACCGATGGCGCCGTTGATTGACCTAGAGCCCTAAGGGTACGGCGCTCACAGCCTTAGACGCACTAAGGTCTCGCTCATTCACAAGAATGACAGGCTATCTTCGCGCATGCCAGCTCCTGATCGGCCACAGGAGATTGGAGAGCATAGTCAGATATCTCGGTATCGAGGTGGATGACGCCTGGGAGATGTCAGAGCAAATCGACTTGTGACCCTAAGCCGGGCCCTGAAGCAGGCCCGGCGATGTCAGCTTTGGGTGGGAAGCGGATGTTAGTGGGCGGGCGCCGAGAGGCCGTACCCTCCTGCGGGCGCCGTCTCGGCCACCCTCGACATTCCCGCGATCATCGGTCGCCCTCTCGAGATCGCATCGCGGACCGCCGGAAGCGTGAGTGACGCGCCGTGCGCTTCCTTACTTTGCCATGCCTCTGTGATCCAAATCACCTCCGGCTCTAGCGGGTCCAAAGCAACGATGTAGCTCAAACAGCCCGGCAGTCCGCTTACACCCTCGATGAGGACTCTGACCAGCTCGTCGCGATGACCTGGCTGCGCTGTCATTTTGCCGATCAAGCCGTACATCGATGAACTTTCCATGTCCGCAGCAGACGCGCGAAGCGGTGAAGTGACGGCCAAGCCGACGCCAGCAACGACGATTTTGCGGCTGATTTCCATCGCAATACGTTAGCTGGCCGATAGATCGAGACAAGCGGATAGTTCCGCAACGGGTCGATTTCGGTCCTGGGCTTTGGCGCCGAACGCGGATGTTGGCCGTTAGGCCGGAAAGCAGTCGCCCTTGACGCCAAATCGGGGTGATTAGTGGACGTTCCTCATCGAAACAACGGGGCGTGGAACCATAGCCTCTAGAAACGACCGGTAACCGGACGGGCGTTGCCGCATTAAGGGAACGACGCCTTGTCGATCCTCCGGAGAGCCATGCCCGATCCCTATATCCTCATGCTGTTTGTGGTGGGGGCGCTGGTCGCGCTGGTGGCGTGGCTGCCGCTGGTGTTCCGGCGCGCGCCGCTTTCGCTGCCGATCGTCTGCGTCGGGCTTGGGGCCGCGCTGTTCAGCCTGCCGCAGGTGGGGTTCGATCCGCTGCCGCAGACCTATCCCGAGATCACCGAGCGGCTGACCGAGTTCGTGGTGATCATCGCCCTGATGGGGGCAGGGCTGAAGATCGACCGGATCTTCAATCCGAGGCGATGGGGCGTGACCTGGCGGTTGCTGGGCGTCACCATGATGCTGTCGATCGTGGCGATCGTGCTGCTGGGATGGACGGTCCTGGGGCTGGGCCTGGCGGGGGCGATCCTGCTGGCCGGCACGCTGTCGCCGACCGATCCTGTGCTGGCGTCGGACATCCAGGTGGCGGCGCCGGGCGAAGGGCGTGAAGACGAGGTGCGGTTCGGCCTGACGTCCGAGGCGGGGCTGAACGACGGGTTGGCGTTCCCGTTCGTGAACCTGGCCATCGCCCTGGCCCTGGTGGCGGCGGGCCAGAAGGACGACTGGTTCGTAGAGTGGCTGACCGTCAGCGTGCTGTGGGAAATCGGCGCCGGGCTGGGCATCGGCTGGGCGATCGGCTGGCTGTTCGGCTGGCTGACCTTCACCATTCCGGTCAGCACGCGACTGGCCGCGACGCGCGACGGGTTCATCGCCCTGGCGGCGACCTTCATCTCATACTCGGTGACGGAGATGCTGCACTGCTACGGCTTTCTGGCGGTGTTCATCACGGCGCTGGCGTTCCGGCACGCCGACCGGGACCACGATTTCCAAGTCGAGATGCACGACTTCATCGAGCAGATCGAGCGTATGGCGATGATGGTGGTGCTGGTGCTGTTCGGCGGGGCGCTGGCGTCGGGCCTGCTGGCGCCGCTGCGGCCGCTGGATGCGATGGTGGCGTTGGCGATCGTGCTGGTGGTGCGGCCTCTGACCGGGATGATCGGCTTCATCGGCTGGAGGCGGCCGATGCGCGAGAAGCTGATTCTGGCCTTCTTCGGGATCCGGGGCGTGGGGTCCTTCTACTATCTGGCCTATGGGCTGAACGCCGCGCCGTTCGAGAGCGACGACCGGCTGTGGGCCATCGTGGGGCTGATCTGCCTGATGTCGATCCTGCTGCACGGGATCACGGTCACGCCGGTGATGCGATGGTTTGACCGCAGCGAAGGCCGCGATCCGATGCAGAGGCGGATGGGGTGCAGGCCGAAACGTCGGGGCGAGGAACGTCAGCCTGACTTTGTGACCAAGGCCGATTGGATCAGGCACCTCAAATGTCCGCTACGGGTGGTTAGCGGTCATCGACTGGCGGTAGCCTTCGCTTAGCTTCCGAGATGAGCCACTTCACGACTTCAAGGGGGATGCTTCCTTTATCAAACGTCGCCAAGGTCATCTGACCGTTTGCGTCAGCGTAGAAAACCTCTGCCAAGGGCGCGTGTTCGATCACCCCATCCGACAGTTCGAGGAACATGCCGTCACGCTGGACATCACTGCCCATGGTCAGTTGAACGATCCAGCAGGCGACTTTGACATGCGAATACCCCAGATCGCACTAGCCTAATCGGCTGGGCCGATGTCCGCCTCGGGTGGGAAGCGGACATCGTCCCAACTTTCAATCAATGAGCTCGGTAATGCATAGCGACCGCGCCGTTACTGAAAGGCTTGGTCGAGAGCAGTTCTAGTCTGCGTGTTGCGGACAAGCCGGCGTGATAAAGGGTCGGACCGTGCCCTGCGATCCTTGGATGAACGACGAGCTTGTATTCGTCGATCAGATTCAACCGATCTAGTTCCGTCGCCAGCTTGTCGCTGCCGAGGAGCACGCCAGCCGGCGTAGCGTCCTTCAGCGCTTGCACCGCCGCATGTAAGTCGCTGCCAAGATGGTGGCTGTTTGTCCACGGGAACGTCGTACGAGTCGTTGACGCCACATACTTTGGTTTGTCTTCCAGCTTGACCGCCCACTCGCGGATCGCCGCAGGTGCATCCACCTCGCCACTAGCGACGGTAGGCCAGTATCTCTCCATCATCTCGTAGGTCACACGACCCCAGAGCATCGCGCCGTTCTCGTCCATCAAGCGGGTAAAAAAGGCGTGCGTCTCGTCGTCGGCGATGCCTTCCTGATGGTCGACGCAGCCATCTAGAGTGAGGTTGATGCTGAAGGTCAGAAGTCCCATGAGGCTAGCCTATGCGATCTTGGCTCGAGCTCAACGTCCGCAACGGGTTGGTTTGCGAAGCAGCCATCGCCCCCGAAAGAGGACCTCTGATCCACGCACGGAATGTCGTCTTTCCGGCATGGTCCGCATGACCGCTCCTGGCGCATTTGCGACTTTGTGGGTCGCCGGGTGGCTCTTCATCAATCGCTTCATCGCTCCAGTGTCGGCTGACCGCGACCCAAGGTTCCGAGCCTCGCGACCCCGCGATCGGTGCCAAGGATCTCGACGGCCTTGCCGACTGCGGGTGTGGTCGTTCCTGGGGCCAACCTTGCATAGTGCTCCATGCCCGCGCGATCTTTCACCACCACGAAGGGTGACGTCCCGACCTCGTCGTGTCGCCCCGCTTGAACTACCCGACCGCGCACAGTCTCCGCTCCCAGTTGGCGTAATGACTTCGCACCCGCCAACCGCCTTTGGTTCAGCGTTCGGATCACATCCCGCCGGATTTGCAACGTCCGAAGCTTGGTCTCCATCTGGGCATCAAGCCGGTATCGACCGCCGGTTGGTTCGGCCAATCCCAACCGCTCAAGGTGCCGTAACCGGCCTCGCGACAGCGCCGCCCACGCGTCGGTCCCGCCGACGCCATCGTCGACCAGGCCCTGCGCGTCCGCCGCCTGCACCAGCCGCCGATCAAACCCTGTGAACCGATCGGCCTCCGTCTCCTTCCAGATACGCCGCTCGGCATCGGCCCGCGACAGATCGCCCAGCCGCTCCTGCGCCACCTCCTGCGCACGGGCCCGAAACCCGTAGCCGATGTAATCACGCGGGATCACCAGATCGCGCCCGTCGGCCCGCTTGCCGCGAACGATCAGATGAGCATGGGGCTGATCGGTGTCGAAGTGACAGGTCCCGATCCACTGCAACCCCGGCTCGCCCAGATCGGCCGAGACCCGCGCCATGACCTCGCGGGTGTATCCCCGCTGATCGGCGATCCGATCCCCATGTTCCGGCGACACGATGAACCGGAAATGATGCCGGTCCGTCCCCCAGTCCCGGGTCGCCTCGGCCGCATCGACGGCGTCGTCCGTCCGGTCGAAGAACTCCGCCGGCTTCCCCTCAGCACCCGCGCCGGCCCGCGCGAGATAACTCACATGCGCCGCCAGAGCCGCCGCCCGCCCCGCGCCCTTTCCGGCGTGCCGCGACACCAGCGCCTTGACGATCACCTTCTGCCGGACGTCCAGCCGGAAGGCGCGCCCTGAACGCTTCTGCGCCGTCCTGAGCACCCCTGCACGGTCGCCATAGGCGAACAGCCGCGACGCTGCGAGCCGCTGGAACATCGCCGTCCGGACATTGATCCGGTCGCTTTTGAGGGTGGTCGGCAGACTGGCCCGACCGGCCTTGCCATCGTTCTCGCTGCGCTCATCCAAACGCGCCTGGATGCCGCTTCTGACCGACATGGCCTCGTCTCCGCAGAAACGACGACCCCCAAATCCGCCCTAACTCACCGCAAGTCGTGGAAGCGTTTCGGGGTCGTCGTAAGATGCTGAGACCCTACAACAAAACAGACACCCTCTCATCTCCTTTTATCTTGCCCTAAGACCTAAAATACGATCACCAATCTATGATCATCATACACGATCAACACCCAGCAACAGTAATCCGTCAGTAGGTGATGAGATGAGATATCCCGATTCGCCTGCCGTTGTGCGGATGCCTCCCCAGCGGCCAAACGCAGAAAACCCGCCCGGCCAAAGCCGAGCGGGTCATTCCGTCTGAGGTTTGATCTCAAGCCGCGCGGGCTCGAATGGAGACGTGTCTGAGCCCGGTCTCCATCGCCTTCTGACCCAGGTTCAGCGCCGGCCCGAACGGCCGCTGATCCGGTGACCGTGACCGATCCAGTGAATGCACCAGGGTGAGGCAGCAGGTAGGCTCAAGCGCGATCAACTCGTCGTTGGCCCGGAACGGAGCGGCCTTGCCGTGGGCGTCAAAGTCGGCCCGGGCGAGGATCAGTTTCACCCCCTTCTGCCTGGACCATTTGATCGCCAGCTTCTCGGAGCCCTTCGCCCCGGTCGTGGCCAAGGCCATGTCGGGCCATTCCTTGAGCGCCCAGTTGAGCGCGTCGAACACCCGGCCCGCATCCTCGGCCGTGTCCGCTGTCGGAGCCCCTCTGAAGGCGATCACCGGACCGCCCGGATCCGCCTCGCCTGCCCGCCGGGCCTTGATCGCCCGAATGGCCGCCTTGGCCTCCATCTGCGCCGCGGTGAGATGCGTGCCTCGTCGGCTGCCCCGCCAGGCCGTCCAGACCTCCCCGGTCGCGACCGTGTAGCTTTCGGCCGCCGCGTCCCGGATCAGCTCGGCCGCCTGGGTGGCCGCGTCTCCGGCCCGGGCCTTGGCCGTGGCTTCCTGAAGCTCGGTGTCGGCCGCTTCCGAACCGTCGAAGTCCCGGTCCAGGCTTCGCATCGTGTCGCGGGCACGGTCGGCGTCGCGTTCGATCCGCTGTGCGGCCGAGTGGAAGGCACCGATCAGGGTCTCGGCCAGGATGGTCTGGAAGTCCTCGAGTGCTGTGTCGGCGATCACGTCCAAGAGCTCGGTCATGAGTGCCCGGCCGAGTTGCGAGAGCGCGTCCTCGCTGGGATGCGGACGCTGATCGCCCAGGGAAGCGGAGAGGTCGTCGAAGGCGGAGTCGGACTTGGAGAAGACGGAGTGTGTGGAGGTGTGCATCGGGATCATCCTTGAAAGCGTCGAGCGCCCCATGCGCAACGACCCCGATTTTCGGCACATCGGGCCCCGGAAAGTCACCGGAGCGGACCGCCCTTCGCGGGCCGTGGAGGGGATAAGGCGAAGCCGTTGACTTTCCGGGTGATGTGACAAAATCGGAGGGCGTTGTGTGGGGGCATGTCGTCGTCGCCCTTCGCGACGACGACCCCGTTCGGCGCCGTCGCGCCGATACGAACAGACGGGCATCGATCTTCATGTCTGTCGTCGGCGGCGAGCCGCCGCGTCGCGCGATCGGGGATCAGTCGGTCCAGCCGCTGGGCCGCCACCCGCTGAGAAAGGCTTCGACGGCGACCTGCACGGGGCCGCTGATATCGCGCTGGCCCGCCTCCATCGCGAGGAACCGCGCCGCCATCTTCTCCGGCGTACCTGCAAGCCGGAGAGCGCGCGCCATGGTCAGCGCATCCCACCCGAGGATCTGGCGGGCGAGTTTCAGTTCGGCGGCGGGCGTAGCCATCAGGAGTCCGTACGGTCAGTCGTCATCAGCATGGTGTCGGGGGAGGGCCCGCCAAAAAAAAGAGAGGCGGCGACCTCATCAAGGTCGCCGCCCATCGCCAGGCTAGATCGGAAACCCGACGCCGTCATGACGTCCGTCGGTCAGCAGGGACATCTCTTTCAAAAAGAACCGCCCGGAGCGCGACCGCTCCGGGCGAAGAGGAGGGCACAGGTCCGTCGATCAGAACGGGATGTCGTCGTTGAGATCGTAGCCGCCGGCCGGCTCCTGCACCGAGGGCGCGGGTCCGGCCTCCTCGGACGAAGTCCGATCCCGCCGGTTCTTCAGGCGGATGTCGGCCACGATCAGGCGCAGGTCGTAGTGTTCGACCCCGTCCTTGCCGGTCCAGGTGTCGTTCTCGACATGGCCCTGGATGACGACCCGGCTCCCCTTACGGGCGAACGGCTCGATGTATTTCTCGGCGGTCGCCTCGTTGAAGCAGACGCAGTTGAAGCCGGTGGTGCGTTCGCCGGGCGTGCCGTCGGCGCGTCGGAACCGGGTGGTCTCCATCACGCGGAAGCTCGCGCGTTTCTTGCCCGAACCCTGGGCGGAGAGGATGGACGGATCGGCGGCCAGATAGCCTTCGAGGGTGAGGGATTGCATGTCAGTCTCCTGAAAATGAAAGGTGAAGGGGAGGGAGTCAGGCGGCGGCGCGGTCGTCGAGGCCTGTGTCGGTCTCGCGGTCTTCGGCCCAGTCGAGGACGGTGAGCCGGTTGATGACCAGCTCCTTGGCGGTGCGCTCGGCCCCGTCCCGCGCCTTGTAGGACGTGTCGATGAAGGCCCCGATCACGACCGCCTCGCACCCCTGCGCTAGGCCGCGCGCGATGACCTTCTCGTTCAGGCCCTTGGACCAGCTAACGCAGTTGACGCCGACGAGCCGGTCCTTGCCGGCGCTATCCACGCCGCGTTTCTCGATCAGACGGAACACCGCCTTGGCGAAGTCCTCGCTGATCTGGGGGTCGGCCGCCAGTCGGCCGGTGAACACCATGGTCTGCATGTCAGTCTCCTGTTGATCCGAAGCGCCGAGAGAGCTGATCTCCCTCATCCCGCCTCACCCGAGACCTCCCTTCCTCCCGACCTCCTCCTGACCGGGCGGGGCCTTCGCCCCGCCCGGCAATCTCACGCCGCCGCGCCGTCGAGGACGGTCTGCACCGGATGGCGACGCAGAACCGCCTCCAGCACCTCCGGCCGATCCACCGGGACGAACACCCGGGGCGTGAAGGCGATGATCTCGACAAAACAGCCCAGGGCCACGAGCGCGTCCCGGTCGGTCCGGCCACCCACCACCTCGATGCGCCACCGGTCCATCACGCGCGCCCGCTTGAGCCAGAGCCCGCCCTCCAGCGACAGCTGGACACTCCGATCGAGCAGAGCGGCGAGGGTTTGCGCCCCGTCCGCCCATGCTGCCCCAACATCGGTCAAACCCAGCGCCGCCTTCAGGGTCCGGGCCTGGACGGGGTCAAGCACCCGTCCCAGCCACCGCCGCCCGTCGGGCGCGCGGACACGCCGGACGGAGCAGCCGCGCGCCGGCAAACGGCCCCAGATCGGCAACAACAGGCCGGTCGCCAGGGTCAGTTCGCGCGTTCGCCAAGGGTCGGTCCCAGCCACCTCTTCATCCCAGACCCGCCGCCAGTCGGCGACCGCCGCCGGCTTCCAGGCGGATTCCTCAAAGGCCTTCTGCGGCATCGTCTGACGGTCGTCCGGTCGAACCAGCCGGACGGCGCTAACCAGCCTATCTTCGTCCGTCGCCGTGGTCAGACCGAGCTCCGCGATCGCCGCCCGTCCCGACTTCTCGTTGACGACCAGCTGGTGCGCGATGTCCTCGGCCCGGCCGAGCGCGTCCTTCGAGCTCAGGAGCTCGCGCCGGACCTTGAGCGAGAAGGTCACCAAAGCGGTCTCCGCTCCGGTCGAGACGTCGGTGCGGATCACCTCCTGATCTAGCACGTCGAGCTCTTGGGCCTCGATGTCCTCCAGGCCTCGGTCCAGATCGCCCGAGGCGGCGGCGCGTTCGAGGATGCCCGACAAGATGCGGTCGAAGTCCGCGAAGAGGGCGTTCTGGTCGGCGATGCGCAGGGCCAGCAGCCGGTTCAGGAAGGTGTGGATCGGCGGCAGGTCGTCGGACGGCTTCAGCCCGCCGTCGGCGTTCAGCAACTTCAGGCCCGTCTTGGCCATGAAGGTCTCCAGCGTCATGGACGCCAGCTCCCCGAAGGCGAGGGCACCGTAGAAGACCAGCAGGGCGCGCCGCGCCCATGGGCTCTCCAGATTGTCCTCGGCCCGAAACAGACCGGCCCCGGCCGTGCGGCGCTCGCCGCGCGTCAGCGCCCCCAGGGAATCCAACCGCCTGGCAATTGTGGACGTGAACCGCTTCTCGCCCTGAATGTCGGTAGTGACCGGCCGGAACAGCGGCGCCGACGCCTGATGGGTCCGGTGGCTGCGGCCCAGCCCCTGGATGGCGGCGTCGGCCCGCCAGCCCGGCTCGACCAGATAGTGGACGCGCCGTTGCTGGTTCCCGGCCGACAGATCGGCGTGATAGCTGCGGCCCGTACCACCGGCATCCGAGAAGATCAGAACCCGCTTCCGCCCCGACATGAAGGCGTCGGTCTCGGCGCGGGCCGCGGAGCCCCCGCGCCGCTCGACCACCCGTCGACCGTCCCGCACCACCACGCGTCGCGACCGTCCGGTGATCTCCGAGACGGCATCGGTGCCGAAGGCTTCCAGCAAGGCGTCAAGCACGCCCGGCACGGCGGGCAGACAGGCCATCCGCTCGATCAGAGCCTCGCGGCGCGCGAGCGCCTCCTGGCTGACGGCCGGACGCCCGTCGTCCATCACGGGGACCATGGTCACATTGCCGTCCTTGTCCTCGATCGCCTCCATCAGATGGACCGGGAAAGCCTCGCGCAGATAGTCGAGGACGTATTCGCGCGGCGTCAGGTCGATCGACAGGTTGTTCCACTCCTCGGGCGGGATGGAGGCCAGCCGCCGCTCCATCACCGCCTCGTTGGTCGAGACGATCTGGACCACGGCCGACCGGTTGGACGCGAGGTCATCCCGGATCGAAGCAACCAGGCTCGGGGCCTTTAACCCTGCCAGCAGGTGGCCGAAGAAGCGAAGCTTCGCACCCTCGAAGGCGGAATGGATCGCAGACGCCGCCTGACCGCTCTTGGGCTTGCCCTCGTCGTCACTGAGACCCGTGGCCTTCAAGGCCTCGGCCAGATTGGCGTGGATCAGCTGGAAGGCGTCGGCCCAGGCATCCCAGATATCGATGTCGTCAGACGTGAGCGGATGAACGAGCGGCTCGTACTCGACGCCCTCGAACGACAGGCTTCGCGCCACATAGAGACCGAGTGCCTTCAGTTCGCGCGCGACCAACTCCATGGCCGCGACCCCGCCCCGCTCCATCGCCTCCAGGAAGTCGGCGCGCGACATGAAGGGGGCCTCGGGCCCGCCCCACAGTCCGAGGCGGGCGGCATAGGCTAAATTCTCCGCCGTGGTCGCCCCCGTGGCGGAGACGTAGAGCACCCGGGCGTCGGGCAGCCGGTTCTGAAGCGCCAGGCCCGCCATGCCCTGAAGCGAGGCCTTCTTGGTCCCGCGTGCGCCCCTGCCAGCCCCGGCGGCATTGGCCATCGCATGGGCCTCGTCGAAGGCGATCACCCCGTCGAAGTCGTCGCCCAGCCAGGCGACGATCTGGTCGAGCCGAGATGGCCGGTCACCGCGGGCCGGTTGGCGCAGGGTGGCATAGGTGGTGAACAGAACCCCGCGGTCCAGCCGGATCGCCTCGCCCTGTTTCCAGCTCGACAGGGGTACGATGTCATGGGCCCCGCCGCCGAGCGCCGCCCAGTCGCGGCGGGCGTCCTCCAGCAGGGCGTCGTTTCGGGACAGCCACAGCGCCGGAACCCGGCCCTGGGCCATGTTGTCGGCGATGACCGCCGCGATCTGGCGGCCCTTGCCGCAGCCGGTCCCGTCGCCGAGGAAGAAGCCGCGCCGGAATCGGATCGCGTCTTCCTGGTCATCGCGCAGCAGGGTGACGTCGTGCTGCGCGTCTCCCAGCCGGAAACGTCCGGGAAGATGGGCGGCATGCGCCTCGCCGGCATAGATGACCGTCTCGGTCTGGGCGTCGGAGATCCGGCCCTCGTCCCGCATCACGGGAGACAGCATCGGCCGATAGGTCGGCGCCGGTGGCGCGACCGAGGCCATCGGTCCGGACTCGACCAGCGGCGATGGATGCGGACGGGGATCAGGCAGATCGAGCCGCGCGAGGCTGTGGGCCTGGTAGAGACCGACGTCTCGGCCTTCACCTTTCCAGGGACCTACCTCGTAGGCCAATGGCGTCGCGCCCGCGAGGAAGGCGAGGCGGCCAGAGGGCAGGGCGAGGCCGCGTTCGCGCGGTCCGACCAGAGATCCCAGAGACAGCTGCAGTCGTGCACGTGGCTTCGCGCCGACGCGCGCAGGAAGGGCTGCGATCACCTTGGCCGCACCCTTCAGGTCGTCTGCACTCAGCACCGCCGGGACCTCGGTCGTCTCGGCGGAACGATCGACGACGAGGAGCCCGGTCTCGACCGAGGTCCCGTGCTTGGCGAAGGCGCCGGTCGGCAAAGTGATGCGGGCAATGATCGCGCCCACGGCACCCAGACGCCGCAGCAAGCCGTCGTTCGTCAGCGCGGTCACCGGCACGATCGCGGCTAGACGGCCATGATCGGCCAGGGCCCTCACGGACGCCAGCAGATGGTCGGCGAGGTCCGAGAAGGGGGGATTGGTCACCACAACGTCGAAGCCGCCCGCGCCCCGGCTCAGGTTGTGGATATGGCGCGCGTCGTGGCGTGTCCGCTCCGCCGAAGGGAACAGCCCGTCCAGCAGGTCTGCGCGCCCTGCCGCGATCTCATTGAGCGCGAGCGCACCGCCGCAGGCTTCGGCGACGATGGCCAGCAGCCCGGAGCCTGCGGAAGGCTCAAGGACGCGGTCTCCGGGCCGGACCTGGGCGGCCAGGACGACGAGGGCAGCCAGCTGCGGCGGCGTCGAGAACTGGTCGAGCGCGACCTGTTCCTCACTCCGGCGCGTATGGGTCAGGCCGAGTGCAGAGACCGAAGCCAGGAGCGCGGCGATCTCCGCCGGCGCATCCTCCAACCGCGCGACCTGGGGCGCGAGACGCCGGATCTGCAATACGGTCGCTGCTTCTATCGCGTCATAGGCGTCGCGCCAGACCCAGGCCCCCTCGGCGTCCGAGGCCCCGAAGGCGGTGGTCATCACCTGGGCGATCAGCCGCCGGTCGAGCGGACGGGAGCGCGCCAGATGGGCCGCGAGGGCGCGAGCGGCGGCCAGGACATTGGCCCCGGCATCCGCGCTGGCGGCGTCGGCGAACAAGCTGAGGGTAGCGGTTGGCGAGGTGGAGGACGTGCGGATGGAAGGCATGGCGTGGGTTCCGGCCGCCTGGAGCGGAGGGCGCCTCCCTCTCGGTCCTCCAGGCTCGCCCCGCTCCGCCCTTCCTCCGCCTCCCGACCCTCGGAACAGCGCAACGCCGCCCCGGCTGAAGCCGGGACGGCGCGTGGTCATGATCGCGAAGGCTCAGGCCGCCGCCGGGGCGAGCGCGGCCTCGCCCGCCGGGGTGACCACGAATGCTCCGGCCCCATCGTCCGGCGCGTCGTCCAGTTCGTCCTCCGGATCGGCCTCGTCCTCCACGTCAGAGACCTCCGGGTCGTCGGACGCCGCCCATGACAGGCCGATCGGCGCCCAGGACCGCGACGCCGCCTGTTCGGCGACCCAATCGACCAGCTCGGTCTTCTTGAGCGACGTGGCGCGCAGGTCCTCAGCCCCCATGTCGGTCAGCATCGCGAGCAACAAGGGTTTGGAGTGGGACTGAAGGAAGGGCGCGTCGGGGGTCCAGTGGAGCGTAATGTCCGCGCCGCACAGGGCGGCGAGCTCGGCCGCTTCCGAGCGGGCGCGGCGGCGGATCAGGCTGGTGCGCTCTTCGCGCACGTCCAGACTGATCGCCGTCAGTTCGGCCAGCAGGGCCATCTTCTCGCCGTGGGGCAAGCCGTGGATCCAGGCGATGACCGTCTCGCCGGACGTCTCCCAGGTCGCCCGGCGCTGATCGAGCCTTTGGCGCACCTCGCCGTCCAGGGTCTCGATCACCCGGCCACCCGGCGGATTGAAGCCAGTCGCCAGGATGGCGAGCGCCGAGTCCGAGCGCGCGACATGGGTGCGCAGCACCAGCAGGGTGAACAGGCGCGCGATCAGGGCCACCAACGCCGCGCCGGGGTCATCCGCAAGAGCCCGCATCAAGCCGCGCGTGGCCACATCCGTGCGGACGGCGTGCAGGGCGTGATTGACGCCATCGGTGTCGGGCTCGGGAGCCTCGACCTCAGGCGGGACATAGGCCGGCGGCGCGACGGGGCGTGTCGGCGCCTCGCCATCGACCGTGTCGTCCGCCTCAACCTCGGGCTCCTCGGGCGTGTAGCACCTGACCTCGACGCCCATGGGCGAAGCCGGGGACATCACCATGGTCGTCACAACCCGTCCGCCAGAGCCGGTCTGATCGACTTCGATTTTGGCGCGGATCATGGCCACGAGGGCGGCGTCAGCGCCCTCCGGATCAGACGCTTCGGCCAAGGCCAGCCCTGCTGCCTCGGCGCGTTCACGCCAGACGTCGCGCTGGGCGCGATAGCGCGCCATCTCCTCGTCGTTCAGGACGCCGCCGTAGACATAGCCGAGCGCCTCCAGGTCCTCTGGGAGCTCGGGCTCCTGACCGGCCGTCACGTGAACCGCGATGCCCTCGGCCTCGAACACGGCGGCGAGGCTGCGGGCCCGCCTTAGCCAAGCCTCGGTCAACACGTCCGGATCCAGCAGGACCGGCGCCAGCTCCCCGAACAGATCGGCCTCGGTGCGACCGCCGGCCGCCGCATAGGCGGCTGCCCCGACCAGGGCGCAGCGTCGATCGTGCGGCGTGACCCGCGAGGCGTCTAGGCGCTCGACGATGCGCCAGTCCTGAAACCCGTGGCCCGACAGCGCGACCTCAGCGATCTCGGCCTGTTCTTCGGCGTTCGGCAACCGCGCCAGGAGGCGAGCCTGTTTCAAGGTCATCCGCCCGGCCTTGAGCGCGCTAGTCGCGACCGGGGGCAGGGCAGCGAGAGCCGCCAGCCGCTTGATCTCGATCTCGGCATAGCCGAGGGCGCGGGCGATGACCGGTACGGTCAACCTGGTCTTGAGCATCCGACCGATGGCGACGATGACGTCGGCGACGTGGACGGGGGCGGCGGTGTTGGTCAGCAGCAGAGCAGCGGCCTGCCGCGCCGGATCTGTCTCGACATAGACGGTGACGGGGTAGTCCTCGTCGATGGCACCGGCTTCGCGCAGCAGATCCAGCGCCAGACGCCGGCGACGACCGTCCAGGGCCATCCAGGGCTGTTCCTTCTTGCCGCGGCCCGGGCGTACGGTCAGGCGCTGCAGTTGTCCGGCCGCCCGGATCGTGGCGGCCAGGGTCGGGATGTCATCATCCGACGGCTCGTTGAAGCGCAGATTCTCGGGCGCGATGCCGAGGTCGCCGAGGCGGATGGTGCGTTCGTCGCGGTCGACGACGACAGCGGGCGTGTCGTCGAGCGAGGTGATGACGGGAACGAGGTCGGTCATGAGGGATCTCCCGCCGGGCGACGGGGCCGATCCCCGCCGCTCCGGCGCCCCTCAGCGCCCTCCCTCCGCCTTTGCCTGCGCCATCGCGACCGCGTTCCAGTCGTCGAAGGGGGCGTCGGGCCAGACCACCTGCGCGATGATCCCGAGATCGACGAGCCGCCGATACAGCCGCCAGGCCCGATCCTGACCGACCACCCCGCGATCGGCGGCGATCAGCACCCGCCGCACGCAGGACGGCGGTGTCCAGCACGCCAGGTTGTTCGCCGCCAAGAGCGCCCAGCCGGGCAACTGGAAGCGCTCGATGGCCGAAAGGGTGGTGATCACGCCTTCGCCCACCAGTATCTCTCGGTCGGGTGGCCAGAGGCGGACAGCGGCCCCGGGCGGTACGTGGCCCACGGCCTTGCGAGACACCCGAAGTTCGGTCGCGCGACGACCGTTCAGATGCAGATAGGTGAGTTCGACGCCGGTCAGCCGGTCAGCGCCGTCGCTGATCCGGGCGATGAGGGCAGGGCGGTGGGCACTTCCTGGCCGATACACGGACGCCGGCGCACGTGAATGGTGGCGAAGGTTCGACGACGCTATCCCGCCGGTCACTGACCGAGACCGGATGTGTCGTGCCGCCGCGCTGGTCACGCCGATGGGCACCGCGCTCTCCCAGAGGTGGGCGGCGGCTTGAAGCCGGGCCAGACGATCGGGCCTGGGCCAGGTCGAACCGGCATGGCCACCGCCCGTCAACCGCCCGCCGTCGTCAATGAAGCCGCGTCGGCGCAGATCGTCGCGCATGGCGCGCCAATCGGTGGCCCCGAAGCCGTGAATAACGAGCCGCCCGTCCGTAAGCAGCAGTGAGACGGAGCGGTCATGGCCGCTGTGACCAGGGGCCGGCACATTGGCGCGATGGCCACCCTGATAAAGATCGCCGCCCAGGGCGGTGACGATGGCGTGCAAGGTCATGGCGCGCTCAGATCAGACCAAGGCTACGAAAGCTCGCCGTGCCTTCCCGCCCGACGATGACGTGATCATGCACCTGAAGGCCGAACACCTTGGCCGCCTCGATGATCTGGCGCGTCACCGAAATGTCGGCCTGAGAGGGCGAGGGGTCGCCCGAGGGATGGTTGTGGACCAGAATGAGCGCCGACGCCGAAAGCTCCAGCGCCCGCCGTATGACCTCGCGGGGATAGACGGGCGCGTGGTCGACGGACCCGTCTGCGACCAGCTCGTCGCGCATCAGGATGTTGCGCCGGTCGAGGAAGAGGGCGCGGAACTGTTCCCGGGGCAGATGGGCCAGGGCGATCCGAGCATAGTCGAGAAGTG
>Ga0187844_10000536_pt1 | contig 29736 bp, 23 predicted proteins | sample SpaLakP09_SKY_50_FD_134517 | JGI IMG/M metagenome (GOLD analysis project Ga0187844, IMG submission 134517) | Oligotrophic lake water microbial communities from Sparkling Lake, Wisconsin, USA - SP09_SKY_50 | ecosystem: Environmental > Aquatic > Freshwater > Lake | place: USA: Sparkling Lake... | reverse complement strand
GCTGCTGGCCGAAGTGAAAAAGGGCATGAACATCCAGCGCTACAAAGGCCTGGGCGAAATGAACCCGGAACAACTGTGGGAAACCACCATGGACCCGAACGTGCGCCGCCTGCTGAAGGTACGTATCGAGGACGTGATGGGTGCCGACGACGTGTTCACCACCCTGATGGGCGACGACGTGGAACCCCGCCGCGCCTTTATCGAAGGCAATGCGTTGATTGCGCGGAATATTGATGTGTAAGATGTCGGTTGCCACTAAAAGTGAAAACTGTGTCAGGTTAGTGAAAAGCTACTGATTCAGTTAATGAAAAAGCCACCGAGAACGGTGGCTTTTTTTTGGTCAATCCGTTCATAAATGACATTGCAGTATAATGACTGCTGTTTTATTGAAAAATAGCTATCGAGGTATCTAGTAAACTAGGGGCGATTCACCCAGCAAGACAGATATAACCCTAATCTGGAAAGTATTGGAAATACATAAAAGTAATTTCGGTGCGACAGCAATAAAGCTAGTATTGCACAGGCAGACCGTTACTCAAACAAGGTGATATTTAATTAGGCACTGAAAATGAGAAATTTGACTTCTGAAAACAAAGAGATTTATTTTCACTACAAGCCATTAAGAAATAAACTTAGAAATATTGATTTAGTACAGCTATTTATTACTGTATGGCATTGCTCAAATCACATAGAGTACAACCACCCCTTACCAACTTCATTTGTGCGATTCGGGACAACACTGCACAGAATGGTCCACATATGGGACCTACTCACTATAATTAAAGAGGGTGCAATAAACTCCAACACCTCAAGAGAACGGAAATTAATTGACTGGTCTAATTTTTCTTCAATTCTAAAGGAAATTCAAAAATTAAAAGAAAAAATATCACAAATTAGCTTACCTAAAGAGTTGATATGGAATGAATTGCAGCGCATAGCAAGCTTTCAATTTCCATGGCAAAATGTATATGACGTAAACACAATAATGCGATATTACCACATCTACAACAATGACAATTTAAGAAAGATTATTAAAAGTAAAATTGGCATTGAGCTTGATGATTTTATTGCCATGGGCGTATCTATAAGTGGGCACTTCCTGAATACACCTTTCATTGATACGAAAGGCTTTAAATTTTACCAGCTAGAATCACCAGACGCTTCTGAGAAATTCTTCTCTTTTTTAGGCTCCAATCTAAATTAATTCAAAGACAAGTGCATAGCCAGTCACTGTTTAGATGATAGCTGGGCTTATAATTACAATCCGATTGTAGAAAAACCACTTGTTGCATTAGATGAAAAATCACCTTCTGTGTATTTTTGCCCTGCATCATTTTTAATTATTAGAGCAATAACGCAGGGCATTTACTACCGCATATACAATGTCAAAAATTTTGACAACTCATTTGGCACTGGGTTTGAGAAATATATTGGTCTTGTTATTGAAAGATCAATTAGCTCCGAATTATTTCATCTGGAAAAGCCAAAGCAATACATGGTAGATGGCAGTCCTCATCATGGTGCCGATTGGATTCTTTCAGATAAAACTGCAAATTTATTTATTGAGTGCAAAACAAAAAGACTTAATTTAAATGCAAAAACTGAACTGAGTGGCAATGCACTTAAGGGGCAATTAACAAAACTTTCTGACGCCGTGATTCAGCTATATAAAAATATATCAGAGGCATTACTAGGAATAACAAACTGGATAAATAACGACTTGCCAATATACCCACTTGTAATTACATTGGAAGATTGGTACTTAATTAGTTTGAGCTCGTCTAATTTGTTGAATGAATTAGTGCTGGAAGGATTATCTCGAGAAGGGCTTGATGTGGAAATTATTAAAGATATGCCATTTTCTATCATGTCGGCCAGTGAAGCTGAATCAATATTCCAAGTCATTGGCAATGTCTCAATAGATAGCTTTTTTCAGCACAAGAAGACTGACAAATACAGTCGATACTTACTCAAGCCCTTGGCTATAGAGTTATTTGGTGTAGAGATGAGAAAGATTAATCCATGCATATTCCGTTCTGAATTTTCGTCCTTAATGGAAAATAGAATAGAATTTTGGAATAATTAGTAAAATTTAAATAAACTACGAAATATACTTTCTACCCATAAAGCTGGTTTAATGACAGAATGCTAATCTGCTAATAGCAGTCGAAATATAACAATGGCATTTACGACCATTTGGGCCGGATAATAGTCATCCGTATATTCCCCCCTTCATCCCCAGCACCTGCCTACACCTCGGATAGTTGTGGCCCCCCCAGAAATCCGGCCGGCCTGCTTTGCCGTTTACATGGCGCATGGGTATGCCGCAGCTGGGGCAGGTGGGGGTGGTGTAATCGCCTTGGGTGGCAAATTCCAGTAGCTGTTGTTTTGCATCAGCAGGCAGGCGCTCGATCATGGTCAGCATCGTGGCACCGTCGATCAGGGAAATGCGGTTGCTACGTGTAGGTTTGCAGAGTTCGTGAAAAACGCGACCCTTGATTTCTAAGGCTTTTTTCACCTTCGTGCAAATTCCAGGGCCCCCCAAATTTGCGGATTTCGTGAAAAAATCCTACTAAATTTGCACTCTTCTTGAAAATTTTGTCGCAATCTCTTGCAAATCAAGCACTTACGATCGTCGAATTGATGAACTCTTGGTAGCCATTCTACCAGAGGTTTTGGCCGGGCCCAGGACAGGCCAAGTGCAGGCGGCTCCGAACGGCCCAGCCGGACCCGCCGCGTTCGCATGGTTCATTGGTGGTACCTCTTTGCTAGGAATCTTCACGGGTCGCACGCTCGAAAAGTTCGAGCACCTCGTACATGAGCTTGGCGATGTCTGGGAGCTTGGTAGTGGCGATTGCGTGGTGGCGGTCCGCCATATGCAGGACGCATTCCAAGACTTTATCTGAATGACGGATGAGAGCCACCAAATAGCCCCCTGACGGGCCACTTTCCCCAGAGATCCAGCTCTTCACGCTCCGTTCGCTCGCACCTGTCCACCCCATCACGGTCTTGATGGCGCGATGGGATTGTCCGAGCTCCTTTTGCAACGCGACCGCTATTTCCAGGGCATAGCTCGGATCGGCGCCACCGGTCGACTCCATGGGCAGAACTCTGCCCATTTCCGGTAGAACTCTGCCCATTTTAGGCAACATATTCCCGATTCCTCCCGCTAGATTGAGAAATGGAACCACCACGCCGGCAATCGACTCGCCGATGTCCGGCGCCTGGCCCACCATCCGTTGAACCGGCCAGCAAAGCAGGAGCTCGTCGATGAACCACTTGTCGAGCAGCGGTACAGCAAGGACGCAATACCCCTACCCTGTCAGGGCAGCGGCATACGTCCGCATGTCGACCGAGCACCAGCAGTACTCCACAGAAAACCAGGCTGCCGCCCTGTTCCTGTACGCACAGCAACGCAACATTGAGATTGTCCGCACTTACGCCGACGAGGGGAAAAGTGGCTTGCGCCTGGATGGCCGTGATGCGCTGAAAAACCTACTCGAAGATGTCGAATCGGGGGAAGCCGACTATTCCACCATCCTGGTCTACGACGTGAGCCGCTGGGGGCGTTTTCAAGATCCGGATGAAAGCGCCAGTTATGAAATCCGCTGCAAGCATGCCGGTGTGTCCGTCCAATACTGCGCGGAGCAGTTCGTCAACGACGGCAGTCCGGTGTCGAGCATCATCAAGAGCGTCAAACGCACCATGGCTGGCGAATACAGCCGTGAGCTATCAGTGAAGGTGTTTGCCGGCCAGGCACGCTTGATCGAGCGGGGCTATCGACAGGGTGGACCTGCAGGCTATGGCTTGCGCCGGCAGTTGGTCGATCACACCGGGGCCCCCAAAGCCCTGCTGACACGAGGAGAGCACAAGAGCATTCAGACGGACCGGATCATCCTGATCCCCGGCCCAGATGAAGAAGTGGCCATCGTTGGGGAAATTTACCGCACCTTTGTGGAGGAAGGGCGTAGCGAGCGTGAAATCGCCGGCATGTTGAACCAGCGTGGAATCACGACTGACCTGGGGCGGGCGTGGACACGCGGCACGGTGCATCAGGTGCTGATCAATGAAAAATACATCGGCAACAACGTCTGGAACCACGGCTCCTTCAAGCTGAAAAACCAACGTGTGCGTAACAATCCGGATCAGTGGGTACGGGCCGATGGGGCCTTTGAACCCATCGTCAATAAAACGCTGTTCGATGCGGCCCAGGCCATCATCCTGTCTCGATCGTATCGGCTTTCTGACGAAGAAATGTTGGATGCGCTGCGCAAGCTGCACAGGCAGCAGGGGTACCTGTCCGGCCTGGTGATCGACGAGGCAGAAGATTGCCCCTCCAGCAGCGCCTACCAGGGCCGGTTCGGCAGCCTGCTGCGGAGCTATGCCCTGATCGGCTATACCCCAGATCGGGATTACAGCTACATCGAGATCAATCGCAGCTTGCGGGAGCGTTATCCCCATCTGGTCGAGGAAACCATCGAGCAAATCGAGTCTATGGGAGGGAGGGTTACGCAAGATCCTGAAACCGACCTGCTCACCATCAACGAGGAATTCACCGCCTCGCTAGTGCTCAGCCGTTGCCGGGAAACCCAGGCGGGCTCGAGCCGCTGGATCATTCGCTTCGACACCGGCTTATTTCCCGACATCACGGTAGCCGTACGGATGTCTCCGGATGGCACACAGGCGTTGGATTACTACCTGTTGCCGGCGATCGATATGACCCTGTCTAAGCTGACCTTGGCACAGCAAAACGAAGCTGGGTTGGAGATCTACCGGTTCGACACGCTGGATCCGCTGTTTGCGCTGGCGCGACGCACCTCTTTGCGGGAGATGCTGTCATGACACTCCTGTCACCTGCCCTGCACCATGTCAACGGCGAATCGGAGATCCGCCTCATCGAGCTTGACCGGATCCGGGTGCTCAACCCGCGCGCTCGCAACAAGAAGATTTTTGCCCGCCTGGTGGAGAACATTGCCACCCTTGGCCTGAAACGTCCCATCACCGTTGCAGAAAGGAGCACCGACGAGATGGGTCAACGGTATGACCTGATCTGCGGGCAGGGGCGCTATGAGGCCTACCAGATGCTGGGCGAGAAAGAGATTCCCTGTGTCGTGGTAGAGGCCTCCGAAGTCGACCGTTACCTGATCAGCCTGGTGGAAAACCTGGCCCGGCGTAAGCATTCCAACCATGACTTGCTGGATGCCGTCCGGATACTGGAAGACCGGGGCTATAACAACGCGCAGATCGCGCAAAAGACCGGTCTGGACCCGAGTTACATCAATACCATCATCTATCTGTTGCGCCAGGGGGAAGAACGGTTGATTGGCGCAGTCGAGAGCGGCTTGCTGTCGATTTCTCTGGCGGCTGAAATTGCGCGATCGGGCGATGCCGAAATCCAAACAGCCATGATGCGGGCCTACGAGTCTGGCCTGCTCAAGGGGGATCAGCTGATGCGGGTCCGGCGGCTGATCATGCAACGTAACGCGTTCGGCAAGGGCTATCGAAGAGGCTGGCACCGTCGCGGCGATAAGAATGTCACCCCGCAGAAGCTACTGAAGACCTACCAGGCGGAGGTTCGTCGGCAAAAACTGATGGTCAAAAAGTCAGAGATCAACGACCAACGCCTCCTTTTCGTCACCACGGCCTTGCGCCGCCTGATGGCTGACGAGCATTTCCTGACCCTGCTCCGGGCAGAGAATATTCAAGACATGCCACAACCCTTGGCGGAACGGGTACGTGGAGGGGGGCATGCATGACACAGGTTCGCATGGGTTTCGAAGCCGAAACCATCAGGGTGCCACTTCAGAATATCTTGCCGACGCGCCTGGTCAGCCAGGACGCGTTGAAGTCGGTCAAGTACCAAGCCATTCTGGCCTCTATCCGTGAGCTTGGCATTGTCGAGCCGCTTGCCGTGCACCCGGAAAAGCGGGTCAACGGGGATACCCAGCATTTCATCCTGCTGGATGGCCATTTACGGCTCGAGGCCTTGAAAGAGCTGGGGGATGAGGAGGCCGTCTGCCTGGTTTCAACCGACGATGAAGGATTCACCTACAACCGCCAGATCAACCGGATCAGTGCCATCCAGGAGCACAAGATGATCCTGGCGGCGATCAAGAAAGGGGTGCCGGCCGAACGTATTGCGCAGGTGCTCAATGTTAACGTGGACCGCATCCATGAGCGTCAGCATCTATTGGACGGAATCGCCCCGGAAGTGGTGGAGCTGCTCAAAGATCGCATGATCGGTCAGCATGTGTTTCGAGTTCTGCGCAAAATGAAGCCCATGCGACAGATCGAGGCGGCCGAGATGATGCTCTCGGCCAACCGGTACACCCAAAGCTATATCGACATGATCCTGGTCGCGACCCGACCGGAGCAGTTGGTTGACAAGAAAAAGACCAAGCACACAGAGGTCACGCCGGAAGACATCGCGCACATGGAACGTGAGATGGAAAAGCTCCACCATGATTATCAGCTAGTGGAGGAGACGCTGGGTGAAACCATGCTGGTGCTGGTCGTAGCGAAAGGCTACATCTCACGGCTAATGCGCAATGAGGCTATTTCGGGTTACCTCAAGCGCCATCACAAAGATTTGTCGGAAGAACTCACGTCGGTTATGGAAGCTGTTACTACAGATACACGGGATCAAGAGCGCGAGTAAGGACGTTTACCCCATGATGCCGCTTCCGACGTTTAACCATCAAACCAGCTTCACGATACAGCCGTAGTCCCGTTTTTTGTGGTTGACCCTGATACCTTCCCGATGCAGAAGGATATGCAGGCGGCGATAACCAACCCGGCGTCGCTCCTGAGCCAACTCAATTAGCCGGGTCTTCAACTGTGTGTGCCCTCTGACGTCTTTGCCTGATAGGTATGGACGCTGCGCGACAACCCCACCAGCCGGCAGGCCCGTCGCTCCGAGATAGCGGTTATCTCGCGCATCCGCTGCACCGCCTCACGCTTCTGCTGTGGGGTTAACGCTTTACGCCGAGTGCCACTTTAAGTGCCTCGGCATCTAATGGCCTCCCTCAGCCAGCAAGCGCTTCAGTCGCTTGGCGTCAGAAACATCCATGCCGCCGAACTTGGCGCGCCAAGTGTAGAACGAGGCGTCGCTAAAGCCATGCTGGCGGCACAACTCCTTCACCGGCACGCCAGCCTCGGCCTGCTTCAGAAACCCAATGATCTGCTCTTCCGTAAATCGCTTCTTCAAGTTCGTTCTCCCTGTGTAAAACGAACTTTACTAAGTTTCAGGTGGCTCTGTTTATGGGGAGCAGGTCAGAACGAGCATAGCAATGCCAATGGCAACCTTGGTACACTGGATGCATTCGCCTTAGTCTGTTCTAACCATCCCCCATGGATGCACGGCGTCATGAGCAACTGCTAGCAAGCCATATACTCATCCATCAGTTGGGCTTTCACAATGTCATGCCAAGCCCGCCATGAAATTTGTAGCTAATTCGGCGGATGGAATTGAGGATGAACTGGATCTTGGACGTTAATACGATCTTTGTATTCTCACCATCTGGCCAAGTGTAGGGAACTAATAAAATTTTGTACTCGATGTATAAGCCGGATAGAGAATTATGCGAGGGAGCAGTTTGTGTCTATTAAGCTTGTCGAACATTTGTCGCGAAACAACTCTGACTCGCTGATCCCTCTATTGGGCGAAGACACCATTACTTTGCTCAAAGAAGTCGGTAATGATGCTTTGAACCCAAGGGGTCTCGCATATCTTGTCGTGAGCACACACGGTGATGAAGGAGTCCTACGCAATAGGGATATTCGCAAGTTTTTGTTCGGCAAATTGAAAGAGGACGAGGGAACAGCACTCTGCGAATATTTAGGGCTGCCAACTTACACCCCATACATGACGCTTACTAGCGCGGATTTTGACAATGATCCCCGCAATGCAGAGATGTTAATGCGGTGGTTTGATGTGTCATACGAAGCATCAGATCGCCCCACTCAAGAAAGCGAAGGCTCAAGAAAAGCCATAGCAAGTCATAAGCTTCGCTCCCACCAAATTGTTGCATACCGGAAGCTTCGGCATAAAATTGCCGACCCAACGGCAACTACCTTAGTACATATGCCATTTGGCGCAGGTAAGTTACGCCTTGTTTCCACTGCTGTACTCGATCTTTACCGTTCGGAACCCGACGGTCGAGTTATTGTCTGGCTGGCTCCCGGCGAAGCTCTCTGCGACGAGGCATTCACTGAGCTCCGAGAAGTGTGGAACCAATTGGGCTCAAGGGATGTGACAATCTATCGCCTGTATGGTAAACGGCCTATCCCTGACTTAGACAGTCTTGCGAATTGCATAGTTGTTGCTGATATCACTAAGCTTGAGCGAGATAACGTTGGCTTGATGGCATTAGGTCAGAAAACACGTGTGGTTGTACTCGGCGATGCAGAGCTCATTGGCCACTCACTTGGCGTTAATGTGATCGGAAAGATGTCAGAGGCAGGAGATTTTAGCGTCGTTGGTATCTAAGCCTCTCCCGGCCCCGTCATAAACGAAAGCCCATACCGGAGCGCTATATATGAAAAATTCGCAGGCTCATGCATTCACATTGAGTGTGATGACCCCGTCAATCTGTTAAGAGCAGCTGGTGACGTTTGTGAGATTGTTGTAGAGATCAAACCCACTCCACCCGTCAAGGAGCCAATTAACAACACATGGTTTGATCTTGAGAATGATTATGTCTTAGATCTCAGTAAGAAAGTCGATCGCAATAAGACCCTATTAGAAATACTCCTGAGTGAATCAAAGACAACCGGAAGAATTATCTTTTTTGCCTCCACAGCCGAGCATGCCCGGCTGTTTGCTGGATTGCTCGGGCTCCGCGGCGTTAGAGCCATGGCCGTGACAAGCGAGAAATCGCCAGAGCAACGTGCCCTAGTAATACAGAAATTCAATGCACGCGATGAAAAAATCCTTTGTGTTCACGGATTCTTCCTTTCAGGTGAAGACGTCCCGGACGTATCCGTAGGTGTCATCGCTGCCCCAACGCTCTCTGAGGCAGTGTTCCATGAGATGGTGGGGCGCCTCGCGAGTGATCGGGGAGAGGGGGCCTCTCCCCTTAAGCTTGTAATAGCTGACGATTCAATTCCAGGGTACCAGCGCCTCATAAAGAGCTTGGGCGCTTGGGACAAGCTAAAAATCTAGGAGCCTCCAAATGGCATTCCCCATTATTCCTCAGAATCTTTCCATCTCCGCTATGCGTAGCTCGGGATACCGAGACACTGCCCACGCATTGGCTGAACTCATCGATAACTCAGTCCAATCAGGCCAGGAAGCCGGTGGTAGAACAGAAATAGAATTGATTTGCATTGATGAGGCTCCGAACGGTGGTCGTCGTCGACTTTCGCGAATAGGAGTCTTTGACAATGCCTTGGGGATGGACCCGACGTCGCTTCGTAAAGCTCTCCAATTTGGGAATGGCTCCCGCCTTGATCCAAAGCACCAAAAGGGCATCGGAAAGTTTGGGATGGGACTGCCAAACTCTTCAATTTCCCAATGTAAACGTGTCGATGTATGGAGCTGGCAGAATGGGATTGTACACCACGCTTATTTAGACGTAGGTGAGATCCAACAGGAAAATATGACTGATGTCCCCACCCCTGTGGTTTCTGCAATTCCAGCAGAATGGTTAACACTAATAGCGGGAGAAATTGCGCCTAACGGTACCTTGGTAGTGTGGAGTGAGTTAGATAGAGTGTCATGGAAGCAAAGCACAACCTTGCTTAGAAACACTGAATTTATTGCTGGTCGAATATATCGACATTTCATAAACAACAAATCTGTCCGGATTAGGCTTGCTGCTTATGAATACACAGATGGACAATACGAATCAATATACGAAAGCTTTGTCCGTCCGAACGATCCTCTGTACCTAATGACAGGCACAAGTGCTCCTCCGCCATTTGATCAAAAACCAGCCTTTGATTTATTTGCTGGACCTCAAATCATTTCGGTAGGGCATAATGGAGTAGAGCATCAGATTATAATCCGCGCTTCAATCTGCAAACCGGAAGCTAGACTTGAGGGTGGCCCAAAACCAATTGGACAGCATACTTCGAAGAACCTAGGTATATCTGTAATTCGTGCCAGTCGCGAATTAGAGATGAATCATAGTTTCATAAACTCGTATGACTCTCGCGAACGGTGGTGGGGTATTGAAGTTGAATTCGGCCCAGGTCTAGATGACGTCTTCGGCGTAACTAATAACAAGCAAGCAGCAACGGGCTTTATGCGCATGAGCATTGAGGATGATGCCGAAGCTGAAGGTCTCAGCGTGAGTCAGTACCGTGACATGCTGAAATTGGATCGTGACCCTCGCTTGCCAATGTACCTGATCAGCCGAGAAATCGAAAAGCTGCTAGGTGGCATGCGTGCGCGAGTTGCAAAAATGCGCGAAGGTGAACGTCTTGAAAAACAAAAAGAGAGAGCCGAGATAAAAGCAGAGAAAGCAGCCACCGACTCTGTGAAACGCCGACGCGAACGAGTTGGAGACACAGGCCGTAGCGACAAACAGGAAGAGAACCCGGAGGACATGCGGACTGCCGCACTGACCACTAATATCGTCCATGATGGGGTAGATAGCGCGAAGGCACATGAAATTGCAGTTGACTACGTTTCTAAGAAGATTAAATTCCGGTTCAAGCACGCTGATGTCTCTGGTCAGGCAATATTCGATGTAGCAGTGACAGGCGGGGTGATTCTCGTAACGCTCAATACGCGGCACCCCGCCCATGCAAGGATATTTGAAGCACTACGCGATGATGAGGCCCAAGGGAATACATACGCGAAAGAGGCACTCTCGCTGGTGGCCGCATGGGCTCGAATGGAAGATGAAGCACCAAGCGAAAAGATGCGTCAAGCAATAGAGGACACTCGCTTACAGTGGGGACGAATGGCGATGGATTTCTTTGAGGTAGAGGCTGACTAATGGGGGGAAGAGAGGCTATACGAGGTTTCGCCGTGCAGACATTAATCTGCCTGCTGGACTCTCTGCAACCCGCGAATGCAGGTTGGACAGCGGTTACCATCGAACCTGATTCGGAAAACGACAAAGTTGATATTTTGTGGGAGTTTTCAGGTTCGCGACGTGCCCAACAAGTTAAGTCATCGAAAAACCAGATCGGCAAGGGAGATGTAGTTACTTGGTGCAAAGAACTCAAAGCCTCAGGAAAAGCTGATAGTTACCAACTCTTGTTGGCTGGCCCAATTGCTGCCGCAGTTCTCGATGATGCTCCATTCGACGATGTCGAAGTACCTGTACCAGCTTCGCTAGACACATTAGCGCTTATTGACCAGGCCATTACAAAGATTGATCGCTATCTGATAGGAAAAGCAATTGCCCCATTGCCCCTGCCTATCCGCGAGTCTCTAGTAAACATTGTGGCATCAAGTCTGTTGGATGGTGCGGTTCGTGGTCAAAGGCTTTGTCGAGAGGAATTTGATGGTTGGCTATTGCGCTGGATTACCATCGCTTACCCTGAAGCGATCGAGCAGCGCATGTCAGCAAATTGCGATGTACTATGGAGTAGCATTGAACTTGCTAGTCCAACAGACATTGCCAAAAGAGCGTTCGAGCTGATACTACCGCTTACTGCTGTCAACGGGGGTATTTCAACCGCTGTTATTGAGTGGTTCTTGTTGCGTGTGTCAATGAAAGGGAGAGAGATGAGATATCGGCCGATAGCTGTTTTACCTGAAACAGGAAAGGATATGCCAACGAGGAGAGAAGCTGCCCAACCATTCGGTGACTTTGCTATATCTCCCAAAGAAGCAGTTCAGAAATCGATACTTTTCGTTCCGGTGGAGAGGGCTGGGTACGTAACAGACAATTGGCCATGCGCGTCACATGAACTCGAACTATTCGTAAAGTACACGGCTGTGCCATACCCGCGTTCGGTAAAAAAGATTTCGGTCTCGATCACCATGGATGACTGCGCTGTACTTGGATCAAGAAACACCAAGCATATCGCTTTTTCCAATTTAGAAAACTACCTGGATATGCTCTAGCATTGGCCGAAGAGCAAGTCACACGACCATTCTAAAGTTAATCGCTACCGGTTGGTCATGGTTTCTGATAAACCGAGCAATAACATCTCAAACTAGTGGTAATTGGAGACACGGGACTTATAGCTGTGACTCAACAGGCAGTGAAACTTGTTTTCGATGAGTTGTATTTGCATCAAAATGCAATTGGGCTTCTCTGCACTGAACATAGCCTGCTTTGGTGTTGTCTATTTCGTTTTGTACATACTGACTAGCTTTAGTGAACTGGCGCAAACACAATTTTTCGCTGCTCAGCACATCAAAAATTGAACTCATTTCTTCCACACAAAGGGTGGCAATGAGATAAAAAAATCCCGCCATGACGGGGTTAGTTATTTGTGTGCTCGGGTTATTTAAACACAAGAGCGGAAGGGTTAATCCACTCCATACGACCATCTTCTCGAACGAACCGACAGACCTTCACCGGGTCCGTAGGAAGGTCATCGCCCTCGGAATAAGGCTGTCCGGCGTAATAGCAGAATTTTGTAATATCGGGCTTCTTTGCATTGATGGCTTCATCAGCCAGTGCTACAGAGGAAGCCCCCAAAAGAGCTGCGAGCAGAAAAAACTGCTTCATTATTCACCTCGGATTCGGGTTGAGAAAACAACTCGTCAGCGTTGTTGCCTTCTGCATACGCTTTCATTCTTACAAATGACAAGTGTGGTCTGTAAATTTTATTGATATTTCAGAATGGATAATGCGTTGGCACCGCTACGCGTGGTGGTCTTCGACGTGATACGAGAGCAGTAGGGGTAGGCAGCTCATGCCAAATAGATATGTGTATTGGATGAAATTAAGAAATTTAGCTATCAAGATGAACGTCGCTATGGTTGAAACACCCAAACTGGTGGAATCCACCAGTTGGAGCACATTTGCCTTATAATGCTTGGCATGACTGCACAAATACACTCAGGGGTTCGTGTGCACTTCTCTGGCCACGAAACCTTCCCGCTTCGACAGATGTGGCTTAAAAAAGCTTTTGACATAGCCACAGGTGGTGGAAGCATTCCTAAAGCCGCCTTTTCTGACGCGAACGCCATTGCGGCTTTTGGTGTCGGCAAGAATATGGTGGCCTCCATCAAGCATTGGGCACTAGCATGTGGCCTCATGACTGAAGCAGGTCCGAATGAGTTCAAGATTAGCAAGCTCGCTTCCGAAATCCTTTGTGACGGCGGATTAGACCCATATGCGGAAAATCCAGCGACAGCGTGGCTTGTACACTGGCAGCTAGCCGGAAAGTGTATCCGTTCGACAACATGGTATTGGCTGTTCAACCATGTAACGGCCCCCACCTTCACCCGCCAAGAGCTCGAAGAGCCCTTGTCTCGCTACGCCCGCGAGATCGATCCAAAGCATCGGCTCTCGGCTTCGACGATCTCGCGCGACTTAGAAACGTGCCTGCGAAGCTATGCACCACGTGCGGCAGGAGGCTCTCCGGAAGATTTCGCCGAGCCGCTACTTGGCGAATTGGGGCTGCTGCAAGAAGTCCACAAAGGCCAATACGCTTTCCGTCGGGGCCCCAAGGCCTCGCTGCATGATGGCGTCTTTGCCTATGCTTTGGTCGATTTCTGGGATCGCCAAGCCGACGGGCAAAGCTCGCTGGCTTTCGAGGCTGTAGCGTATGCTGAAGGCTCCCCGGGGCGGGTCTTCAAGCTCGATGAGGAGTCGATCGCCCAACGGCTGATCGGGCTCTCTGACTTCACCGGAAACAAGCTCGCTTGGACCGATTCGGCTGGCCTGCGGCAGGTTCACCGTCAGCCCATGTCCAAGGAAGACCGCAAAGAACTGATCAGGCGCGCTTATGACTGACACGAAGGAACAGCTACTCTCGGACATCGTCCAAATTTCGCGCCAATACCAACGATCTATCCGGCTTGACGCAGACATTGGCCGCGCCGACGCCTTCGCTGGCTACATCTGCCATGCGACGGCGGCTTCAGTCGTCGATGGCATGTGCAAGCAGCTCGCTAACACCAACCAACGCAGCTTCACCTGGACGGGACCTTTCGGTGGAGGCAAGTCGTCGCTAGCCGTGGCATTGGCCAGCGCGCTGCATTCCGACATAACCCTGCGTGCCCGCGCACGCGAAGCCCTCTGCTTGGATTCCAAGCCTACCTTCGACAAGGCCTTCCCTGTTCATACTGGCTGGATGCTCGTGCCAGTAGTGGGCCGCCGCGGAAGCGTCGTAGCCGAGCTCGGTGCAGCCATCCGCCGAGCCCAAGGCAAGAGCGTCGACAGCCGCAATAAGCCGAGTACCCAAAGCGTCATCGCCGAACTTATCCAAGAAGCAAAGGACCGACCGCAAGACGGCGTATTGGTAATCATCGACGAGATGGGCAAGTTCCTAGAGGCCTCCGCATTGGGTGCTGGAGACGATGTCTACTTCTTCCAAGAGCTTGCCGAAGCTGCGGCACGCTCCGAAGGCCGCTTGGTGGTCGTGGGCGTGCTGCACCAATCTTTCGCCCAATATTCCGCCCGACTCGGAATTGATACCCGCGGGGATTGGGCCAAAGTTCAAGGACGATTCGTAGATCTCCCCTTTGTCGCTGCCAGCGACGAGGTCGTAGAGCTCATTGGCCGGGCGATCGAAGCCAAGAAACGACCTGACTGGATGCTGGATGCGTCCAAGGCCATCGCAGATGCCATCCGCTCACGCAGGCCCGCAGTAGGACAAGACTTCGCCAAGGCACTCTACGCCTGCTGGCCGCTACACCCTGCTATGGCAGCGCTGTTAGGCCCGATTTCCAAGCGGCAGTTTGGCCAGAACGAGCGCAGTACCTTCGGTTTTCTGTCGTCGGTCGAGCCGCATGGCTTCCGCTCCTATTTGGACTCGACGCCCGTAAGCCAGGCGACTTGGTATCAGCCGGGAGACTACTGGGACTACCTACGGGCGAACTTGGAACCGGCGATCCTCGCCTCCCCTGATGGTCATCGCTGGTCTCAAGCCGTGGAGGCCGTCGAGCGGGCCGAAGCAAAATCGGGCGACCCCCTTCTGGTTGCTCTGATCAAGAACATTGCCGTTATCGACCTCTTTCGCAATGGCTCAGGCCTAGCAGCCGACGTGGCAGTACTGGGGGCGCTCTTCTATGACAAGACCCGCGAAGAGCTCGACACCGCACTAGAGAAGCTCTCGAAGCTAAAAGTCGCACTCTATAAGAACTACACGGGAGCTTGGTCAGTCTTCGAGGGTAGCGACTTTGATATCGACGCCGCAATCGCCCAAGCCTTGGCGAGCACGCCGGGCATCGACTATGGACGCATGTCTCAGCTCATGGGACTGCATCCAGTTGTGGCCAAGCGCCACTACCACAAAACAGGCTCGATGAGATGGATGGAATTGTCGTTGTGTAGCATCGAGCAGGCCGAAAAGCTGACTGCTAACTACCAGCCCCGCAAGGGTGAGTTCGGATTGTTTGTCCTCGCACTGCCTAGCCGAGGCATGAGCTTGCATGAGGCCCGCAATCGCGCACAAGCTTGTTCCAAACTGCGTCCGTGGCCAATGATGGTGGGCATCCCTACAAACCATTCTCGTATTGCCGAGCTGTCCGCTGAGCTGGTCGCTTTGGAGCAGGTCAAGGATCGTCACGAACTCTCGGGAGACGCAGTCGCCCGCCGCGAGGTCTACGCGCGCCTGGCTGCGACTCGGGCTGAACTGGAAGACCAACTCCAAGCCGCGGTGTCTCTGGCTAACTGGCATGACGGCAGTGACCAGATCGTCGTGCCAGGCACAAAGCTGGCGCCAGTTGCCTCCGAGCTCGCTGACGACTTATTCTTCGCCTGCCCTCCGGTTTGGAGCGAACTGATCAACCGCGACAGCGTGTCTAGCAACAGCGTCAAGGCTCGCCGCGACCTGCTTCATGCGATGATCGACTCGGAAGGCCGAGAGGCCCTGGGCTTCGAAGGCTTCCCAGCAGAGCGCGGGCTCTACGAGACGCTGCTCAAGAGTACGGAGTTGCATCGGCTCGACTCCATAGGAGTCTGGCGACTCCAAGCGCCGGGCGATGGCAAGGCGAAAGGATTTGACGAGCTATGGCAGGCCACCCGGAACCTGTTCTCTGACGGCAACGCCCGCGTTAGGGCAGATTCAATCTACAACTTGTGGAGTGCTCCACCCTTCGGAATGAAGCAAGGCATCCAGCCGGTGGTTTTGACAGCCTTCCTGCTAGCCCACAAGGCCAATATCGCCGTCTACAAGGACGGGATGTTCGTTCCACGGCTCACAGATGCCGACATCGACGAGTGCCTGCAAGATCCCAGCCGCTTCTCACTGCGCTGGGTGGCTATCGACGAAGACAAAAGCCGTATCCTCGAAGGTATCGCCAAACTGTTGTCTGAGATCGGCGAGAGCGCCGGCGCCGCCGATCCGCTGGAGGCCGCCCGCGGCCTAGTGGCCATGGTCTTCAACTTGCCAGATTGGGCCCGCAGGACTCAGCGGCTGGGCGAAACAGCCAAGGCGATGCGGGACATGCTCTTAAAGGCCAGCGACCCGCACAAGGTCTTGTTCGTCGACCTAGCGTCGCTTTTGAATGCGGAGGATGGCAAGTCCTACGTGAATGCCTTGCGCGCGCCATTGCAGGAGCTTGCTGGAGCCTATGGAAAGATGTTGGCGATGGTCGAAGCCAAGATGCTCGACGCCCTCGACGCGTCCCGCGAGGACTTGGAAGCCCTGCACACACGCGCCAAAGCTGTCGCCGGGGTTTCGGGCGATCTGCGGCTCGACGCCTTCGCGACGCGCCTGTCCGGGCTCGATGGAAGCCGCGAATCGCTCGAAGGCATCCTGAGCCTTGCCGCCGAGAAGCCGCCGCGTGAGTGGGTCGACCGGCACATCGATGCCGTGATCTTAGAGCTGGCCAAATTCGCTCGCCGCTTCCGCGAGGCGGAAGCCTTCGTAGCCGTTCAAGGCCGCAAGGCGCACAGCGAGGCCATCGCAGTGGTCATCGGCACCGGCTCCGACACTAAGACGATCTCTCGCTCATTCACCATCGACGAGCGTCACCGCAAGACGGTGGAAGCTAAGGCAGAAGAGGTGGCTTCTATGCTCGAAGGCCAAGGACTTGGAACTGAAGTGCTACTGGCGATCCTGGCCAAGGCTGGGATGAAGCTAGCGTCGACCGACAAGGAGGCTTCAAATGGCTGATAAGCACGTTTTGGGGTTATCCGGCGGCAAGGACAGCGCAGCCCTAGCAGTCTATATGCGCGACCACCATCCCGAGCTGGATATCGACTACTTTTTCACCGACACCGGCGAAGAGCTGCCTGAGGTCCACGAGTTCTTGGGACGTCTCGAAGGCTACTTGGGCAAGCCCATCGCCAGACTCAATCCTCGACGCGACTTCCAGTTCTGGCTGCGCGAATACAACCACTTCCTGCCCAGTGCCCAAACACGCTGGTGCACCCGCAAGCTCAAGCTGGCGCCTTTCGAGCAATGGGTCCGACCGTGGCTTGCCGCTGGCGACAAGGTGACCTCCTATGTCGCCATCCGGGCCGACGAGGACTACCGAGAAGGCTACGCAGCGAAGGCGGATAACCTTTTTGTGAAACTGCCATTCCGCGAAGCAGGCATCGACAAGGCCGGTGTGGTAGACATCCTCGAATCCTCCGGCGTGGGCTACCCGAAGTATTACGAATGGCGTTCCCGCAGCGGCTGCACCTTCTGTTTCTTCCAACAGAAGATCGAGTGGGTGAGGCTCAAAGAGCGGCATCCCGGGGCCTTCAAAGCGGCCAAGGCTCTAGAAAAAGACGCCTTGGAGCATGGATCGCCTTTCACCTGGTCCAAGGGCGAATCGCTCGGGGAGCTGGAGCAGCCAGAGCGTGTCGCGGAAATCGAGGCCGAATACGAAGTGCGCCGCGCGCGCCTTCGCAAGAGCATCCCGATCAACCCCCTGCGTCCCGTGAAGACCTGCCCCGAGGACATCGACGATATCTACGGCGAAGATGAAAGCGGCGGATCCTGCCTGATCTGCCACAAGTGAGTGGCAAAGGGGCTCCGCGCGCTGTATTAGCAGCTCTCCTCTAGGTATTTAATAGCTGCATCGAGTGACGAGAAAACGCGATCCGAGCACTGCCGAACCATTTCGAAATAACGGCTGATTGACGGGTCTTCGATCTGGTCAACCAAAATGATCGTCTTGCCAAATGCCTTGGCGAAGCCAACCTCTAGGGCAAGCGAATAGCCGCCCGGATTGCTCGCCTCCATATTGGCCAAGACGATGTCCGACTGCTGAACCGCATCCAAGTCCCAGCGCGTATATTCGGCTGGGTTCTGGATGTTGTGGGAGCGTGGATCGAGCAATTCGAAGCCTCGCAACTTCGCGACCACGATGCCCTGCCAGCCGGATCGGAATCCGCCGGCCAAGTAGAGCTTTTTAGGCCGGGGGTTTGGTGCCATTGGTTTCTTTCTTGAACTTCAATTCAGCAACTGCAATCGCAAACGGAGTAGCCATCGCACGCTCATAAAAGGCATCACCACGCTTGAACAGTGACCAAGCTGCTCCGAACACCAAAACCGCTTGGACAAACCAAGGGGCAACTTGTTCATAGCAGTGCAGGAGCATGGGTGATATGAAATGGCACGCGAGGAAATCACCTCCCATTATCGCCAACGCTGTACCCACACCATTGCACAGCAGCGAAATGAACATAAAACGACGGCCAAGCGAGGCAGCCTCCGCAGAAACAGAAAACGCGACGCTCCTAAGGTCATTGTAGCTCCATGACTGCGGATCTCCTGTCCCCTGGGCATCCTTGGCCATGGCCGCGAACCATTCGAAGGACTGGCGCTTCTTTGCTTTCGCCTCGTCAAAACTCTTCGCTACCCCCAGCAACTTGAGCAAGGGCTTCAAGGCGTGCTCGTGAACAGCCGACACGGTATGCCCCAGTGCGAAAAAGAGTCCCGCGAAGATTAGCGCCGCACCGGTTCCGTCACCTATTTTGGCCAGCTCCTGAACCTTCGCAGGTCCAAGGTGCATTACGGCCAGGCCAACGGCCAGTACGGCGCCGGGAACCCAAGCCCCGATAAGGTCATTAAAGAACTTCGCGATTGTTTCGACTACTTCTTCTACCTTCATTCGTCCCCCCTTCCTAGTTGCTGTCGGCCCGGATCCGCGTTGCTATGTATGGTTAAGGTTAATATTTGACCTATTTTTTACAAAATCTTCGATGGTCCAATTAACTTACCTAACTAGCATTATTCTTGTTCCTTACCGGTTTTATAAGATGAACAAATTTAGGTATTGTCCGCACGGATTGAGTCAACTACTTGCACAATCTCGTCATCTGATAGAAACGGTGCCTGGGCAAATACAAGGCCCTGTTCCCCATTAAGCTTTGCAGCGAGATGCCCTTTGCCGAGTAGTAGCTCGGCACCGGACCTATCTAATGCGATCTTCGAGGTCGCCTCGCTAGCGACTTTCAGAATCAGTCGGTTCCCGAGGTTCTCTCGCAACTGCATTGGCATGACGTCTTTGTCGGGACGTTGGGCTGCAAAAATAAGGTGGATGCCGGCGGCCCGTGCCTTTACACCAAGGCGCTGGACCGCCGAGCCGACCGCCGACTTGTATTCGTCGTCGATCATCCAGTCTGCAAACTCGTCATGAACGAGGAAGACCAGAGGCAGACGACTATCCTTGCCCACCTTCGAGTTGTAGGACGGAAGATCGCGAGCACGAGCCGCCGCGAAGAGCCGATAGCGCCCCTCCATCTCCTCTACGAGGCCTTCGAGAACCTCCCGTGAGTGCTCCTTAGTCGTGACGATTTTCTCACGCATGTGTGGTAAGTCCTCCAGCGCCGAGTAATCTACGCCCATCTTTGGGTCGATCAGGACTATTTGGGCCAATTCGCGCGGATTGGTCGCTGCGATGTCCAGAAGCATCGCCTGGATCAGCACGGACTTACCGCTCCCGGTCGCGCCCGCGACAAGCGAATGAGGATCGTGGGAAGACAGCCCCCCGAACTCTGAGCCGAGGTTTAGATACAGCAACGCCCCGTTGATCTCCTGGACACCCAGTAGGATCGAGGTATTAATCCCCGCTGCGTTCCGGTTTAGGGAGCGTCTGGCCCACAGCTCCCAGAGCGAGACAGACTGGCGCTTGGTACCAGCCATCGTCACGACGATCTCGCCCGGCTTCGGCTGGACCGTCACAAGGTTGATTGCATGAGTAGTCAGCAATTGGGTACGCTTGGCTTCTATGTCCTCGACCCGCAATCGATCAGACCCAGCAAGGCGGACAAGACAGCCGTTCGGGGTCAGGCGCGTGCCCAGAACCGTCGCTTGCAGGCCGTATCCGTTGAGTGCTGTCTTAAGTTTCCGGGTCGTCTCCTCGGACCAAACCGCTCTCTCGCCCTCCTCGGCGACCAAGGTCGCTGCCTTCAAGGCCACGAGCGACTCAAATACCGAACCACCCAAGGGGGAGTGTGTAGTGGCATGCGCGGGAGGAGCTACCGCAACTTGCTCCTCTGCAGCCGGAACAGTGGATTCTTCCGGAGCGCTCACCACCGGTTTGGCAATCGGCGCCAACAAATCCAGCTGAGGCGTTAGCTCCACACAGGCGGCCGGGGCTGCTTCGACGGGTTCGGTGGCTTGTTCGAGCATTTCAACCAAGGCTCCCCAGACAACGCGCGACGCCGGGAAGCGCGGATCAGCTGTCTCCCATGGTCGGCCGGAGCCCAGGATTTCCCGGATCGGCGTACACAAGCCCCCTTTGGCATATACCTCGGCGAGCTGACGTACCTGGGGGCGCTCGAAGACTTCCTGCCACGCCTGAACTCCGTCGGTATCGTCGACGAGAATCTGATCCGAGGTCGCAGGACCTGTAGCAGGATCGCTCGAATGGACAAACACATGCGAATAGCCCCGAAGGGAGATCCTCGCCTCGCCGTCGCGCAGCTTCGCCCTAGTTCGTTCTAGCAGGCCGGAGCTCCCTGGAGGGATGTCAGCGTCGACGAGTAGGTCCGCCAGACGGGCGAGCCAAACGTCACGGTCCAACCGCCCAGGATCGCCAAACAGTGCGGCGCGGAAAGTCGAGAGGGTCGCCATCAGCTGTGCCTTGGAGGAACGCTTGGCTTCTGCAGCCCCACCCGCGCCGACGTATTTAGATTCGACTACGGCGACGTGCAGGATCGGGCCATCGTCGCCTTCCTCCACACACAGGCCCAGGATGTCGGCGATGCGGCTTTCCCGTTGCGCGAGCCAATCGGCATAGTCATCGAGCAGGAAGAACACGCTGAACGATGGGCGCTTACCGGCGCCGGTCAGATCCCGGAACTCCTCTTCGAGAAGCCTGCGGCTCAATACCAGCCCGATCATCTCTCCAGCGGAAACGCCGCGTTTGGCGGCCCGCAGCACGATGTCCCCAGAGACCGACAGCGCGTCCTTCTTCATCCGGTCGGCCAGAGCAGAGACCTCATCAGAAGAGAGCGGAAGTCCGAGCTCGCTGAGCCGACGCTTGGCCAGAACTCCCAGCAAGCGCAGTTCGGAGGTGGAGCTCACAATCATATTCCGACCGTTTGTAGAACCCCTGCGGTAGCGCACGACGGTGATGCCGTTGGCCTGCAACTGGCGCTTGTCGAGCAACTCGTCGTAGGTGGCGACCCATTCGGCCAACGTATGGGCGTCGTCGATGGTGCTTTTGAGCTCCTCGTTTTGAAGCGAGATACGTCGAGCCGGGAGGAACAGTTCCTCCGGGCCGGCATCCGCTTGGCGGACCACGGAAGCGACGGCACGGACGTAGGCCCACCCGGAGGCGGTCTGCCGCGGACAGGTCAAGAAGGTGGTCGATTTGAGCTCGTTCTCGCCGGAAACGCTTCTATAAGACCAGCGGGATGGCACGTGTTCCAAGGTCGGACGGTCGTTCGTCCAATCAACGCGGATCCACTCCACTGCGGCAGTCCGAGATACGACGTCGTGGAGGAAGGCAACGTCGAACGGCCGGAAGCCGTCGTAGGTCCTCGGCGGAGTTGCCGAAGGTGGAGCGACCGAGATGCGCAACCGGGACATGAAGTTCTCGGAGGTTTCGCTGACCACCGGAAGATCCGGATCGTCCCCGGTCTTGCTCACCAGTTCGGCATACACGCGGCGCAGTTTCGCCGGATCGCGGTGGCGCACCGAGACGTTGCACTGGAAGTCCATCTCCGACTGCATGCCGGAGAGTTCGCGGACGACCGCCAGCGGCAACTCGGCCGCGTCTGCGTTGTATAGCAGCACGCTGAGGTTCGAGGCCTCGTGTGGTTGCAGGCCCACATAGCGTTCGAGGAGTTCCCGCGCCTGCTTGGAGGCCTGGCCGGGATCCGCGTCGGTCAGCTCGTCGTCGGCCGAACGCACTGGGCGCTCCAAGAGGCTGTAACCGTTGACTGTGCTGCTTTCACTGACAAGGATCGGGGCCCCTCCCTTGGAGGCGACGGCGATCTCCGGATAGAAGGCGTGGGCGAGTTCCTCGGAGAACTCGCGGAAGAAGATGCCGCGGTCGCCGAACAGAACGTTCTTGCCCGCCAGAATATGCGCGACCAGGCCCGCAACGCGGCGAGTCTTCACAGCCAGGGCCTTCATCCGCTCGGGGTGCCACGGAGGAATGATTAACGAGGGTTGGTCGCCGGCAACGCGGACCGTGCCGATGGTCAGCACTTCGGAGACCAAGCGAGCGCGGCAAACATCGCCTCGGGCGTGCAAAGCCAAAGCCCGGAGCAACGCGGCATAGGAGTCGGCCTGGCGCAGAACCGACTCACCGTGGAGGCCCACGCAGACAAAATCGTCGACAGCCTTCGCGTAGTCGGTCTCGAACTCATCCCAGGCAGCCCGAATTTCGACCTTCTGCTCCGGCTGAATGCGGCCCTCGGCCGCCAACTCGTCGATGCGGCGCTTGATCTCGGCGCGCAGGCTGCGTAACTTGCTTGCCTGCGGCACCAAGGATCCGGCGTCGCGCGAAAATGTCGCTTCGAGCGTGGAGGTGTCGAGCAGCGAGACGCTTTGGACGCCCCCCTTCTTGCTGACAAGACGCCGCGGCACCTCGGTGCAACCGATCGCGCCCTTCTCTTGGAGGCGCTGCATGTCGTCGAGCAGGGACAGTCCGATCGACTCAGGCCGGAAGCTCCAAACCAGTTGCGTCTTGTCGAGGACCGACTCAGTGTCGCCCGAAGCCGATTTCTCGACCAAGGCGACCTCGAACTTGATCTGAACGGCCGTCTTCGCAAGCGACGGGCACCCCTTGAACTTGTCCCCACGAATCTCCTTCTCGCGGGCAAGGAAGGCCGCATGGTCATACAACGGATCCGGGAGGTTCCCGGCCCCCATCCGCGTTACGCGCCATTCGACGCGCGAACCCATCAACTCTTTGAGGCCGCGATACATCGACGAGAAGAACGCTCCAACATCGTCGTTGAAGCGTTCGCGCCACTCGGTCCGCCCCTTGCTGACAGTGAACCGCAGGATGCGTTCCCCGACCGGCTCCCCTGCCCCGACGGCCAGCCGGTGGGCAACAGCCGCGAACCCTTCCAGGAAGTCATTGCATTCGACCGGCTTGCCGAACACGATCTTCTCCCAGCGGGAGTGCAACGGCTTGTTCTTTTCGAGGTGGCTTCGGTGCAACTCGAAGAAGGTTTCGTCCTCCTCGTTCCATTCCGAACGCTTCTCGCGGGCCCGGAGGTCTTCGAGGTGCTTGCGCCAAGCCGGATCGAGAATATCCGGATCGTCGCAGTCGTTGTCGAAGAAATAGAGGGTCGAGTCTGCCAGACCCTGTTGCCGCTCGCGCGGCTTGTCGAAGATCAGGTGGACCCCGTCCATCTCCCATTCAAGTTTCGCGACTCCAGAGACGGCCACGGCATCGCCTGGTGGTGCCGCGACAAAGGCCTCGAGGGCGACCCTGGCGTGGTCCGGAATTGCCTCGGCATTGTCGGCCAGGCGCTGCGTCAATTCTTCCGGATCGATCGGCTGCCCGTTCGGACGCATCTTGGAAAGCAGCGGAGCCCGGTTCGCGTAGAGCTTCTCGAAGGCCTTACGCCACGGTCCGACTGCCGTTCCGTAGGTCTTCGCGCTCGCGAAAAGGGAGGTGTCCCTCGGCAACCCTGCGAAAGGGAGCGCCCATCCGACGGAGTCGCGGATCGGCAGTCCCCACACGTTGCCCGCTTCGGCCGCCAACGCGCAAAACTCCCCGAGCTGGGAAAGCGACAGTTCGGCCGCGGCCATCAACCCCCGCAGCGCCGCCCGGAAGACATCCCGGTCGTCCGGCGTGGGAGCGATCCCGGCTACATGGCAGGTCGCCTCGACCCAAGCGTCCTCGTAGGACCTGAACTCCTTGGCGCCCAAAGCCGTCACATGGCCAAGCGTGTCCGCGAGGTTGTGTTCGTTACCGTTGGCGGTCAACAGGGCTTCAAAGCGATCGCTGGCCATGTGGCGGATCGCCCCGGCGTTGTGGTTCGTCACCGCCTCGGGGGGAATGTCTTCGCCCGCAACCAAGGCAGTAGGAATCTTCACATCGACTCTCGCGACCAGATCCGGATTCCTCAGTATTTCGCGGACGACCGCCGCAACCTGGGCGGGAGCGAGTTTGTCGAGGCGGAACAGGGCCGCGGAATCGGGGCGGGAGCCGTCGCTTTGCCGCGAGTCGTCTAGCCTGCGTTGGAGAATGTAGGCGCCGACGCGCCCGACGATGCGGTCGGCGATCATGCGGCCTCCCCTTTGGTAACGAACGGGTTTTCAACGAACGAGCAGGAGTCGGAAAGCCTGCGAACCAAACCGAGGCCGACCAGGCGCGCTTCCAGGTTCGCGCGGTTCTCGCTCAACGCCTCCTGATCGACACCTTTGGACTTCACAAGGTGGGCGCCCTCTGCGTCGCCGACCACGAACCCGTAGCGGGCTCGGAGCTCGTGGAGAAACTCGTCGAACTGCATGCGTTCGTCGACCACGGAAATGACCAGCGTTTTGAGCAGGCGGTCGTTCGGAGCGTAGCGCGTCCGGCGCGACAGGCGCCGGGAGCTCAGACCGATCGCACGGGACCAAGCGGTGTGGATCTTTCCGACATGCTGGTCATGGCGGGACTCGACCTTGTCGACAAGCAGTTTGACCAGTTCGTCGCCGGACATCCTCGAAAAGTCTGGGTCGTCGTCGGCCGGTGTCGCCGGCGGCCACTGGAACATCGAACGCATCAGACTGCCACACTCTCCTGACGGATCGTCGGACGCCAGGGCCGCGGCCCACTCCGGCATCAGGCGAACACCCTCGACCGCGGAACGGACAGCACGGACCGAAAGTGCTTGGTTTGCTTGGTAGGACTCGCCGGAAAGCGCCCGGACCTTCGTGCGCTCCCGAGAGACGATCTCGCAGATGATCTCGACCGGCTCGGTATCGCCGGCCTGCTCCTTCCCCCGCTCCAGGAAATACAGCAGCAGGTTCAGGCCCGCACTGATGATCAGGTGTTCAAGGGCGTCGTAGATCGGCATGTCGCGGGAAAGGATCGCGGTCCAGTCCGCGCAGAGGCGGTCGAACCGGGGATGGGACGCAAGCGGCAGGTATCCTGTGTCGCGCTCTGTGTCCGCGCTTTGCGGAGGGCCTTGTAGGACGCGCACGAGGCGGTTCATCGGAGCGGAGGCGTCGAACAGGCGCGAGCCCAGCGCCTTGCCGAGTTCCGAGCCGCCCTTGGCGCGGCAAAGCATCAAGTAGAGCAGTTCGCCTGTTCTGGCGAAGAAACGCCGGTCGTTCGACGGGCCGTTCTTTCCGAAGCGCAGGTCCTCGTAAAGGGCGTCGGGTCCGAAGGGAAAAACGAACTTCGAACTCCAACGCTTGTTGCTTCGGGCCTCAAACGCCGACGAGCGCAGCAGTTCGATCGCCTTGGCGAAGTCGTCGAAACACGAGAATGAGGCGCGAAGGTAATCCATGTCGTTCCCTTCAAGCCCGGTAGCATCTGCGACGAACAATTCCTTCCATGCGGACCACTTATCTGCGTCGGGAACGGCCCGCGCCCGGATCGCCTCCACATATGGGTTGTTGAACAACAAGGAACGAAGCCGGATTTGCCGCTGGGGCTTGTAGCGCACCTTCTCGCCGGCAGGGGTCGCCAAGGGATTGGCAGTGTTCGAGCCAAGGACGCAAAGAAATTCGAGAACCGCCAAGTGCGGAAGTTGCTCGTCGTAGAGGCGATGGCCCCAAATGTGCTCGTCGACCGCGAAGTCGACCCCATCGATGCGCGGCCTCATGACCCTACCCTCACGGTGACCGGACGGGAGAACCCGTGGCCACTGTTTTCGATTTCGATGAAGTTGAGTGTCAGCGCTTCGGAGTCCTCGTCCGCGTCGTCGTCCTCGGCCTTGGTTGCCTCCCGGATCAGTTCGGCCTTACGAAGCAGCTTCGCCTTGAACGCGAGCATGTCCTCGAGGCACTCGTTCGAGAAACTACCAGGTAGCGCCCCTTCCGCGACGCGGCAGAGAAACTCGAAGCGCACGGGCGAGAGGTTGAATGCGATCGACCCTAAACCGCCGGCGGCCAGCGCAACGTCGAGGGTCGGGCGTTCGGTTTGCGGATCGACCCGCACCTGCATCCCCACGCCCCCCTGCCTTCTGGCTGGCGCCTCCGTGTCACACAGGACGCTGATCCTAGACTGCGTGAACCCGCCCGAACTGGCCACGAAGATGCGGTCGAAATTCTCGATCAGCAGGCCCGTCATCACGCGGTTCAACCCCTTGGCCAAGCGTGCTCGCACCGTCTCGCTGATTGGGCGTCTTTCGGCAAGGGCGGCTGTCAGGTCGAGGTAATCCCCTGCGAAGTTGAAGGCTGCCATCCCCCAAAACGGATAGCCGTTCTCGTCGTCCGGAAGCGTGAAGAACAGCCGGCGGCGTTGCGATTCGAGGCGAAACAGGAAATCCGAGGCCCCTTCTTCGAGCCGGGCCGTCTCGTCGCCTTCGAGGTAACGGGTCTGGGCGGACAGGTAGGCGGCGGTCGCCCCGTAGATCGAATCGGCCCGCACTAGCCGGTTGAAGGCGTCCACGAGCTTGGAGTCGTCCGCCCCGTAGACGAGTAGGCCGTCCGCCCCGTTCGTGGTCTCCGCTCCGATGCCGAAGGCTGCAAGCGCCCGGAAAACCTGCCGGTCGTTGGCCCGGCGCCGGGGAAGGTTCGCCCCGAAAACATTGTCGTAGACACTGCCGTGCTCGGTCTTGTCCTCCTCCTGCACCCTGGCCACTTCTGAACAGGCGAGCAGCCCCTCCTTGGCGTCGCTGTGTCCGAGCACCATGTTCGCCGCGAGTGCGAGCAAGTCACGCACAGGCAGGTGCCAACCGTTCAGGCGCGAGATTTCGACTAGGTCACCCAGGCGCTTCGCGAACCGGCCGCCATCACCACGCCCCAGAAGCCGTTCCTTGTTCTCGAAGATCGGGCAGATGCGTCCGCCGTCATTCCACCGGCAACCGGCGCACTTCTCCCACTCCGGATGGCCCGCGACAGCCGCGACTACCTCGGTGAGGGAATGGCGCCGTGCGGTGCGGCTGAGGTCGAAAACGGCCAAGCGCTCGGGGACGGCCCCCGCCAGCAGGAAGAAATTCTGGATTGGCTTACGCAGGGGGTGCGCCCGGCCTTGGCGGACCCCGAGATCACGAAGCCTCTCGAGAATCTGGCCGTGGTTCGCCGCGATCACCAGCACGACCGAGTTTTCGTCGCCCAGAACCGTCCTCTCTAGGAGTTCAAGGATTTCGTCGCTCTGCCGCTCGTCGTCGACCGCGCTCAGGTCTTTGACGAAGACAAGGGTTCTGCCGTCGGGAAGGGGTAAGCGCATCACGGGGGCCGTGGCGCCCCAATCCTTCGCCGTTCCGCCGCCGTAGGCCATCCACAGGCTGCGGCAATGGTAGGTCTTTCCGTCGCCCGCTGTTCCGGCGATCAGGATGGCCCCGGGAGCCCCCGAGTCGATCTTCGCTTTCATCGCATCGAGCTGCGGGCTCGCCAAAGAGATCGGCTGAACCTTCGCGCGCAACAGAGCTCCGGTAACGTATTCGTCGAATAGGTTCAGGTCGTTGGGAGTCGGCCCATATGAGCGCAGGAATCGGACCCACGCCTCAGCAGGAGGAGCCCCTAATTCCTGATGCCCGGATGAGGAAGGATAGTTCATGATCAGCACCAGTCGTGATTCCTCAAAAGCCCAGGCCAAGTACTCCTGCATTCATGACGCATGGGCTTCCATGAAGTGATGAATTATACCCATTTACATACAGGCCCCCTAGAGCGCAGAAAGAATGCATAAATAGAGGGGTGACACCTGCCCTGCATGTAGACAAAGGCACCTAAGCAGGTAGATTAAGTAGGTGCTAAGCTGCCTTCACGCTTCCAATTTATTGCGCCGGCGCTGATCTATCCACGCCATCCAGCCCGCCCTATGCGCGTGAGCATCGTACAGGGCGTGATGCCAAGGCCTATCCGTGGTGTGGTAGTGCGCCACGGCTCGGTCGAACGTCCCTGTATCGATAAGCGGCCGCAGATCGAACCAGCCGGCAAGGTTGGCTGGCCATGCTCCATCAAGGGCATTCGCTAGCAAGTCGCGGTCATGCTGCGAGTCACTGGCAATTGTCACATTGCGCGGCAGCGTCGCGAACCATTCCCGCAACCGGGTTTGCAGGTCCACCTTGCGCACCACCGCACCGTCGATCTGGCCAAGGGCGGACCACACGTTCGATTGAACGAAGGCATTGCACTTCGACCGATCAAAGTCCTGCACCTCTAGGTACAGCACGTGCTTGCCGTCCTCGCTTACCATGCCAATGCTGATCAGTTCGCAGTCGATGAAGTCGGTGAACTCGGTATCCAGAAATATCAGCATGGGAATCTCCATAGGGCGGTCAAGCACTGGCCTCAACCGCCGTCAGGACATCCTCCAGGAAGTGCGCTTGCCCCTGCCGGGGCAGTCCCAGCGGCGGCCGGGAGATCGACAGCACTTGCTGCGCCAGCCACACCATGAAGATTACCCGTAGCGAGGGTGGCATGTCCTCGACGTACAGGATCGCTCCGCACAGCGCCTTGCCATTGCTGTCGACCGGCAGCCAGACGGGAACATCCACCCCTTGCCAAGCCAAGCTTTCCACCTCGACCAACTGGATCTGGGCCTGTACGGCGTCAGCCAACGGCGCCGCGTCGTCCTGATATGCGCCGATCTGCTCAGCCTGTTCGCGGGTGTAGTGCACGATCCGGCTGGTTGCATCCAGACCGGATACAGACAGTCCTGCGGCCAGCTGGCGCTCGATGGCGGCTTCACCGGCCTGACGGGCGGCGGCTTTGACTTCATCCAGAGGCACGCCGAGAAACCGTTTGTCGCTCGCCTTGCCTGGCGAGGTCTGGCCTGCATCGGAGCAGGCCAACTCAGCGGCATCGACCAGTGTCTCGATTGCATCGACCAGCTCCGTCGGGGCGACATAATCCACGGCAAGCTGCCCGCGCTTCTCCTTGATATCGCGCCAGTAGAAGTATTCCCGTCCGTCCTGACTGATCAGTTCATCAAGATCGGCGCAGAGGGCGGCGATAGCCGGAAGCCAGCTATCCGGTACACTGTGGTCGATCTCCCGTCCTGAGCAAAACTGCCAGTGGTAGTGAGGGCCTGTCCGAATTTTTGTGTAAACGGGGTTTGGGTTACGCCTGTGGAATGCGTTCCTCGAACTGAATGGTAAAGCGAGTCAGCGCTGCCTTCCAATCCCGAATCGGCATGGTCCACTTCTG